>JFJP01024062.1_pt1 | contig 11077 bp, 8 predicted proteins | sample 431651 | NCBI WGS metagenome assembly JFJP01 (sample SAMN02602958, study PRJNA72255) | Microbial mat metagenome, whole genome shotgun sequencing project. | biome: fresh water; feature: sink hole; material: water; isolation source: purple microbial (photo- and chemosynthetic) mats found in...
ATACTGCCTCTCCTCCTAGCCTAGAGCCTAAATTTTTACTCCCCACAAATCCAGGAGAGTGCACAGGAACAACGGGCAAACCAAATTTTTCTTGCGCTTCTTTACATGTAACGTCAATGTTATCGCCGATCATCGCGGTCACACAGGTTTCATAGACAAAAATCGCTTTGGGACTTTTGTGCTCTACGATGTACGCCAAGGCGTCAGCCAGCTTTTTATCGCCCCCAAAGATGATGTCATTGGTCGTGACATTGGTGCAAAAGCCAAGTGGCGTGTTGTTTTCACCTTTATAGCTTGTTAACGTAGCTCTGGTTTCCCACGAAGCGCCAAGACAAGTGTCTGGTCCATGCACTAAGTGCACAGCATCAGCATACGGGAAAAGTGCTATTTGCGCCCCCTCAAACGCGCACCCTCCGCTTGTTGCTCCGGGTTTGGGTTTATCACAGCTACTCTTTTTGGTTTTGTTATGAGCACAAGCACTCTCGTTTAACAAATCCTTGATGAGTTTTTTATTGACCATGACATTAAAGTTGCATATTCTGTTCCCTTTCTCTAAGGAACACCTTATGCATCTTGCCTTGTAAACATTCTCCCTAAAAGGATAAAAAATGGCTGTAAAAATTACTGAACTATGCATCAACTGTGACAGTTGTATCGATGAGTGTCCGGCAACGGCAATTGTGAGTGCGTCTGATTCGCCCGTCAATGGTGATGTCACGTATGTTAAACCTGAAAAATGCATCGAATGCGTTGACTCTACGATGCCCAAATGCTCTGACGCGTGTCCAACGGAGGGTGCGATCGTTTGGGATATGCCCTACACGGCTGAATTTAATGACTACTTCGTTAGTGGCCATGATAAAGGGGACTATGCGATACGTGAGCATAAGAAAAATGGCATTATGTATCCTAGCGTTTCTCCAAGACCTTTCCGTGAGACCATCAGTATGGCTGCCCGTCAAGCACACACTCCAGTAGCTGGCTAAGAATGAAAATAGCATTTGCATCACGTGATGGTGTCATGATCAATGACCACTTTGGGTGGTGCAAATGCTTTTACATGTACGCATTACACGGTGACACTTTTGTCTTTGAAAAAACGCTGGATGCTTCCAATGAGATCAGCGAAGAAAGTGATAAACTGGCGTACAAAATCGAATGTTTAGAAGATGCCAACATCCTCTGTGCATCACACATTGGGCCCAAAGCGGTGATGATGGTGAAAGGCTCTGGTATTTTTGTTTTAAAAACCGAAAATGAGAGCGAACACATCGACACCTATTTAGAAAATCTTCTTAAACTTAAAAATACAAATCCTCCTCTTTGGATGCAAAGGTTTCTTCATGCTTCATCATCCAACCCTCATCGCTAAGGATATCTATTTTATAGGGGTGTTTGACCCTGATGTGCGCGTCTTTGATATCGTTATGAAAACGGCGAATGGTTCAAGTTACAATGCCTATCTTATCAAAACGCTTGAGGGTGTCATCATCGTTGATACGGTTAAAAAAGAGTTTCAAGAGACCTTTTTTTGCCACATTGAGTCGTTGTGTTCGTATGATGAAATAAAATACGTTATCGTTCATCACATTGAACCTGACCATTCGGGTGCCTTGCCTGAACTTATTCATCGAAGCCCCAATGCAAAAGTGCTCATCTCTCCCCAAGCCACCACCATGCTTAAAGCGCTTACCAACACCGAAGAGATCAATTTTGAAACGATATGGACCAATAAACAGCTCCGTTTAGGTGAAAAAACGATGACGTTTTTAACCACGCCTTACTTGCATTGGCCTGAGACCATGAGCACGTATGTTCATGAAGATAAACTGCTCTTTAGTGGCGATGTCTTTGGGGCACACTACTACGACAAACGTCTTTTTAATGACAAAGTCGGTGATTTTTCGTATGCTTTTCAATACTACTATGACCACATCATGCGTCCTTTTCAAAGCTATGTCAGAAGTGCGCTCGCACTCTATGCGCGTTTTGAGATAGCACTCATAGCCCCTTTGCATGGCCCTATTTTAAGGGACAATCCACTTCAATACATACAATTATACACACAATGGAGCCATAAACCAAAACCCAACGAGAACAAAATACTCTCCATTTTTTACCTTACCAGTTACAAAAATACGCAAGAAATGGCACAACAGATTATGGAAGGCAGTGAAAGTGTGGAGGGGGTCATCACCAACATGTACGACCTTGCCTCCATCGAAGAGCCCAATATGATAAAAATTCTAGAAGAGAGCGACGGGTTTCTCATTGGCACGCCCACCATCAATGCCGATGCTCCCAAACCCGTGTGGGATTTGCTCTCGTGCTTGATGTTTTTGGAAAAAAGTGGCAAATGTGCCGGTGCGTTTGGCTCGTATGGTTGGAGTGGCGAAGCGGTGGATCACATTTTAGCAAGGCTAAAATCGCTTAAACTCAAAGTACCTCCCCTAGAGCCTCTTAAAATCAAACTCATTCCAAACGAAGTCGAACTTCAAGCATGTTATGATTTTGGAGTCGAATTTTCGCACATATTAAACGGAAAAATGATCGAAATAGATATGGCTTAAGTTTACACGCGTTATAATTTGAAAATATTTGAAGTATAAAGAGCACATATGAATTCAGCTGAAGACAAATTGAGTGTACTGCTAGACTTTGGAAAAGTTATCAATAAAACAAAAACACTCAACAGTGTGCTTGGCTCTATGGCAGATTTTGCACGTGAAATTCTTGGTGCGGATCGCTGTTCTATTTTTGTGTACGACAAATTAACCGATGAGCTTTGGTCAAAAGTAGCGCATAACATTGAGCCTATTCGCATTACGGCACGTAAAGGTGTGGCTGGGTACGCCGCACTTTCAAAAGAGACGCAAATCGTTGTCGATGCCTACAACGACTACCGTTTCAATCCTGAGGTCGATAAAGTCACGGGCTATCTGACCCAAAGCATCTTAGCCGTTCCTCTGCTTGATAATCATGAAAATACCATTGGGGTTTTTCAAGCCCTCAATAAAAAAGATGCCCTTTTTACCAATATTGACGCTGAAATGTTACTGCTTATCTCAAACTACGCCGCTTCTGCCATCGAAAATGCGATTCTTTACGACAAAATTCGCTCAACCCAATCCAAAATTATCCATAAATTAGCCTCAGCCGCAGAGTTTAAAGACCAAGAGACCTCCAAACACACCAAACGTGTGGGACTTTACAGTGCACTTTTGGGAGCACATTATGGCTTAGGCGAAGAAGAAGTGCGTAAACTTGAACTCACAGCCCCCATGCATGATACCGGTAAAATCGGTATTCCCGATCGCATTATGCTCAAACCTGGAAAATTAGATGAAGAAGAGTTTAAAGCGATGCAAGAACATGCAACCATAGGCTACAATCTCTTGTTTGATGCCGAAGATGAGTACCTCCAAACCGCAGCACTTATTTCGTATGAGCATCATGAAAAATACAATGGAACGGGCTATCCTAATGGTAAAAAAGCCGAAAAAATTTCTATTTACGGGCGTATTGTAGCTATTGCAGATGTATTTGATGCCTTGGTTTCTGAGAGGCCGTACAAAAAAGCATGGAGCTTTGAAGAAGCCTTAGCGTACCTTCAAAAAGAGCGAGGAGAACATTTTGATCCTGTTTTAATCGATATATTTTTTGAAAATATTGAGACCGTTAGAGAAATTTATCAAAAACTTAAAGATTAATATTTTTAGTACTCAGTTAAGGCATTAAAAAGAGCGTAGCGATTTTTACCACTTTGTTTTGCTTTGTACATCGCTTGATCCGCATAACGCATGAGTTGATCGGCATCTTCTCCATCTCTTGGGTAAATCACCACCCCGATACTTGCAGAAACCATAACCGTGATCTCCTCTACATGTAAGGGTTGATTGGCAGCTTTTAAAAGACGCTCAACCGCCAAAAGACAATCACTTGCTGCCTCAAGATCGATAAATGTCGCTACAAACTCATCGCCTCCCAAACGTGCCAGCGTGTCACCATCGCGCATCGTTTCTTTCATTTGATCTGCAATTGCAACCAGAACTTTGTCACCTGTATTATGACCGTATTGGTCGTTAATTTCTTTAAAACCATCCAAATCAATGTAGGCTACCGCTAAAAAATGTCGGCGACGTTGCGCTTGAAGCATGGCGTGAGTGAGTCTATCAAAGAGCAACACGCGGTTAGGTAGATTGGTGAGAGCATCGTAGTGTGCCGCACGTTCCAGCTCTTCTTCGTGCTTTTTAATGAAAGAGATATCGGTATAGAGTGCCACATAATTTTCAATCTCACCTTGGGTGTCTTTAACCGCACTGATGGTCACCATGACCGGATACACTTCCTCATTTTTGCGTTTGTTCCACACCTCTGAAGACCAATACCCCTGCGACAAAAGTAACTCCCACATCTGCTCATAGTAACTTTCGGGGTGTCGGTCGGATTTGAAAATATTGGGATTATTGCCTATGAGCTCTTCACGGCTAAACCCTGTGGTTAGCACAAAGGCATCATTGACGTCGATAATCATCCCCTGCGCATCGGTTATGATAATGCCTTCTCTGGCATGTGTAAAGACATTGGCAGCCAGTCGCAATTTGACTTCTGCCGCTTTTTGCTCGGAGAGGTCGATATCAATGCAAAAAAGCTCTGGCTCACGGGAAGGCGTTTTGACAATGGCATGGCTAGAGAAAACATCTACCAAATGACCATCTTTTCTCATCAGTTTCAAGGTTGAAGCAGGAATAGGAACGTGGTTGTGTGCCATCTCTTCAATAGCGTCTTTCACCGCATCGTGCATGGGATGAGGAATGATAAGTTCAACCAAATCTTTTCCGAGTGCTTCTTGCGCCGTGTATCCGTATAAGAGTTCTGATGCCTTGTTCCAATAGGTCGTTTTTCGATCCATCGAATAGCCCTGAACCGAAACATTTGGAACATTTTGAAACAAATCACGAAAACGTGCTTCACTCTCTTCAAGCATCTCTTTCATCAGTTTTTGCTCTGTCACATCGTGGATAATGGAAAAAAGAACGTTTTTTCCTTCGATCAACACAGGCGTTGAGTACACTTCCACATCACGTACCGTTCCATCACACAAACGATGCTTAAAATTAAAATGATTACATTCTTGTTTAGAGGCACGTTCTATTTCAGAGCTAATCGCTTCAGTGGGAAGCGTGTTGATTTGGTGTACATGTAAGGATGTCATCTCTTCTAAACTGTAGCCATAATACCTAAGCGCAGAATCATTGGCATCAATAATGGCACAATCTTTTGGGTCAATTAAAAGCATAATTGGACTGCTGTGTTTGAAAAATTTTGAAAAACAATCAGCAACATTGTACGTTTTCATTGTGTGTCTCTTTTGTGAATTGCTCGTTTCATTCTAACCCAATTTATCTTAAAGTGAGGGCGAGGGGATACTAAAATGATACCCTTGCATCAAATGAATCCCACATTGCTCTAGGCTCTCAACCATGGCTTCATTTTCAACGCATTCAGCGACGATTTGGGCATTGATCTCTTTTGAAAATGCCACAATGGCTTGAATAATGTTATACGCACCCTTATCGTGATTGATTTTTTTGATTAATGAACCGTCGATTTTAAGGTACGAAGGGGCAATATTAAGCACAAAAGCAAAATTAGAATACCCACTACCAAAATCATCGAGGGCAAAACGCACACCAAGCGTTTTCATCTCTTCAATAAACGATAAAAACGTATTGCTTTGCATAATATCCTCAGATTCTAACAGTTCTAAAATGAGTCTTTTACCCACATCGTAGTTCACGATAAGCTCTTTCAAATACTCCAATGTCGTTTTGTTTTCGATATCAAGTAACGAGACGTTCAATGAAAAATCAAAGGTAGTGTGAGAAAACGCTTCGATACTTTTTCGCATCATAAGGCGCGAGAGCTCATGGTACAACTTGGTCTCTTTTGCCACGTCTAAAAACAGATACGGCGATACAATCGTTCCATCTTCACAGCACAGTCGCATCAAGCACTCATACTTTTTTACCTCAGTGCAACGGGTATCCACAATTTTTTGAAAATAAGGGATAATCGCATCATGTTCTAGGGCATCTTGAATAGTGTGACGCCATTGCACATTGTGCTGATGTGTGTTCATCAACGGATTGTCTTCTTGGTAAATGGCGTAGGAGAGTTTTTTCTTTTTAGCAAATGTTAGCGCAATATCGGCTTTTTCTAAGATATTGCCTTTACCAAACGCAACCCCACAGGTAATGCCTATATGAAACGGATGGTCCTCACCATCGCTATTAAAGTACTGCGTTGCCAACATACGTACCATTTTTTGACAAAATTCTTGAATAAACTCTCTATCAAAACGATGGTCGTATAAAATAACAAACTCATCCGAACTCAAACGATACACATCCATCGCGTGTGGGGCAATAAACGCTTTGATAAACTCTGAAAATTCCACCAAAACAACATCACCCACGTGTGTACCGTAAAAATCATTGATGTTTTTAAACCCATCAATATCGAGTAAAATCGCTTGAGGAAAAGAGGTTGTTGCCAATGTTTTTATGAGGCTATTACGATTGGGAAGCAAGGTCAGTGCATCCGTAAAATAGTTATGTTCCAATTCTTTATTTTTCATCTCCAAAGAGAGGTTTAAGGTGTGCAATTCGCGTGTTTTTTCATACACTTTTGATTCTAAATTCTCATTAATGGTAAAAAGTCCTTCATGCTGAAACTTAATCTCTTTAATCATAGAATTGGCATACAAAGCAATTTCACGAAACTCTTCAATGTAAAATTGGTCTTCTTCTATTTCTGTTTTTTGGCTGGTTCCAAGTCTTAAGACATGGGTCATTTTTCCAACATCGTGCTTAATACGTCGCGAAATCAACCAAGACACAAGAAGCAACACCATTAAAACTCCCGCCAACACATACGCACCAACACGTACATAATGTTGAAGCATGTTATTGGCTTTTTCTTGGGCTTCTTGTACACTTTTTGTAAGTCCATCAAGCTGCTTTCCTGTAGAAACCACCCAATTCCAATGCTTTATTTTCTTAAAATAGGAAATTTTTGGAGAAACGTCGTTTGTATTGATTTTCTTAAATTTATACGTGACGAATCCATCACCGTCTTTGCTGATTTTTGCCAAAGCCTCTTTTCGCCAAAACAAGCCATCCTCATCTTGGACATGGGTGCTTATCTTTTGCCCGTATATACTGCCTTCTTGATTGGGACTTACGATAAGAGAGGCAAAATCATCGCCTCCTTCAAAATTATAGACTTCGAAGATATTGATGTAGTTTTCATTAGTGTCTGTTCGGTATTGTGAGATTTCTCGTGCTATCTCGTGTTTGATGTCGTCTTCCACATCATCAAGGTATTCTCCTGCACCCACAACCCAACCCCAACGCTCAAAAAGCTTCACAAACGCAATTTTGGCATAACGCTCTTGCCCTTTTCCAGGTTTGTGGGTGTGGTAGACGCTAAAACCTTCTTTATCTTGGCGTGCAACGTCAATAAAATCTTGAATTACCAACTTATTGTTCACATCTTTGTAGTGCAAGATATTTTTTCCCTCATCGCTTTTACGAATCGGGAACAAAAGACACTCTCCCTCTAAGGTATCGATAAAATAATACCCTCGCCCTTCATTAAAGCGAATCGTCCGCAATGCTTCAATGATAAGCTGTTTGAGCGCTTTTTCATCCATCGTCTCTTTATTGTACTGATACAGCGAATCGATAATCTCATGGGCTTCGTAAACACGCTTTTTGAGGGAACTTTTGAGGCGTTCTTGCGTTTGAGCCTGTTTGTGATCAATATACTGTTCAATAATTTCCACACGATTTTTAAGCTCGCGTTTGTAGTTTTCCAATATATTATCGTGTATGGATTGATTGTTTTGTACAAAAATCTCTTTTTGAAGAGTGATGTAAAGCACGGCAATACCGACGACCAAAAATGAGCTAAAAAAAAGTGTGACAAGGAGGTAATAATTGGACAAGGTTTTTTTCATCAACAACCCCTTTCTTGCGTGGTTTATTGTATACGTATTTTTCTTATAAGCCTCTTATTTTTGTAGGGAACACTTTATGCAATTTATAGTCCAATAACCTACAAAGGATTGATTATGAGCTGTTCTTGCACATCAAACACTACCCAAAGTGAACTCCAAGCGAGTATCTTGCAAAAGATCAACAATCACCCATGCTACTCTCAAGATGCGCACCAACACTATGCACGCATCCACGTAGCCGTAGCACCAGCATGTAACATCCAATGCAACTACTGCAACCGAAAATACGACTGCTCTAACGAAAGCCGCCCAGGGGTTACAAGCTATAAACTAAAGCCCGAAGACGCGGTCAAAAAAGTCTTACATGTAGGCGGTCTTATCCAACAGCTCAGCGTCGTAGGCATCGCAGGTCCGGGGGACGGCTTAGCCAATCCTAAACAAACCTTTAAAACCTTTGCACTTTTAAAAAAATATGCCCCCGACATCAAACTCTGCCTCTCCACCAATGGTTTGATGATACACAAGCATATCGATGAAATCGCCAAATACACCATCGAACATGTCACGGTAACTTTAAATAGTGTCGATGAAAGCGGTGAAATCGGTTCTAAAATCTATCCGTGGGTTTTTTACAACCACAAAAAACACCGAGGGGTTGAAGGGGCTAAACTGCTTCTTGAAAAACAACTCGAAGGCATTAAAATGCTCGTAGAACGAGGAATTTTAGTCAAAATCAATGCGGTACTTATCCCTGGTATTAACGATGAACACCTCTCTTTGGTTGCTAAAAAAGTCAAGGAGTTGGGTGTTTTCATTTTCAATGTGATGCCTTTGATGTCCAAACCAGAATTTGGAACCAAATTTGGCTTGGATGGCGTGCCTAGTGCCACACACAAACAACTCATGCGTGCGCAAGAAGCCTGCGATGTTAATGTCAAAATGATGCGCCATTGTCGTCAGTGTCGTGCGGATGCCGTAGGACTTTTGGGTGAAGACAGAAGCGATGAGTTTTTCAAAGAGAGTTTTGCAGATAAAAGCTTTGAGGAACTCAGTGCGCACTACAACCTTAACCAACGCATGAAAACCCATGCCACCATTGAGACATGGAGAAGAGCGCTTCGAGCGGCTAATGGCAAAATTTCTCAAGAGAGTGCCAATAAAGAAGAACTAAGCTCCAACGGAGTCACCAAACTCGTTGCCATCACCACCAGAGGCAATGGCCTTATCAATGACCACTTTGGCAGTGCTAAAGAGTTTATTGTCTACGAAGCGGGTGATAAAGCGATTAAATTCTTAATGCACCGCAAAATTGAAAAAGCCTACTGCATGGGCAAAGAGGGTTGCGATGGACAGTACCCCATCGATGAGATAAAATCTGTTTTGAGCGATTGTGATTTATTGTTAACCCAAAAAATTGGTGAATGCCCTCAAAAAGAGTTACAAAGCATCAACCTCATCAGTGATGAGAGTTTTGCAGATGAACCGATTGAGATTTCGGTTTTAAAAGGTGTTAAGAAACACTTTTTTGCATAGACTTCTTGTAAAAAATTTTACAAGAAGTGAAAGCACCAAAGGTGCGTGGGCACTCTGCCAAAGAGAACCCAGTGTTAACGTAGTCTTTAGAGCTTTGCTTTAAAGACGTATTAAAACTTCTTGCGGTTTTGCAAGAAGTCTAATAAGGAAAAGACAATGATTATCAACGATACCACACTGCGCGATGGCGAACAAGCCCCTTTTGTAGCCTTCAATACCCATGAAAAAATCGCCATTGCCGCAGCGTTGTTTTGTGCAGGTGCGGATGAGCTTGAGATTGGGATTCCTGCGATGGGTAAAAAAGAGCAAGATGACATTAAAGAAATTCTCTCTCTTGGTCTTCCTATGCGCATGATGAGTTGGAACCGTGCAACGCTTAGTGATTTGGAAGCTTCTTTGGCGTGTGGCATCCAAGCGGTTGATCTTTCTATTCCCATGTCCGATGTCCTCATCGAAGCAAAATTTGGAGGCGACAAAGGGCGTCTTTTAAAACAACTTGAAGAGGCGTTAAAGGTTGCTAAAGAAGAAAATCTCTTTACATGTATCGGTGGGGAAGATAGCTCACGTGCCGATATCCATTTCATCCAAGAGGTCATGCAATTAGGGCATGAACTTGGGGCAAACCGCTTTCGCTACTGCGACACCGTTGGCATTTTACGCCCGCATCAAACCTATGAAATCATTTCACACCTCAGTGGCTTATCGCTTTTGGAGATTGAAATGCACACCCACAATGACTTTGGAATGGCAACCGCTAATGCCATAAGTGGCTTAGAAGCAGGAGCGATGAGTGTCAACACCACCGTCATTGGGTTAGGTGAGCGAGCGGGCAATGCGAGTTTTGAACAAGTACTCATGTCGCTCGTGCATCTGTTTCATGAAGAGCGCTCCATCAATGCGGATTCTTTGCATCATGTGGTGCATCTGGTTCAAAAAGCTGCCAAGCAAAAAGTCTCCAACACCATGCCCATCATCGGGAAGCATATTTTTTCACACGAATCGGGCATTCATGTCAATGGCATGATGAAAGATGAAAAGGCCTACGAAGCCTTTTCACCCCTAAGTGTGGGTGCCCACCGCGCTTTTCCCATAGGCAAACACTCAGGAAGCTCTACGCTTCTTTTTCACCTGCGCTCCATGGGGCTAGAGCCTGAAAATGACATCGTGGCGCAAATGCTCCCCACCGTTCGCCAAATCGTCACAGAGCGCAAAAAAGTCCTCAATAAAAAAGAGCTCAAAGCCCTGTATCTGGCAGCTAAGGCTTCCTAGTGGAAGTACTTACGCAAAAAATTATTTGTGAGTGTGGGCATAAAAGCATTGAAGAAGCGATAGCCATTTTTAAATCCACGTCGCTTCCGTATAAAAAAGCAAAAAAACTGGTCACAGAGTGCAACCAAACCTGTTGCCGAAGACCGCTTATGGCCCTGTTTAATATGATAGAATTTGGTGAAATTGATTATGAAGAGATTGTTTTTTTAATCGATCAAAAAAACAGCCGTTTTGATGAAGAAGGAGAAAATG
>JFJP01040529.1_pt1 | contig 11077 bp, 9 predicted proteins | sample 431651 | NCBI WGS metagenome assembly JFJP01 (sample SAMN02602958, study PRJNA72255) | Microbial mat metagenome, whole genome shotgun sequencing project. | biome: fresh water; feature: sink hole; material: water; isolation source: purple microbial (photo- and chemosynthetic) mats found in...
GTTGTACTGCCCCGCAACGGGATGAAAACCAGCTTCATGCTGCAATTGTTGAAATCGTTGCCATGGATCATGCACAGGTGAAATATTCAACTGTACAGAACTGGTACCCGGGCGACAAAAACGGACTTGGAGGAATTTATAATTTCGTTACGAAAAGAGGGATCTGCAAGGGCGATTTTTCTAAAATCTCATGGACCCAGGTAGAGACCGGTTCGGCAATTACCTGGAAATATCCAAGCTGCATTTTGCGTGGAAACAACTCCATTGCTGAATTCTATTCGGTTGCGGTAACCAATAACTATCAGCAGGCCGATACCGGAACGAAAATGATCCATATCGGAAAAAACACAAAAAGCACTATTATTTCAAAAGGCATCTCAGCTGGAGTCAGCGAAAATTCATACAGGGGATTGGTGAAAGTGATGAAAGGGGCTGAAAATGCACGTAATTACTCACAATGCGACTCATTGCTCCTGGGCGACAAATGCGGAGCACATACATGGCCCTACATTGAAGTTGATAACAAAACCGCCATCGTTGAACATGAAGCAACGACATCAAAAATAGGTGAAGACCAGATTTTCTACTGCAACCAACGCGGTATTGATACTGAAACTGCAATAAGTCTTATTGTTAATGGCTATGCAAAGGAAGTCCTGAATAAACTTCCAATGGAATTTGCCGTTGAAGCGCAAAAACTGCTGGCAATTACATTGGAGGGGAGTGTTGGATAGGTTCGGCAGGCTCACCTACCCCATTTGAAAAAAGATGTTTAAATCGAATAAATTCTAAATTCTAAATTCTAAATTCTAAATTCTAAATTTAAAAAATGCTCTCAATAAAGAACCTAAAAGTCTCCATCGAAGATAAAGAAATTCTAAAAGGAATCAATCTTGAAGTAAAGCCCGGAGAAATACATGCAATCATGGGACCCAATGGATCGGGGAAAAGCACTCTTGCCGCAGCTCTTTCTGGTCGTGAGTATGCAAATATTACAGGAGGAAGCATTACTTTCATGGGTACCAACCTGCTTATAATGTCTCCGGAAGACCGTGCCCGTGCAGGCGTTTTCCTCGGATTTCAATATCCTGTTGAAATTCCAGGAGTTAGCATGGTGAATTTTATGCGTGCCGCGGTTAATGAAAAACGAAAATATCAGAAACTTGAGCCATTGTCTTCAAGTGACTTCCTCAAACTCATGCGTGAAAAAAAGGAAATTGTCGAGATAGATTCAAACCTCACCAACCGTTCTGTTAATGAAGGATTTTCCGGGGGAGAAAAAAAGAAAAACGAAATCTTTCAGATGGCCATGCTGGAACCCAGACTGGCAATTCTGGATGAGACAGATTCAGGTCTGGATATCGATGCACTTCGAATTGTTGCCAACGGAGTAAATAAACTCCACTCCCCTGAAAATGCAACCATCGTAATAACCCATTATCAGAGGCTCCTGGATTATATCGTTCCTGATTTTGTACATGTACTTTACCAGGGCAGAATTGTAAAATCGGGAGATAAAACCCTTGCCTACGAGCTAGAGGAAAAAGGCTATGACTGGATTAAAGAGGAAGTAATATCCTGAAAATAAAGGAGAACAAAAGATGAATGTGGAATTAAAACTAATCGATACAAAAGAAATATTTCCCAGGCTTTACAGAGACAATCAGAATGAAATTCATTTAGGGTCTTCAGAATATGTAAATTCCATACGTGCCAAAGCTTTTGAAAGTTTTAAAATAACAGGATTGCCGGAAAAAAGGAATGAAAAATACAAATATACTCCTGTAAACGATTATTTCAGCAAAGATCTTCGTCATAACTTCTCTCCAAAAAAAATTGAATTTGAAATAGCAGAACTCTTTCAATGTGATATTCCCGAACTCGATACACGTGTCATTCTTGTTCTTAATGGCTATTATTTTAATCCTGCAGAAGAACTCACTACACTTGAAAACGGCATTATCTTTGGAAGCCTGCGTGCAGCCGGAAACAAATATCCAAAACTATTCGAAAAGCATTATGCCAAATATGCTTCCTTTGAAAATGACGGAGTAACGGCTTTGAATACTTTGTTTTCAATGGATGGCGTGTTTATCTATGTCCCAAAAAATGCAGTTTGTGATAAACCCTTTCAGATCATTCACCTGCTTCTGTCAGATGAAGCACACATGGTCCATCATCGTAACCTGTTCATTCTCGAAGAAAATTCTGAAGCTAAAGTTCTGATATGCGATCACACGCTTTCAAGCCATGAATTCATGACGAACTCTGTGACCGAGATGTTCGCAGGACCAGGCTCAAACCTCGATATTACCCGGGTTCAAAATGAACACAACAAGGCTGTACAGCTTACCAATGCATACGCACACCAGATGGAAAACTCCAATGTAAGCTCCAACTATATTACTTTACACGGAGGAAAGGTCAGGAATAATGTTTATGTTAACCTTGCCGGAGAAGGAGCCAATAATAATTCTATGGGGCTTTATCTTGTCGACGATACTCAGCATGTAGATAATTATACTTATGTTAATCATCTTGTTCCAAACTGCACAAGCAACCAGCTTTATAAAGGAATACTCGATGAAAACTCAACTGGTGCATTTAACGGTAAAATCCATGTCTGGAAAGATGCACAGCACACGCAGGCATATCAGCGAAATAACAACATCCTTCTTACCGATACTGCCAAAATGAATACCCGTCCGCAACTTGAGATTTATGCCGACGATGTTAAGTGCAGTCATGGTGCCACAGTTGGACAGCTTGACACTGATGCGCTTTTTTACCTTCGTTCCCGTGGAATTCCCTATAAGGAAAGCATGCACCTTCTGATGTATGCCTTTACTCATGCTGTTCTTTCTGAAATCAAACTTGACGCTCTGAGAGAACGCGTTATTGAACTTGTTGATAAACGTCTGCGCGGCGAACTTTCCCGATGCAATAACTGCAAAATGAAATGCCAGTAAATCAGAATCATCCGCTTGTTGATCTCGATGTAAACCGCATCAGAAAGGATTTTCCAATTCTTCAGACTCAGGTTCACAATAAACCCCTTGTTTATCTGGATAACGGAGCAACCACCCAGAAACCCCGCGTTGTCATTGATAAGCTGACAGATCTATATGAAAATCGTAACAGCAGCATTCACAGGGGAGTTCATTTCCTGAGTGAACATATGACCGGCGAATATGAATATGCAAGGGAAGTTATTAAGAATTTTATCAACGCCAAAAATACCAATGAGATTATTTTTACCAGCGGTGCAACAGGTTCGATAAACACGGTTGCCTTTTCTTTCGGAGAAAAATATATCAAAGAAGGAGATGAAATTATTGTTTCGGAGATGGAACATCACTCCAATATTGTTCCATGGCAAATCCTCGCCATCCGGAAAAAGGCCAAACTCAGAGTAATTCCTTTTGACGAGAACGGAGAGCTGATACAGAACAAATACAAGCTTCTTTTTAACAATAAAACACGAATTGTTGCCCTTACGCATGTTTCCAATTCACTGGGCACAATAAATCCTGTAAAAGAAATGATCAGGATTGCTCATGAGCACAACGTTCCGGTATTGATCGACGGCGCTCAGGCTGTTCAGCATGGGCCGGTCGATGTGCAGGATATTGATTGTGATTTTTACGTTTTCTCGGGGCATAAAATTTTCGGGCCCACAGGAATTGGTGTTTTGTATGGTAAGGAAGTGATGCTTGATGTTTTGCCGCCTTACCAGGGCGGAGGGGATATGGTGGATTGTGTAAAATTCGACAAAACAACATACAACATTCTTCCATTTAAATTCGAAGCCGGTACCATGAACTATACTGCTGCAATAGGTCTGGGAACTGCTATTGAATACTTGAATTCTATCGGCTTTGATGCAATTACGCATCACGAAAAAGCAATGAGAACATATACAGAATCCCGTTTAAAAGAAATTGAAGGCCTGGAAATTTACGGTAATGCACAAGAAAAAATCTCGATTTTCTCGTTTCTGATAGATAACCTCCATCCTTATGATACCGGGATGATCCTGGATAAAATGGGCATTGCCCTTAGAACAGGAACCCATTGCACCCAGCCTGTTATGGACCATTTCCAGATTTCAGGAACTTTACGTGCCTCAATTGCTTTTTATAATTCCTTTGAAGATATTGACCGTTTTATCGAGGGATTAAAGAAGGCAAAAACAATGCTTTCCTAAGGAAACCGGACTAAATCCTGAAATAAAACTTCTTCAGCCAGAACCTGTAAACAGGGTCCAGAAAAACGTATTCCTTCATTTGAACTTCAATGATTTCCTTGGAAATCAATGCATCCCTGATTCTTGATATATTAGCCGACGATCCCAATCGAAATTTCCGTAAAGAATCTGCCGAACTAAGCTGTTTTTCGCCGGATATCAGGGCCTTCAGAAAATTTACCTGCGTGTTGCTAAGTCCGTCAGTAATTGTCTGAAACAAAAGACTCATCTGAAGAATAAGGCTTTCATGCGATTCAGTAACAATTTCAATATTGCAGATGCGTTTTGTTCTTAACCAGGCCTGCTGAGCGAGTTGCTGAACATAATACGGATGACAATCGGCCAGATTGATTATCTCCTCAGCTGCATCGGTTCTGATCTCTTTTCCGGTATCCTTAAACCGCTTAAGGAGAAATGGAAGCCAGTCCTCCCTGGAAATTTTCTCAAGAAACATAATATCTCCAAACTTGTAAAAGGGCATGTTAACCGAAGTAAACACATCCATCATCATGTGTCGCTTGCTCCCGTAAAGGCAATAACAGGTATTGGTATGCTTTTGCCAATGCGATCTCAGCTTTTTCTGAAAAGCCAGCTGGTCGTCGAATCCGGCAATATTCTGAAATTCATCAATACAAATTACAAACCGGAATTTTTTATCGCAGGAAATGGTTTCCGGCAAATTAAGAATATCATCAGGATTTTTCTTCACCTCTTCCCAGTCAAGCGCAAGACTTACTTCATTTCCGGGTACGTCGCCAAGAATGATCTTTGGTACCAGACGGCCAATAAATTTAAACGCCGTAGCAGTAAGCTCTTCAATCTTTGATGAACCTGCCTTTAAAACCTCCAGTGCAAATTGCTCATAAAACTCCTCCTCCGAACGCAGGTTATAAAGATCAATAAAACAAAACCTGAGTCTCTTGTTTTTCCTGCCCGCCAAATCTGCCACTTTCGAAACCAGGGAAGTCTTACCCCATCTTCGTGGCGATATTAAAATAGTATTTGTATTATTTTCAAAATTCGACATTAACCTTTTCACTTCTTTCTCACGATCGGTAAAATTGTAATTGGATACAATTTTACCATAAACAAAAGCTGTTTCCATACAAAATAAAATTATATAACAAAGATATGTAACAGTTTTGTTAGTAACAAACGTGTTAGTAACAATTTTGTTACATTTAAAAAATTTTAATCAATCGCATTTTTTATACCTTTGTCCAATATTTAGTCTTAATCCAAATATGACACTTACAGAAATTCAGGATCAGATTATTGAAGAATTTTCAGCTTTTGAAGATTGGATGGACCGTTACAATTACCTGATTGAACTGGGGCATGAGCTTCCGGCAACTGACCCAAAATTCAAAACCGACGATTACCTGATAAACGGTTGCCAGTCGAAGGTATGGCTCCACGCGGAATTTATCGATGGAAGGATGAGTTTTACAGCCGACAGTGATGCGATTATTGTGAAAGGAATTGTAGCTTTACTGATCAGGGCTCTTAACAATCAGAAGGCAGAGGAAATCATGAATGCTGATCTGTATTTTATTGATAAAATTGGTCTTAAGGAAAACCTTTCCCCTACACGAAGCAATGGTCTGGTTTCCATGGTAAAAAAGATGAAGATGTATTCTCTTGCTTATCATGCTAAACATTCCGGTCATTAAAATTGTTTAAAGATTACAGATAGATAAAACCATGGCAGAAGTAAACAATTTCCTGCAAATCGAAACTGAGGTAGTGCAGGTACTTAAGAATATTTTCGATCCGGAAATTCCGGTTAACATTTATGACCTTGGGCTTATTTACGCGATCGATGTGGACGACGACAACAAGGTGGAAATCACCATGACACTCACAGCTCCGAATTGCCCGGTAGCCGATTCGCTTCTTGCAGAAGTTCAGGAAAAAGTGAAAGCAATTGAAGGAGTAAGCGATGCAAAAGTCATACTGACATTTGAACCACCCTGGGACGAATCCAATCTTACCGATGAAGCCAGGCTGGAATTGGGACTGATGTGAAAGAAGAACAAACATATTCCCAAATTATCAAATCTGAGGCACTGCGGCTCGGTTTCAGTGATTGTGGAATATCTAAAGCTGATTTCCTTCCTCTGGAAGCTGAAAGGCTCCAGGGCTGGCTTAATAAAGGCTACCATTCCGGCCTTGGATATATGGCAAATCATTTTGAGAAACGAACTGATCCGCGCCAGCTTGTTGAAAATTCAAAATCGGTTGTCTCAGTCATCCTAAACTATTATCCACCTAAAATACAGAGCGAGCCGGAGGCACCTGTACTTGCAAAATATGCCTATGGAAAAGATTATCATAATGTAATCCGGAAAAAATTAAAATCCCTCCTCACCTTCACTTGTGAGCTTATTCCGGGATGCACAGGACGCGTTTTTACTGACTCGGCGCCGGTTCTGGAACATGCCTGGGCCAGCAGGGCCGGACTTGGATGGATAGGAAAAAATTCCCTGCTCCTTACCGGTCGTTTCGGATCTTTCGTTTTTATCGGGGAAATGATTATTACAGCCGAACTCGATTATGACACACCAGTAAACGAAATGTGCGGCAGTTGCAAAAATTGTGTAACCTCGTGCCCTACCGGAGCCATAGTAGCCGACCGGGTTATTGATGCCGGTAAATGTATTTCTTATCACACCATAGAGAATAAAACTCAGGATATGCCTGAAGATCTGGTTGAAAATTTCAGAAACCGCGTTTTTGGATGCGATATCTGCCAGGATGTTTGCCCATGGAACCGAAAATCAATTCCTCATGATGTACAAGATTTTTCTCCCCATCCTGATCTGCTTGCAATGAGCAAAAATGACTGGCATTCTTTAAGTGAAGAAAAGTTTAATGAGATTTTCAGGGGATCAGCAGTGATGCGTGCAAAGTACAGGGGATTAAAAAGAAATCTGGATTTTATAAAATAGAACAGCACTCTTTGGATAAATGCGCATATAAAAAATAAAAACTCTAAAAATCGATGCTCATCGGTACACATAAACTTAACTCTTCATATCACAAAATCAAGACTTCTGTCAATCGGTAATTTTCGTTTAACTTCTATCTGTAACTGTTTATAAAATACGCTTCGATCAATCGTGCTGGAAAGTTCATATTACGTTTAATTACAGCAATTTTCATTACCTTTAGGACATCTTTGAATTTCAAGTTAAGTAATTAATCTTCCAAAGAACCTGAATGAATAACCAAACCTATACCTGGATCGCAAAAGATGGTATAAAACTTTTCGGCCAAAGCTGGAAAGCTGATAACGATCTGAAAAAGCTTATTATCCTTGTTCATGGACTTGGAGAACACTGCGGACGTTACGAGCATTGGGCCCTTCTGTTTAATAATAAGGGATATTCGGTTATCAGCATGGATTTACACGGGCATGGCCGATCGGAAGGAAAGAGGGGTCATATAAAGTCGCTTGATGTATTGCTGGACGACATTGATGTCCTCTTTGAAAAAAGTGATGACTTATTCCCTGGATATAAAAAAATTCTTTACGGGCATTCCATGGGAGGAAATCTTGTGCTGAACCACATTATCAAAAGAAACCGGCACATTGATGCAGTTATTGTGACCTCTCCCTGGCTTAAACTGGTCAACGAACCTTCACCTTTGATTCTAAATTTAACCGGGGGTCTAAAAAAAGTGTTTCCATCATTAACTATTTCAAATCAGCTTAAAGCAGAACAGATTTCACACGATCCCGAAGTTGTAAGAAATTATGAACGGGATCCCCTGAACCATGACCGAATCTCGCTCAAAATGTTTCATGAAGTTTATCAGGGTGGTTACAATGCATTGCGGAATGTATACAAAATCAATTCCCCATTCCTCATAATGCATGGCAGCAATGATGGCATTTGTTCGCCCAAAGCAAGTGAAGATTATGTGCTAAACACAAGCAAAAGAACCAGACTTAAACTTTGGGAAAACCAGTATCATGAGCTCCATAATGAATTTATTAAAGAAGAGGTTCATTCCTATATTATCAGCTGGCTCGAAGAACAAAAAATCTGAGAAATATGTCGGCATTCCGTACAAACATTGAACTGCAATCTTCTCCTTTCCGCATTTCCCACAAAGACAAAATTCTTTTTAACGGATCGTGCTTTACCGATAATATTGGACAAAAGCTGAAAGACCTACATTTTCAAGCCAGAATTAATCCATTTGGTGTTGTTTACAACCCGCTTAGTGTTATGAACAGTCTTGGAATACTGCTTGACGGTGAAGAATTCAAAGAAGAAGATCTCGAATTCCAAAACGAACTATGGTTCTCCTGGGATCATCACAGCAGCTTCTCCAATCCGGATAAAGCGGCGTGTCTGGAAGCTATTAACAAGGAAATTAAAATCTCTTCGAAACATCTTAAAAAAACAAAATTTTTGTTGGTTACATTTGGCACCGCCTGGATCTTCCGACTTAAAAAAACCGGACAGGTTGTTGCCAATTGTCATAAAGTACCGGCAAAAGAATTCGACAGGATACTTCTCAGCCAGGAAGATATTGTTAAGCCCTGGAGCATCTTCATTAATGAGCTTCTGGATAAAAACAAAGAACTGAAGATTATTTTCACAGTGAGCCCGGTGCGGCACTGGAAAGACGGTGCGCATGGAAACCAGCTGAGTAAATCGGTTTTACTGTTAGCTATTGATCAGTTATGCCGGGAGTTTCCAGAAAATACAGAATACTTTCCGGCTTATGAGATTCTGCTGGATGATCTGCGTGATTATCGTTTTTATGATGACGACCTTCTGCATCCTAATAAGCTGGCTATTGAATATATCTGGAATTTTTTTGAGAAGGTATATTTTGACAAAGAAACACTGGAAGTCAACAAAGAACTGAAAAAAATAATTCTGGCAAAGAACCACCGTATTTATCATAATAATACTGAGGCATACCGAAAATTCAAAGCAAAACTTGCTGATCAGGTAACTATTCTCAATAAAAAGTACCCTTTTCTGGAATTGAAGAACACTCTTTAAGCAGAATGCTTTATTCGCAAATTCAGAACTTTCCAAAATAAAAGAGGATATTATCTTTATCAGTTCAATTAAATATTTATTTTTGCGCAAGATTGGATAAGTGTCTGATTTATTTGTCGTCAGCGGAACTCCTGAATTCAATGAACCTGCATGGAAAATGAATTGCAATTTCATAGGCGCACTGCTGATAAGTCTAATTTTAACACATAGGAAATAATGAGAAAATGGCGTATTGAAGATTCTGCCGAATTGTACAATATAAACGGATGGGGGATCAATTACTTTTCTATTAGCGAAAAAGGTCATGTTGTGGTGACTCCCCGGAAAGACGGTATTGAAGTAGATCTTAAAGAATTGGTTGAAGAACTTCAGCTGCGCGATGTATCCACACCCCTTCTGGTTCGTTTTCCTGATATTCTAGACAGCCGGATCGAGAAAATGGCCAGCTGTTTCAAGCTTGCTGCAGAAGAATACAAATTCACCGGTCAGAATTTTATCGTTTATCCTATCAAGGTAAACCAGATGCGTCCAGTAGTTGAAGAGATCGTAACCCATGGAAAAAAATTCAATATCGGTCTGGAAGCAGGTTCAAAACCAGAGCTTCACGCAGTAATTGCCATCAATACAGATACAGATTCTCTTATTATCTGCAATGGGTATAAAGATGAAGATTATATTGAACTTGCACTCCTGGCCCAGAAAATGGGTAAAAGAATCTATGTGGTTGTTGAGAAACTCAATGAACTTAAACTCATTACCAGAGTATCCAAACGCCTGAAAGTAAAACCAAATATCGGAATCCGCATCAAACTGGCAAGTGCAGGAAGCGGTAAATGGGAAGATTCCGGGGGAGATGTAAGTAAATTTGGACTTACCTCCAGCGAACTTTTGGAAGCACTTGATTTTCTGGAAAAGAACAAGATGAAAGATTGCCTGAAACTACTTCACTTTCATATTGGCAGTCAGGTAAATAAAATACGCCGCATCAAAATCGCACTTCGCGAAGCTTCCCAGTTTTATGCACAGCTATATCTCAGGGGATTTGGGGTAGAGCTTGTTGATATTGGCGGCGGACTTGGAGTTGACTATGATGGTACACGCTCATCCAACAGTGAAAGCAGCGTAAATTACAGTATACAGGAATATGTGAACGATGCAGTTTTTACCATGGCTGATGTCAGCGATAAAAACAATATTCCTCATCCTGATATCATCACCGAGTCAGGCCGTTCTTTGGCTGCTCACCATTCTGTCCTTATTTTTGAAGTATTGGAATCAGCTTCTCTTCCAATATGGGAGGAGGAGGAAGAAATCAGTCCCAACGATCATGAATTAGTCCGTGATTTATACGCAACCTGGGAAGCCATGAACCAATCGCGAATGCTGGAAGCATGGCACGATGCTCAGCAAGTCCGTGAAGAGGCACTCGATCGCTTCAGCCTTGGATTGCTCGACCTGAAAACACGTGCACAGATTGAAAGACTTTTCTGGTCTATTGGTCGCGAAGTGCAACAGATGACCAGTGGATTAAAACATGTTCCTGAGGAATTGTTATCCCTTCCCAAATTATTGTCGGATAAGTATTTCTGTAATTTTTCACTATTTCAGTCTCTGCCGGATTCATGGGCTATCGACCAGATCTTCCCAATAATCCCCATTCAACGACTCGAAGAAAAACCTGATCGTTCAGCAACGCTTCAGGATATTACCTGTGATTCGGATGGCAAAATCGATAATTTCATTTCAACAAGAAACCTTTCCTATTATCTTCCGGTACATTCGCTAAAAGCAAAAGAGCCCTATT
>JFJP01002354.1_pt1 | contig 11076 bp, 10 predicted proteins | sample 431651 | NCBI WGS metagenome assembly JFJP01 (sample SAMN02602958, study PRJNA72255) | Microbial mat metagenome, whole genome shotgun sequencing project. | biome: fresh water; feature: sink hole; material: water; isolation source: purple microbial (photo- and chemosynthetic) mats found in...
GTTTCAGCTTTCTTGGTATCCGCCTTCACTTCCCGTGGCCACTTCGGTTCGATTTTGCTACAGCCTTGCATCCATTAACGCAGAGTGATTCTTTGCAGACTTTAATAATTGGATAACGCCTGATTACGCTATGCTACAGGGCAGCTTTTCAACCTTTTTTGACGCTCCTGCACGCTCCAGAATGACAATCGGCCGCCATTGCGGGCCGATTGTCTGAAACACCGCTCAGCCGGGAAATTCGGCGAATTTCTGCCCGGTGGAGGCTAGGACACCGAGCCAAGCCGGACTGGTGAGGTCGAGTTGTTTCTTGCGACTGGTCAGTAATTCAACTGGCACGTGGGTAAAGGTGTCGTGCTGCAATCCGATAACCAGGCCGGTCTTGCCTGCCATCGCCGCGTGCACGGCGTTGCGCGCGAAAAAGTCGCAAAGGATGGCATCCTCGGCACAGGCCGGGACACTGCGGACGAGGTAACTCGGATCGAAGTAGCGAAGGGCAAAGGGGATGTCGTCGGCCTTGAAAGAGGCTTCAATGCGCTCCTTCAGGAACAGGCCGATGTCCTTGGATTTGAGGTTTCCCGAGGCGTCAAATTGGTCGCCGCCGGCCTCGATCAGATGCTGTCCGGCACCTTCGGCAACGAGAATGACGGCGTGCGCGCGGCTGACCACACGCTTCTTGAGCGCCGCCAGGAAGCCGTCTTCGCCTTCAAGCACGAAGGGGACTTCGGGCACCAGAGTGAAGTTCACGTCCTGGCTGGCTATTGTTGCACCTGCTGCAATGAAGCCAGCGTGACGGCCCATGATCTTGACCACCGAAATTCCGTTATGCACGCTGTGCGCTTCAGTGTGTGCGCAATTGATCGCCTTGGCGGCTTCATCGACCGCCGTGACGTAGCCGAAGGTGCGTGAGACGAAGGCAACGTCGTTGTCGATGGTTTTGGGAATGCCGACCACGGCCAGCGCGTGGCCGCGTCGCTTGGCTTCCTGATAGATTGCCTCGCCACCACGCTGTGTACCGTCGCCACCGACGACAAAAAGCATGTTGATCTTGCGCCGGATAAGGTTATCAACGGCCACGTTCACATCGACCGGACCGCGCGAGGTATTCAGCTTGGTGCCGCCTTCCTTGTGAATATCCTCAACAAAGGTTGGCGTCAGCGGAATCGGCTCCGAGCCGCGCCAGGGATCGAGCCCCTTATAGCCATCGACGAAGCCGACGATCTCGCGCACCCCGTAGCCGTGATGCAGTTGGAGAACGAGCGAACGGATGACATTGTTGAGTCCGGGACACAGGCCGCCGCAGGTGACGATGCCAGCACGGGTTTCCTTCGGATCAAAGAAAAGGCGCTCGCGGGGGCCGGCGACTTCGAAAAGAATTTCTTCTTTCGGCGGCGCGTCCGGATCGGCAATAACGTTGTAGAGCACGCGAGCCTTGTCGCTGACATGATGAGGCAAGGGAGATGGAAAGCGCGCCTCGCCAAGAACGGTAATATTCATGATTGATTTCCCGAAGAATACATAGAAGAATTATTCCAAACCGAAGTATCCTCGACGCCGAGCAGACGGTCAAACGCGAGAATGGATGCGCTGCAGAAACCGGACCGAAGAAAGGTCAGTGTCTTCCGCGTGACGCGGCGATCAACGATACCCTGGTGAGTGGCGTAAACATTGGCTTCCATGGCAGGCATGGGCGGATCGACATTCAACGCTGCCCACCATGGAAAATATTTATGTCATATCGACTCCGCAGTTGGGCTGTAGATCGTAACGGCATTGCGGCCGTTTTCTTTGGCGCGGTACATGGCTTGATCTGCGTGCCGCGACAGTTCGAGCAGTTCAGTGCCCGCTTCAGGATAGAGCGCAATACCGATACAGGCCGAAACGATCAGCGTTTGGCCTTCCAGCACAAAGGGCTGGTTGATCGCCAGACGAAGCTTTTCTGCCACAACCGAAGCGTCCAGATCGTCCTGAATTGTGTGCAGCAGGACAACGAACTCATCGCCGCCGATGCGGGCGGGCATGTCGGATTCGCGCAGTACGCTGCGGATGCGCTCAGAAAACTCCTTGAGCAGCAGGTCACCAAACACATGCCCGAGGTTATCGTTTATCAGCTTGAACTTGTCGATGTCGATGAACATCAGCGCCAATCGGGTTCCATCTCGACGCGCTCCGCTCAGCGCGCGTTCCACATGTTCCGCAAACAGGAGTCGATTGGGCAGACCGGTCAAGGAATCATGCTGTGCGAGTTGCTCCAGTTCAGCACGTCGCCGCAACAACTCTGCCAGTTGTTGCCGGATCTGGTTCTGCATGCGGTGAAAGCTGCGCGCCAGTATGCCGATTTCGTCGTTTCGCTCCAGCGGCAACCCACTGACCGGATACCCCTCGGCGAAATGTTGCACTGCCCGGCTCATGTTGTTGATCGGGCGCGTCACAGCGCGTGCTACAAATGCAGCGAGAAGGATGCAGACGGCGCAGAGGATGAGCACGATGCGCAGGGTTACGACACCAAGCTTGTTCGCCTGCTCGAGAACGGAGGCGAAAGGCTGTGCCAAACCGACAATGAGTTGCGTTTCCTCGGAGGAGAGGGTGGCTTTCCGGGCGATGAATGCGGCCACAACGGGCGCCGTGGCATACGGCCCATCTCTGGCTTCGATCAGCACCTGGTCGGTCTTGCCGGCAACGAGGTCCCCGGTAGGGGTGAATTGTTCCTGGACAAGCACGCGACGGCCCTTGTCAAAACCGAAGGTCTGCGCCGGATCGGGATGAATCAGAAAATCGCCATGGCTGTTGGCAAGAAAAAGCTGAAAATCCTTTGGCAAATCCGCCGCCAGCAAAGCGAAGGTTCCGTTAAGATCGACGTTGATCACAACGACGCCAAGCGCTTTGCCCTGCGGGTCAATCACCGGCATAGCCAGTTGCACCGTCGGTTGTTCTAGTCCCGAATGGGCACCGCGCTCATGGTTGATCACGATACGCGAGAGATAGGTCTCGTTGGCCACCAGTTGCAGGGTGTCGAAGACATACGGGAAATGCCCCTTCTCCTGCAGATCATCCGCCGTGACACGCATTAGCCGGGGGCCATCGCGATCAACGCGCACGCGCTCCATGCCGTTATCCAGAGCGGAAATCAGGCGCACCTGAAAGTAGCCCGGGTTGGCCTTCATGATGAGTTCGAACAGATCGGCTAGTTGATCCAGTTGCGCCGGCTTGCCCATTTCCAGTGCCGTAAAAGCCGCTGGATGATTCGACAGGAGTTGCAGGTTACGGGAAATCTCGTCGCGGTTGAGCATGATGCGCCGAGCAAGAACCTTGGTTGACGTCAGCAGCTCGTTCTTCGCCGATTCGATAAGCAGCGCCCGACTGACGTCATAAGCATAATAGCCAGTCAATCCGGCGGCCAGAACAACGACGGCCGCCAGTATTAAGCCCAGCCTGGCCGCAATGCCGAACTTCATGGGGCCAGAACCTTGCCGACACGATCACCGGACATGATCCGTTTCCATAGATTGTTTCTGCGCTCAACGTTCTCGACCGGCTGCAGCCAGATCAGGTTGTCTCCGGCACGGTGATTGATCGCGGTCGATGTCGTATTCCCCAATCCCTGCCGGGCGCTCAAAATATCGCCAGGTATTTCTTCCAGCAAGTAGTTGATCCAGGCCTCCGCCAGCGCCTTGTTGCGAACCCCGCGCATGATTGCCCAGCCGTCAAGCCAAGCCAGGGCGCCTTCACGGGGAATGACATAGCCTGCGTCGAAGCCGGCGGCCTTCATCAATTGAAGCTGTTGCAAACCGTAGTTAGCAAGCATCAGTGCTGCGTGACGACTCTTGAACAGATGGACGGATTCATCCGGCTGGGCGTAGAAGGTCAGCACATTACGGCGCAGGGCGATCAACTGGTTAACAATGGCCGGCCAATCCTGTTTGCCAAGGAGGAATGGCGTCGAGATGCCCAGCGCTTGCGCGGCAAGCGAAAAATTGTGAGTCCCGTCGTTGAAGGCAAGCACCTTGCCTCGATAGCGCGGATCCCAGAACGCCGCGATAGACTCAGGGGCCTCCTTGATCTGCTGACGGTCGTAGATCAGCCCCATTTCGGCATATGCGTAGGGAATGACAAAAACCTGCCCCTCATGCACCACCCCGGGAATGGCATCCAGATTGCGGAAGCGTGGTAACTGGCGCGACAGATTAGGCAGCGCGGCCGTGTTGATCGGAATGAGCAGCTTCTGACGGATGTAACGCTGAAGTTCGGCGGTATTCACGGCGAACACATCAAAATTGCCGGCATTGTTCTGGCTGACCTTCTGCCAGAGCACATCGTCCGAGTCGATGATGGTAACTTCGACCTTGCTTCTGGTGCGTTGCTCGAAGGTCTTGACTACGTCGAAATCAGCGTACCCCGGCCAGGCCAGCACGCGCAAGGTTTCTCCAGAAACGTCGGGCGCAGGCAGAATTGCTGCAAACAACAGCGCAAGACGGAGAAGGCCGTAATGAAACCGAATCATGATTTCAGCCCATCGACGAGGAGTCTACCGCTTTGGAAAATGGTTAATTGTCTATAGAATTTGCAGCATTCAGTGATTGTTTGTCTCCATTATCAGGTATTGGTTCAGGTATTTTCTGATTGACTCTGGAAAAAACCTTTCAAACTACGGGGTATTGGACCCTAAAAGCTGTTCCATACAAAAAAGGGCGCCACGAGGGCGCCCAAATGGGATGCTACTGAGGAAATATTAGTGGTGGTAGGCCGTTTCGCCGTGCGAGGTAATGTCCAGTCCTTCGCGCTCTTCTTCTTCCGGCACACGTAGGCCGATGAAGATATCGACTAATTTGTAGGCCACCAGCGAAACCACGCCGGACCACACGATGACGGTACCGACGCCCCACAGCTGGCTGATTACTTGCGCAGTCATGTCGTAATCACCAACCTTGTTGGCAACGTAGTCATATACGCCCGTGCCGCCCAGCGAAGGGGAGCAAAAGATGCCAGTCAGAATGGAGCCGAGGATACCGCCAACGCCATGAACACCGAACACGTCGAGCGAGTCATCTGCACCGAGCATGCTCTTGAGACCATTGACGCCCCACAGACAGATCACTCCAGCCAGCAAGCCGATGATAATGCCACCCATGACACCGACAAAACCAGCCGCCGGAGTGATTGCCACGAGACCAGCCACTGCGCCGGATGCTGCACCGAGCATTGAAGGCTTGCCCTTCAGCATCCATTCAGCCAACATCCAGGACATCGCTGCACAAGCCGTTGCCACCCAGGTGTTGACCATCGCCAGTGCTGCGCCGCCCGATGCTTCAAGTGCCGAGCCAGCGTTGAAGCCGAACCAGCCGAACCACAGCAGCGACGCGCCGATCATGGTGAAGGTCAAGCTGTGCGGGGCCATTGACTCACGACCGTAGCCAACGCGCTTGCCAATCAGGATGGCACCGATCAAACCCGCCACGGCCGCGTTGATATGGACCACGGTGCCGCCGGCAAAGTCCAACGCTCCTTTTTGAAAGAGAAAGCCAGCCGTCTTGCCTGCTGCTTCGCCAGCCGCTGCGTCAAGGTAGGCATCCGGGCCCGCCCAATACCAAACCATGTGCGCCATCGGCAGGTAAGAAAGGGTAAACCAGATCACCATGAAAATCAGGATAGCCGAGAACTTGGCACGCTCTGCGAAGGCACCGACGATCAGCCCGCAGGTAATCGCCGCGAAGGCGCCCTGGAAGATGACATAGGCCAGTTCCGAAATAACCACGCCCTTGCTGAAGGTAGCCACGACGGAATCAACGGTAACGCCCTTCAGAAACAGTTTGTCCAGCACACCGATGAAACTCCCCCCCTCAGTGAAAGCCACCGAGTAGCCATAAACCACCCATAGCACACTGATCAGCGAGAAGGTAACAAAAACTTGCATAAGCACCGAAAGCATGTTTTTCGAACGAACCAGACCACCATAGAACAAGGCGAGGCCGGGAATTGACATCAGGATGACAAGCGCAGCGCTGATCATCACCCAGGCATTGTCGCCCTTGTTTGCAACCAGCGCAGGAGCTGTAGCAGGGGCTGCAGCCGCGTCCGCTGCTGGAGCAGCAACGGGCGCAGTAACGACGGCCGTCTCAGCCGGAGCCTTGTCGTCAGCCCATGCCGCAGTACCAAACATGATGGCACCCAGCAAAGCCAGCATTACGAATAGATGTTTCATGATGTTCTCCTTACAGGGCTTCCACGCCGGTCTCACCGGTGCGGATGCGGATGACTTGTTCGATATCGAAGACAAAAATCTTGCCGTCGCCAATTTTTCCAGTGGAGGCCGATTTCTCGATGGCCTCGATCACCTGATCGACCAGTTCGTCGCGGACAGCCGCGTCAATCTTGACCTTGGGCAGGAAATCGACGACGTACTCAGCACCACGGTAAAGTTCGGTGTGGCCCTTCTGCCGGCCGAAACCCTTGACTTCGGTAACCGTGATGCCTTGAACGCCAATGACGGACAACGCTTCACGAACCTCGTCAAGCTTGAAGGGCTTGATTATTGCGGTAACCATTTTCATGATGAGCTCCAATTCTGGGGAAAGAGAGAATTCCCCGGTTACATAAATTTGTCAGGACCAATGGATGACAGAAACAAAATCGAGACCACAAGAGCCAATGGCAAGAACAGCTTTTTTCATCAGTAACTCCTTGGCCGATATTGAAAGGTTGTGGATTTTTGCAAGGATCACAAAGCATTTTCAATGCCAGATAAAATCTTACTTAAAATCAAAGTGTTACGATTGCCTAAAGATGCCCAAAGCCGCTTGATGCACTTCTCTGACGCGCCAATTCACCGCCCTGCACCAAGGTAGTGCCGACTTGGTGCGCTGGTGCGCTGTGCTAAACTCAAACGGTTCAAAACCCCCTTTTCAGGAAAGGTTACTGCCATGCTCGACCCCAAAGTGTTTGAGGAATTCAGCGCACGACTTGGCGCCATCATCGCCGCCAGCCCGGTTGCCGACGTGGAGAAAAACGCCCGCGCGCTGCTCACCAGTTTTTTCACAAAACTTGATCTGGTCAGCCGCGAGGAATTCGATATTCAGGCTCAGGTACTGCTGCGCACGAGAGAAAAACTGAAGGTGCTTGAAGAGCGCGTCGCCCGGCTGGAAAGCCGGAATGGTGCCAACGACTAAAAAACACGCGGGACTTCGTTCTTTTTGCACCGACTGAGTTCTTTTGCCGCTTTTGGAGACGGAAGGTGTGATCCAATAGCCTTTTGAAAAGGAACATTCTGTGGACTCAAAATACATCCTGGGCATTGACGAACTCGACTCGCAGCACGAAGGAATCGAGATTATCTGTATTGCGCTTCAGGGGGCGGTCGAGGACAAGGATCGTTGGCGGGATCTTCTTGAGAATCTGTCCGATCGACTAAAATTCCACTTCTATGCGGAAGAATCGATAATGAAGATTTTTGCGTACCCTGAGTTCCAGGAACACAAGAAGTCGCATCAAGAAATCACTGAGCTGATCGAAAGCTACAAAAATACGAGTTTGACTGATGCAGATATCAGGAAGTTGAAAGATCAACCCATGCAGGTTTTCTCGGAGCAAATCCTGGCCCAGGACATGAGATTTGCCTCGTTTATCAAGAGAAACAAGGATCGCTTGGGAATCCAGTAGCTGAAGCTCCGCCCGGTGAGAACATGATGGCAGCCGAAAATCTAAGCGCCTGAGCTGAGCAATAAGCTGGACGAGCCGAAACCAGACTGCAGTGACGTTGGAAGGCTGACGAGTGCTGCGGGAGACAATCACACCCGACAGCGGAACAGGATCAAAAAGAACGGCGTGGAAATCAAATTCCACGCCGTTTCTAATAAAGTCCCCGCGAATGCCGTTAGGCCGGCATCCTGAACCGGAGTTCAGTTGAGTCACTTTCCTTCCGCATCAGGCCTACCCGACTTAGGGGCACGCACAACAGCAGCTTCAATGGTTCGTGACCGACGCCAATTAGCATTGGTTCAAGGAATATATGGCCTTGACAAACACCGCAGGGAACAACCGTCTGAGGCTTAAAGCAACTTTTCCTGCGGTGCGAGCACCGCTTCAAGTTTTGCCTCCATGTCGGAAATTCTACGCTTTACGGCGCCGAAGTCCAGTCCTGTTTCAGGTGCGGAAGCCGGCGGCATTTGGTTCGCTGCTGGCTTCTGCGAAAGATGTTCGTGAGCGATGTTCAATGCCGCCATGACGGCAATGCGCTCGGAAATATTGCTCTTGGTTTTCTCGGCAATATCGTGCATTTTTTCATCGACATAGGCTACAGCAGCGAGCAGCGCATCCCGCTCTTCCGGTGGACAGGCGACCCGGTATTCCTTGCCGAGCAGGGTGATGTCGAGATGATTGGCTTCGTTGGGCATGGTCACATTCAAACGGTGGCTTTGGCTTTCGGCAATTGCTCGGCCAGTTGCTCGATCCGGCTTCGCGCCGAATCCATGCGCTCAGAAAGAGTCTTCTTGTCGCTCTCTACAGTTGCGAGCTGTTGCCGCAGTTGTGCATTCTCCGCTCGAAGCGTGCGACAAAGCGACGCCACTTGGGCAATCTTGCTTTCGAGCGCGTTGAGTTCGTTAACCATGGCCGGGACTATAGTTTCAAAAACCTAGTGAAGTCAAGGGCTAAGCACTGATTTTAAATGTTAATTATTTTACGTAATGCACTTTGTCGAGCGTCAAAATGGGGCTTTGTCTATAATGACCGGCTCCGCTGCTGTCCAAGAGCGGAGAAACGTACAAGGTGCCGCACCGCAGGATTTTTCAGATTCCCTGCCGCGGTTAAACGGGAAACAGGTGCGTGTCAACACGACATCATGCCTGTGCTGCCCCCGCAACGGTAAGCGAGTGAGGGTGTGTCTGCAAGCCACTGGGCGAAAGCCTGGGAAGGCGACACATCAAGACTTGCGAGCCCGGATACCGGCCTTCGTACAAATTTGACGGAAGTGCCGCGGGGAGGCGGACACGGAATGCATCGCCCGGCTTTCAAACGCTCGCGCCCATCTCGATAGTTTTTCTCCTTCGCCCAGTTCCGATTTTCAGCCAGCCGACGTGCGGGGACGCTTGTCGGCCAACGGGAGAAATCTGTTATGCATACGCGTTTTAATTTGGCGGCTGGCGCTCTGGCGCTTATTGCTGGTTTCCAGGCTATTGCGGCCGATCAGGAAACTGAAACTGTCGTTGTAACTGCCACACGAATACCAACCCGCAGCAATGACCTGCTTTCAGATGTCTCGACTATTGATCGGGAGCAACTAGATCTTTCGGGAGCAAACACACTTCCGGAGTTACTCGCGACTTTGCCTGGCATTCAAGTAACCAGCAACGGAGGAATCGGCTCCAACGGTTCGTTTTCGCTACGTGGCACTAACACCAACCAGACGCTGGTGCTCATTGATGGGCAAAGAATGTCCTCTGCAACTACTGGCGCAGCAGCACTTGAACACCTTCCGCTGGAACAGGTAGAACGCATCGAGGTATTACGCGGTCCAGCGAGTTCCCTCTACGGGAGTGATGCCATCGGTGGCGTCATTCAGGTTTTTACGCGACAAAGAGAAGGTGCGCCAGCTCCCAGCGTTAGTTTGGGTGTAGGCACTTATCGCACTCAACAGGGCTCAGTCGCTTATGGTGGCAAGTCCGGAGGGACCAGTTTCAATATTCAGGCAGGCTGGGAGGGGAGCAACAGTTTTAGCTCGATAAAGGAAGCCAAGGGTGGGTTCTTCGACATGTTCCATCCGGACAACGATAGCTATCGCAACAACAACCTGTCCGCACGTTTCAGCCACAAATTTGATGACAGCCTTAGCTTCGGTGGAGAAATCCTGCACATTGACGCAACAAAACATTTTGACGCAACAAACTGCGATGATTTCGCAACAGTTTGTACGGCCAACTATGACAACCGCCAGAGGCAGCAACTCTCTTCCTATTCAGCTCATGTCGCCTACCGTGCAGCACCGACATTGAAGACATCGCTTCGTATAGGACGAAGCCTGGACAACACGCTTAACTGGCGCTTCGATCCAGCCGCCGTTGTGCAGGAAACGGAGCAACGCTATGACACAAGGCAGGATCACCTGGTATGGCAGAATGATTTCGCACTGTCGCCCGCAAGCAAGCTGATGGCAGCCGCTGAATGGCGGAAAGTGCATGTGGATTCAACCCAGACTTTCATCCAGTCCAATCAGACCACGCGCTCTCTGGTCCTGGGTTATCAGGGCAATTTCGGAGGGCACTCCTTGCAGGCTAGTGCACGCCTCGATGATATTGAACGTCTGGGTAGCCACAACAACGGTTCGCTCGCTTACGGCTATCACCTCAACGACGCTCTGACTGCACGGTTCGCGCTTGGAACAGCATTTCATGCCCCAACGTTCAACGACCTTTACTGGCCTCTTGATCTGGTCAATTTCTTCCAGGGGAATCCGAACCTGAAGCCTGAGAGGTCGAGGAATAAAGAGGTAGGCCTTAGCTACGAACGTGCTGGAACAGTTGCTGGAGTGACCCTGTATCACAACACGGTGGAAGATCTTATCGATTATGTGCAGGGTGTCGCGCCTTCCTATATCGGCACGATGGCGAACGTCAATAACGCAACGCTTAAAGGTGCCTCGTTGAATTTTTCGCATCGAACGGGCAACTGGGAATTCCTTACCAATATCGACATTCTGAGTGCGAAAGACAGCGAAACCGGGAAAACCTTGCAGAGGCGCGCCAAACAGACAGGTGTGGTCGAGGTTCGCCATTACCTTGGAAATTTGAGTCTTGGAGTACAGGCTCGAGGTGTCAGCAGTCGTTACAACAACTCGGCCAATACCCAGAAACTCGGCGGGTACGGGCTGCTCAATCTTGATGCCAACTACCACTTCGACCATGACTGGAGCGTGTTTGCAAAAATCAATAATCTGTTTGACAGAGATTACACGCTGGTTCGCAGCACGCTAAACCCTTACAACGACTACGCGACTCCGGGGCGAAATCTATTCGTCGGTGTTCGTTATCAGCCGAAGTAAGCCATGCCCACCCGCCGCCGCGCCCTGTTCATCCTAGCTGCCCTTGTCGG
>JFJP01027564.1_pt1 | contig 11076 bp, 15 predicted proteins | sample 431651 | NCBI WGS metagenome assembly JFJP01 (sample SAMN02602958, study PRJNA72255) | Microbial mat metagenome, whole genome shotgun sequencing project. | biome: fresh water; feature: sink hole; material: water; isolation source: purple microbial (photo- and chemosynthetic) mats found in...
ATTCCCATCAACCCCATCAATCCCCCATCAATCCCCATCACATATCAATCCCCATCAATCCCCATCATCCCCATCAATCCCCATCACATTAATCCCCCATCAATCCCCCATCAATCCCCATCAATTTAAAATAAAAGCTTTTAATTTATTCCAGAAAATTTTTTTATTTTTTTTTTATTAAAAATTTCGTTTCATTTTTGTTTAATATTTTTTTTCTTCGAAAATTATAAAGCTTCTCTTCATTTAAAGTTTTGGTCCAGCATTAAGGATCGCTTTGCTTGCTTGGTCTTCATAAGTTTTGAAGTTATCAATGAAGCTTTTGGCCAATACTTTCAAGGTTTCATCATATCCAGCCTAAAAAAATCACCATAAAATTTAAGATTTCAAGATTATTTTTTTTTTTAATTACAGGGTCACTCCAGGTATTTTTTGGGAAAAGCATAGCATCAGGGACTCCTGGGCAATGTTCTGGAATGTTAAATCCGAAGATTTCTGAAGTTTTAGTTTTGATTTTTTCTAAGGTTCCGTCATGAATGCAATCGATGATTTGTCTTGTAACTTTCAAATCCATTCTCTAAAAAAAAAAAAAAAAATTTATAATGATGAATTTTTAATGAATAAATCTAAACCTTTCCGGTACCATATTTACCACCAGACCAGCCGGTGTTCAAAAGCCAAGCATTGCAACCATGTTTCTTCATTTTCTCGGCCATCATTTCAGCATAGACTGTTGGGTGAAGAGGCAAGAAAGCTGCTCCAAAGCAAGCTGAGAATGTTGGTACTGGTTCTTTGATTCCAACCTTTTATCAATAAAATTTATTTAAATACAAAACAATTCCTTTAAAATAAATCAAATTTACTTCAGTTCCTGCAACTTTGGCAGTGTATCCAGCAATAAAGTGGTACATGGCTTGTTCAGGGGTCAATCTTGAAACTGGTGGCAACACTCCGAAAGCATCACAGGTCAAAAAGATGATATTTTTTGGATGTCCTCCAACGGCAGGGAGCTTAGCTCCTGGAATGAAGTCCAAAGGATATGAGGCTCTGGTGTTTTCAGTGATGGACAAATCATGATAATTGACTTCTCTGGTGTGATCATCATAGAAAATGATGTTTTCCAAAACAGTTCCGAATCTTTATTAAACAAGTTAATTGGTGAAAAATAAACAAACGATTTACCTCACAGCTCTGTAAATTTCAGGCTCTTTTTCTTCAGTCAAACCAATACATTTAGCATAGCAACCTCCTTCAATGTTGAAAATACCATCAGGGGTCCAACAATGCTCATCATCACCAATCAATCTTCTTTTTGGGTCAGATGATAAGGTAGTTTTACCAGTTCCAGACAATCCGAACAATAAAGTGGTATCACCGTTGTGTCCTTCATTGGCTGAAGCATGGAGGGAAAGTACTCCTTTCTTTGGCATGAAGTAATGCATAACTCCGAAGAGACCCTTCTTCATTTCACCAGCGTATTGAGTTCCCATGATCACCATCTTCTTCTCAGATAGATTGACTGCAACACAGCATTTGTTTTTTCCGACTCCTTTAATCATTGAATGGGAAGGAGCTTGCATTTCACCAGCATTAAAAATGTAGAAATCGATATTGTCAGCGAAATCTCTTTTGAGTTCTTCTTCAGTTGGCACAACGCACATGTTTCTCATAAAGAGAGCATGATAAGCTCTAGTGGTAACTATTCTGCACTTCAGACGATATCTTGGGTCCCAACCAATATAAGCATCAGTGATGTATAGCTAAAAGGAAAGGTTTTAATGATGGCCAATAGAATCGAAGAGATTTTTTTAAAAAAAGGTTTGATTTTATGAAAAAAAATCTTTTTTTAATTATTTATTTTATAAGTACTTTTGGTCTGTTGTTTAAATAATCAACTGCGACTTCTTCAATCAATTTATAGGAATCTGGAGGAATTGGCATATTCACTTCACCCCACCAAACATCTTTCTCGGTGTTTTTATCTAAAACAATTCGCTTATCCTTTGGTGATCGTCTTTATAAAAAATTTTTTACATTCACAAAAAAAATAAAAAATTACCCTGTTTTCACTCCTGAATAAGCGCACATGGCTCCGGTATTGCTGATCAATGTGACTTGTGTATCAGGGTCAGCAGGTTCCATCTTGGAAATACCGAACTCATAAAGCTCAGCAACGCTATTTAAATGAAATAAGGAGAGAGTTGAGAAGAAAATTCAGAATTTTACCTCAAGTTGCGGTAGATGGTATTGTTCTTGAGACCAAGTTTTTCGAAAAGAGGGTCTTTTATAGTTATTGTTTTAGCTGAACTGAAGAGTTTTCTTCCGAGCAATCTTAACATTTCGATGTTTTTTTTTTATTTATTAAGAATTATCCTAGATTCTAAATTAAAGGGAAGAAATCTTTTTTTTTAATTTATATTTTTAGAAAATTATAATAATGCTGTCATATACGCTTGAAATCAAAAACGCGAATTGCCACTTGTTTTGTTTTTGCTTTTTTGTTAAATTCAGAATATAAATTGATTTCAAACCCTTTGATTAATTTTAAAAAGCCTAAAAAAAATGGCTATTTTAATTTTTTTTTTTACTTTATTTTACAGCAAAAGTCACCTTAATTTTTTGCTTATTTTTTGCTTATTTAAATCTTATTTCAAAAAAACATTTAAATTTTTATTTTAAAAACTAAACTGCATTTAATATTTTCATTAAATATTTAAATTTTGTCAGAAAGTTTTATCTCATTTATTATTTTAATGGAAAAACTCATACCATTTATCCAAGAAATTCATGTATTTTTTTCATTCAACTGAATACCCTTCAAAACCTTTAAAAGGATATAATAGCTCAAGCAGGACTCTCCAATGAAATTCAACTGCCTCAAATCGTTGTTTTAGGTGCACAGTCTGTGGGCAAAAGCTCTGTATTAGAGAGTATAATAGGCAAAGATTTTCTGCCAAGAGGCAAAGGAATCGTAACAAGAAGGCCGATTGAAATTCAATTGATAAACATTTCTAAAGAAGAAAAAGATTATGTGATATTTTCCGACCATAGAAACGGCGAAAAAGTCTATAATTTAGAGGAAGTTAGGAAAGAAATCGATAATATGACTGAAAAATTGGTCGGTAAAATGAAAGCGATTTCATCGGTTCCCATCAGAATGAAGTTCTATTCATCAAGTGTTGTGGATTTACTAATTGTGGATCTTCCAGGAATGACGAAGGTTTTTCTTTATTTCATGAGAAAGATCAATTTATAAACAATTTTCGTTTAGAATCCAGTGGGAGAACAACCGAAAGACATTGAGGTGAAAATAAAAGAACTTATCAAACCTTATGTTGAAAATCCAAATTCTTTGATTTTGGCACTTTCGAAAGCAAATGATGATCTAGCTAACTCAGAAGCTTTGAAGTTTGCAAGAGAAGTGGATCCTGATGGGTTAAGAACTGTGGGGGTTATCACTCATTTAGATCTTATGGATCAAGGAACTGATGCGCTCAATGAGCTCAACAATAAAATTTATCCATTAAAACTGGGTAAACATTAGAAAATTGATTGAATTTACAATAAAATATAGGGTATGTGGGAGTTGTTTGTCGAGGACAAAAAGATATTGAAGAGAAAAAATCGATTCAACAACAAATTTTAGATGAAAAAGAGTTCTTTGATAACCATAAAAGCTATCAAAATCTCGATAATAGAGGCGTCTATTATCTTGTAAAGACCTTGAATTTCAATTTTCTGAGACATATCAAAAGATCATTACCAAATATCAGAGATAACCTCATAACACTTCTAAAGGTAAATCCAGACATGACTAAAGAATGTTAAGTTTCTTTAGAACAAAGAATTCGAGCTTTATCAATATGGGGATCTTGAACAAGTTGATAATGCAGTTGATCAAGGAAGATTGATTTTATCATTAATTTCCAAATTCTCTCAAAGCTATGCTGAGCTGATAAGTAAAAAAAAAAGAGATGATTTTAAGAAAATTAATTGAATTTAAGAGGGGAAATATTTGAAATGCATAAATGATGAATTATCAGGCGGAGCTCGAATCAATTACATTTTCAATGATATTTTTAAAAAGGCGATATTTGGTTTGGATCCTTTTGAATATCTGAACGATCAAGTAGAAAAACTTCTAATAAATAATTTAACAAATTATAAAGGAAATCAGAATTGCGATAAAAAACGCCAATGGTCTAAAGAATTCCTTGTTTGTCAATGAATTGGCTTTTGAAAACCTGATTAAAAAACAGATCCTTCGATTAAGAAACCCTTGTTTAGAATGTGCTGGACTTGTACATATTGAATTAAGGAAATTGATCAAATTGATCAATATTCCGGAATTGGAAAGATTCCAAAATATGATGAATGAAATTACAAAGGTGATGGAGAAATACCTTCAGAAATGTTTGATCCCGACAGAAGATATGATAAAAAACCTGATTGAAATAGAGTTGGGCTATATTAATACGAATCATCCTGATTTTTGTGGTGGAGCCAACGCAATGATGGATGCTATTAAGCTTGACGATGAGGTAAAAGAAGTAGAAAATAAACAATATCAGAAGCCAGAAAATCAAAAAATTATACCGTTTCACAATATTTCTTAAATTAATTTGGTTTCATTTCATTAATTTATTTTAATTTAGAGATGAGACCAAAAATAACAAGGATAATAAATCTACCTCATATTTTAATTTTGGCTTTTTTTCTAAAAATAACAAGGTTCAATTTTTTATTTTTTGTTTAATTTCTTTTGATTGATTAAGAATGTTGAGATGGCTGATAACAAATTGGATCAAATTCATGATAAACAAATTAAAATACAAGACGATGATTATTATAATGGTTTCATTAATTCCAAACGCACACTCAATGATAATTTATATGACTTTCCTGTTCCCAAAGACCCCCTCAAAGGAGTAATTTTAGAAATATTTAATTGATTGAATTACAGTTTTCATCTAAACAGCCTCCAAATTCAATTAAATTGAACCCAAATTCATCAAAACGTGAATTAACAGAGATTGCCACTATAAAAAAACTAATGTCCTCTTATTTTGATGTCGTTAAAAAAAATATTAATGACACTATTCCAAAAACAGTTATCACTTTTTTAATAAACCAGGTTTATAAGAAAATTTTAATTTTTTTTTATTGATAAACTAATAAAATTTAAAAAAATTAAGAGCAAAAATGGATGTGAAAGGGAATTAATAAGTAATTTATATGTGCAGAAATTCTATGAAGAACTACTCAAGGAGGAATCCTTTATAATTGAACAAAGAAAGGAGACCAAAAAGGTGATCTTTGTGGTTAGAAAATGTTTGGACGCTTTAAGTGATTTGGATACAAAGTTTAATCTTTAATTTATTTTAAATCCTCGAGGCATTGACCCCTCCGATAAAAATTAAAAAAAGTGACATTTAAAAATTCATTTGGTCGTTTATTTGTTTATTTGTTTATTTTTTTTGTTTTTAAAACAACATATGCTTTCTTATTCAAATTTTTCATCGACTGCGGCTTTGGCTCTCAATGTGCTGAAAACCAATCTGCAAGCAGCATATCCAACAATCATGAGATTTAAGCCAACATACTTCATTCTGATTCCAAAAGAATGTTCATAACTGTAATTTGAATTGATCAAGAAATAGGATTGAAGGTATAGTTTTTTTTTCATTTTTTAAGAAGCAAATTTTTTTTTTATGGTTTTATTCTTATTTGTTAATGTTTTTTTTTTCCTTTTAAAATAATAAGGAACTTTTTAAGATATTTTGAATGCTAATTAATAATTTTTAATTATTTATGCTATTTTTGGGCTATTTTTTAATTCAATAAAAATATATTAGTCACAGTTTCTAATATTGAAGAATTTTTTAATAAATTACGGGTAAATACTGTTATTTTCCAAATATTGAAGCTCTACAGCTTTTCTGCTCTTATTGTATTTCCCAATGTAGCTCATGCAACTAAAAGAGAATCTTATGACGTTTCCATGTTTTGCACTTTTCAGAAATTCTTTTGTGATACCAGCCTTTAATAAATCATCAAAATGAACAAAAATATCTGATTGATCAGCGTCCATAACAATAAACCCATAATTTTTATTCTCATCAAAGAACTTCAAAGTTCCACCATATCTCACGTTGCTTTCATCCAATATTATCGGCTTTTTATTAACTTGATTATCTTTTTTGTTCATAATGAACTCTTTTAGGTCTTCAGGAAAGATATTCGTCCCATTTTCATTTGAATTCATTATGTTTTCTTTTTAATTTGTCAATTTTTTATTAAATGTTAACAATTATTTATAAAATAAACCATTTTTTTCAGGCATCAGAACATTTGGATTCGGTAAATCAGACATACTGAACTTAGTCTTTTGACTATTATCGCCCTGGGGATGAAATGCATTTAACCCTGTTTCATTAATTCTTGCAAGATTGGGGAAAAAACTAAATTTCTTATTTCTATTGGGGGTTGAAGTTCCCATAGAAGCATTAATTTCCATTGATGTATGAATATTCATGTCTGTTCCGTTCATATATCTGGAAGGACATTCCTTCAATAATCGGATGAAATCTTCTGGAGGCTTCATGCTTTTGAAATTATCGTAAAATTTCCCTTGAGTGTCGGGGATGTTGAAAGTGTCAGCTGAAAAAGACTTTTTATGTCTTGATTTAATTTTGACTTCTTCTTTATTTTCTTCTTTTGGCTAAATTATATCAATAAAATAATTAACATTTATATACAAATGATAAGTTTTAAACATAAATAGTAAATAAATAAAATGAAAAGGTTATTACATCATCAAATTCAAGGTTCTTATACCCAGTTTGGTTTTCTTCAATTTGGAAAGTTTTTTGAAGGACATCATATATCAAACCCTGACAAAGGGATAATATTTCAAACTTTGAGTTGGGGAAAATAAGATCATAAACTGTTCCTGTTCGGAATAGCTCAACTGTTGTAGTAAATTTATTGCTGATTATTAAAGACTGTATGTATAAATCTTGACTGATCCAATAAACAACGATTCTAACTTTAAAAATCATTGAAAGCAGTTCCAGATTTATCTAAAATTTTTGAAAAAGATAATGGAAATTTAAAGGAAGTAAAAGATATTAAAACTTTTTCAAAGCCTGGGAAATAAGGGTTGGTCTTATATACTTCATAAAGAGCGTAATTGTTCTGGAAAGAGTTTAATTTTGCAGGAAGTTTCTATTTTATTTTTTGTTGACAATAAAAAAAATGGATTGGAAAAAATATGTGAAACATTAGTAGCTATCATTTTTTTAAGCTTTTCGCATAAAATTCTTTTTAATTTGTCTGAATAAACGGTTGTGAAGTATAAATAACTCGAAAAAGCTTTGAAAAGGCAGTTTTCTCCCTTATTTAAAATTTTGGGTAATTGATTTTATTTATTTTTGTTTGAAATGAAAGGGTACTTGAGGTATTTTTTTCCGGACTTGATTGTTAGTTTCAAGAATTCTATTAACTACTTTTTCATCTTTTAGATCGATTTTATTTGGAGCTTCATCTTTTGAATCTTTGTTATTCGCTTGTCGATTATTTGAGATTCTTGTATTTAGCATTTTTTTAATAAAAAATGAATTATTGTTAATGGATAAAAAAATTATTTTCTACTATTTTTGTTTTTGGCCTGTTTTTTAATTTTTATACAAAAAACGAAAAAAATAGATAATTGTTGTTTTTTTTATATTTTTTTTGTTCTAAGCTGTTTTTTTAAAAAAAAATAAAAAAAGAAAAACAAGCATTACTTTAGTTTTTAATGGAAATTGAAGAGGAGGAAAAACCAGCCAATTATTTCAATACATCCAGTAAAGACTTCACTACATGGAAGTTCGATTTCACACGCTTCAAAATCGTCAAAATTATAGGTTCTGGTGCCTATGGAACAGTCTGTGAAGGAGTTGATTTGACTACAAATAAGCCAGTTGCCATAAAAAGAATCACAAATTTATTTCTATATCCAATAGAAACCAAAAGAGTTCTTAGAGAAATAACTTTATTAAGACTATTGATACATCCCAATATAGTGAAATTATTAGAAGTTTTTATTGAAGGAGACCCTGAAAACTTCAATACGATTTATATGATAATGGAATATTTTCCGTCGGATTTGAAGCGGTTATTCAACTCGAATATTTATCTGAACCCCTTTCAAATACAGACCATCATGTATCAAGCTTTTATGGCTCTTGATTACCTGCATGCATGCCAAATTCTTCATAGAGATATAAAACCCGCGAATATTCTGATCAATGAAGAATGCGTGATCAAAATCTGTGATTTTGGACTTGCGAGAACTGTGCATTTTGAGGAGGATTCACCAAAAAATAAAACGGATAATGATGATTTCTTCTCTCCCAAACACCTTTCTTCCAAAAACTTCGTTTCCGATCATTTGTTCTCAGGAAGTGCCTCAAATAGTCCTGAAAAACTCCAACACAAGAAAATGTTCATTCCTGAGCTGAAACTTTCAAAGGATTATTTATTCCATCCTTCAGCTAAAAAAAACGATGGTCCACAATTCAAATTAACGTGTTTAGAAGAAGAAATTTCAGAGGGCAATCTGAAAAAAATTCCGGAGAAAGTCGAATGTGAACTCGAAAATTCGCTTGTGAGAAAAACTTTTTTTAAAACTGCAGTGAAAAAAAATCGGTTGAAAAAAAACAAAAAACGATGTTTGACAAACCATGTGGTAAGTCGCTGGTATAGACCTCCAGAAATAATATTGATCGAACCTTTATATACAAAAGCAATAGATGTATGGTCTTTGGGGTGTATTTTTGCTGAATTGCTGAAAATGCTGAAACTCAATCTGATTGAATTCAAAGATAGAACCCCCATGTTTCCGGGAAGCTCTTGTTTTCCTTTGAGCCCGGAAATAAAGAAAGATAAGAAGAAATTAGTCGTAAAAGGAAAACAGGACCAATTAAAAGTTATTTTTGATGTGATGGGAACTCCTGGAGAAAGAGAATCTGAGTTTATTAGTGATGCAAATTCATTAAATTATTTGAAATCATTCAAACGGCAAGAAAAAAAAGGGCTGAAAACGATTTTTCCAGGGTCTAATGGGGAATCTATTGATTTATTGGAAAAAATGTTGAAATTCAACCCGAATGAAAGGACTAGTTGTGAAGAGGGGATCAATCACACTTATTTCAAAACAATGAAGAATAAAAAAATTGAGGTTGAGGTGTTAAAGGAGAAGATTTCACTGGGATTTGATGAGCCTGGAATGTGGAATATAGAGAAAATGAGGAAAAGCTTTTTAGAGGAACTTAGTTTATATAAGAAATAAAGTGAATTAAATTTTTTAAATTTGGCAAATTTTTAATTCTTTTAAATTTTTTTAATTTTTTTTAATTTTTTAAATTAATTAAAAAAAAAAAAACGTTATTCCAGAAATTTTTGAAAGTTTTATCACTAAATTAAAAAAATTTAACAAATATTAAATTTAAAATTGCAAATCATTGAAAGAAATTTCGTTTTGGAGCATTTTTTTTATCAATGCCCGAAAATTTGAGGTATATTCAATATATTTCTCTAAATTATTTATGTTTGTAGCACCATATTGAATTTCTTTTAAAAAGGTTTTGAGTTTATGAATTTTAATGGGGTTATTTATGAATTAATTACTGGTGATTAGAAAAAACAGGATTTTTCCTATTTGGTTAAGAAAAAAATTGTGGTTTTTCTTCTCATCAATGCTAATTTCATTGAAATTGATCAGAATTTTTGTGTCATTTCTGCAGTTTAAAACCATATTATCTTTATAATTTAATGAGAAAATTATAAAAAATTTAATAAAAACTTGGGCTAAAAGTAATCAGTAAATTGTTTTTCATAATATTTTTTGAAAAGTCTATGAGTTTTTTGAGTATTAAGCACATTTCTTCCTCTGAGAAACTTCGATTTATTATATCTCCTTGTATTTCTTCAAACTTAACAAAAAAAATAAAATTTTCAACTGTTGATCAATTGAATAATTACCAAAAAAAATAATTTTTTATTATTCGTCCAAAACTTTTTGATTTGAAGGACTATTTCTGTTTTAGTTACAGATTCCAAATGAGCTAAAGCATCAATGTATTTTTGCTTTTGTCGCTCGAAATCCTCATCAGAGCCACCACCAAAAATAACCAACAAACTTGAATAATGATGAGTGTTTTGGTCTTCAACAATTAAAATAATATTTTCTCCTTTAAGAGCCTTTAATTTTTATAAATTTTATGATAAAATTAATGAGCTTAATGACCCTGATGAAATTATATCCTTCAATATCAGAAGAATTCAAGTCCAAATCTGCTAAATTTAAAACAGTTTCTTGCTTTTTGATATTTTTGTTTGGTAAAAATTCTTTGCATAAAAAATTATTTTTGAGATGCAGTTTTCTATTGATTTTAAATATATACAAAAAAATTAATTTTTTTTACATTGGAATCTGATGTTCATAATTACTGTGAAAACTCAATTTGCTTTTCAAAAATGCCAATCCTTTTGACTGTTTCTTCATAGCACTTGCACTGAAGTCTAATTTTATCGGAACATAATCTGGAGGAAGCAAATCTTTCAAAGATTTCTTTTTTTCTAATAGAGAATTCGAGCAAGATTTAGCCTTTAAAACGCGCTCTTGGTCAGAAAAATGCATTGATCGGGAAAAAAACTTTGGAAAAAAATGAAAAAAGTTTATTTTTAAAATTTGTATAATAAGATTTTTTGAACTTAACCCCGCAAAAATATTTAAAGTCAAATAAAAAATTTTGCACTTTTTTTTTAAATTTTAAAAAAACAAAATAAATTCAAATCAAATAGAAAAATTGTTGAAATAAATTTTTATTTCTTGGTGATTTCATCTATTTTTTATTTTTATTGAAAAAATACAAAAATAAAAATTTAATTATAATTTTTAAAAAAAAAAGAAAAGAAAAATTAATTTGGAAACAATGTAAATTATTGTTTGTTTATGACTCAAATTAAGTCCTCATATTTTTGTGTATTAAGTAAGCACGGTTTCTCCTCTAAAAAAGTTCGAAATATAAGATT
>JFJP01040530.1_pt1 | contig 11076 bp, 13 predicted proteins | sample 431651 | NCBI WGS metagenome assembly JFJP01 (sample SAMN02602958, study PRJNA72255) | Microbial mat metagenome, whole genome shotgun sequencing project. | biome: fresh water; feature: sink hole; material: water; isolation source: purple microbial (photo- and chemosynthetic) mats found in...
CACCTGTCCTACGAGCAGACCTTCATGGAAGAGCTGCCCATCTATGCGTGCATTCACTCCCACAACGAGGCCCTATGGGATCCGGCTGAAGGCCTGAGCTATTCGGCCTACCGTGAGGGGCGGCTCACCAAGATCCAGGTGCTCTACCTGAAGGAGAAGCTGATCCCCGATCTCGAGAGCGGGCGCTCCCTTCCCGGCCAGCTCATCCTGCGGCAGCCCACCGGCACCGGGTCCTGGGACGAGGCCAAGACCCAGGTGGAGGTCCAGCACCAGTCCACTGCGCTGGACCTGTTGTTTGTGGACTACATCACGGCTATCCCCGTGGTTGCCCAGAACCCCACTCAGGCCTACAACCAGATCATCCAGGACGCCAAGGTCTGGGCCATGTCGTTTGGGGATGGAGACGGCCTCTGTGTGGCCAGCCCTTTCCAGTGCAACCGCGATAGCTGGGTCAAGGCGGGACAGAACGGCGGACGCTACGACCAGGACGCCGCCTACATGTATTCCCAGATCGAGAAGGCGGTGGACAAGCTCTACTACGTCTACTCCGACGACGCCATGGACCAGGAAAGCTGCGTGACCCTTGGGACGTGCATCCACCGGCAGGGAGCGAACGTGGCCCCCCACCGGGTCTCGGTGCGCCACGCCTGCGGGCAATTCCGCAACTTCCGGGCGAAGGTCAGCGACGAGGTGTTCACTGGCGTGCTGGCGGACCTGTGACGTATCGTGGAACACGGGCCCCGAAAGGGGCCCGCCCTGTGAGTGTGGAGAAGGCGATTCGGCTGGTGCAAATTTTGGACAGCCAAATCACTTCCGACGCGCCGACGTCTATCATTCACGTAGAGTCTGAAAAAGGCTTCACCGGGATACGAGTGTCTGGAACGACTCAGAGCATTCCCTGGAGTGTGGATCTCTACGGTGGGTGCTTCTACCTCGTGAAGATCGAAGGGCTCCACGCAGAACACATGGACTCCCCCGTGCGCGTTGTGAACCACCTGAGGGCCCACCTGCCATGCACAGTTTCGCCATCCGCCTTCATCGCCTCTTCCGCCGGGAGCCATCTCATGAAGACCTAGCCTTTTGTTGGTGGTTCCTCAAGCGGGGATTTCGCGTGTGGAAACGGCGCCTGTTGGACCGTCAGTGGTCCCCCAAAACCGTAGAGCGCACTCTTTCCCGGCAAACGCAGTTGTGCCGTCGGACCCTGGAGGTATGGGACACCGACACCTTTCAGAAGTGGGATACAGGGCTCGGCCCTGGAGGGGATCCCGGAATCATGTTCGACTGCCCCGGCGTCCCCCTCGCCGACGTCCTCGAAGAACCCCAGGAGAACTGATGGAACCGCACGTCAAGCCAGTATTCACCCTGCTCCCCGTCCCCTCTCGCTCCGTGTTGTTGGAGATCATGCGAGCTGAGCGGGCGGCGGTGGAATCCGTCCGTCACGCCCTGCTGGCAGCTTCCCCCACCTGCGCCCCGCTGGTAGACCCCAGCGGTAAGCCCGTGCCTCGCATGGACGAGGGTGTGCTGGCGGTAGCGACCCAGATCATCAACGATGCGCTGGCCTCCCCCACGATCTCCGAGTCCTATCAGCTCTCTGAAGTCGGCGAGAACCAGGAGCAGTCCCTGACGGGCTTCGATCCGTCAGGGATCAAGCTGGCCTACCTGACCTACCAGGGCCTGGGCACGCTCGTGGCCAAGATGCTGCTCAGCGCGTCCCTGCCTGCTCCGGTGATCCGGGGACTCATCAACCGCATGGACGACGTCACTGTGAACGTGATGACCGCCGTCCACCAGAAGAAGCAGCCCCTGGAGGAGCTGGCGCTGATCCTGCAGTTCCGTGCCAAGGACCCCGAGACCGGCGCGGATCTCCTGGGCGAGCCCGCCTGGGCCGAGCCTGTCCGCACGGCCATGGTCGGTACCGTGGTCACCTACCTCTCCGTCTCCGACTACCTCACCTCCGACATGAGCGACCCGTGGCCGTGGCTCAATCAACTCAAGGACAAGGGCACCGCGCCCTCCATCGACCTGTCGGAGCGTGGCGTGTCCTTGCTCTTCCACCTCACTGCGCAGTTGGGCCTAAAGCGGACGCTCCAGATCCGTGGCCCCCAGCTCATCCCCTCTGGCCCCGAAGCCAGCGAACACGAAACCATGCCCGAGTCCAAGATCGCGGATGATCTTGCGGGCCGATCCACGGAGGCCACCAATGGCTGAGATCATCCCCAACAACGACTTCTCGGTGAGCGGGTCCACCTGGACGGTCAAGGACGTGAGCACGGGTGAAATCGTGTTTCAGGGCAAGGGTGGCGGGGTTGGCCTTGTCGTGGACAACGACGGCTACATGGCCACGTTCCTGTCCATGTTCCCTCTGCTGGTGACCCGTAAAGGCCCCGGCAAGCTCCGGGTCGAGGCGGTCATCGCAGGCGCCGCCGTGGGCATGGTAGGGCACCTGGGTGGACTCTGGGTCGCTCCTGATCCCGAGACTGCCGCCCGTGCCCGCACCGAGGTCGCCAGTGGCCTTTACGAGCCTTCCTTCGTCACCCGCACCACCAAGACTCACCAGGAGCCCATGAAGATCCGCACGCAGTTTGGAGACTCCATTACCGGGGCCCAGTCTGACGTCGAGCGGGCCCGGGTAATCTCGGGGCTGCCTGCCAAGGGCCCCGTGCAGCAGGAGACTCCTGCCCCGGAGGACACGCGCAAGGCTGAGCCCTTCGAGATGCCGCTCCACCCTGACTACATCAGCGCCATGAACGTCTTGGCCCGCGCATTCAAGGGCAAGATCGTGGTACGTGAAGCCTCATGGATCGAACGCCTTCGCGCCCTGGGCCCGACATGGCCAATGCCCGTAATCTGTCCTGCGGGACCCCTCCCCACCCCGCTTGCGCCGTTCTTTGCACTGAAGTTCTACGGACGGGCCCACGCGGGGGGTCGCATCGTCTACACCACCGTCGACGCGGAAATGCTCCACCACCTGTGCGGGCCCAGCATCGGTGCTGCGGCGTACCTGGGATGGCTTCACGCGTACCAGAGCCTTGAATCCAGCCTCCACGGAGAGGCGATTCATACGGGAGTGAGCCCCAGCGAAGACTCGCCCGTAGTGATGGAGAACGTCATCTGGAACCTGACTCAGATGGTGGTGAACGCAGCGCAAATCTATTTGACCGAGAGTCGCCAGATTCCCCACGACCAGCCAGTGGATGATGGCGCGGGCTTTCGCAGTGAGACGATCACAAAGTGCTGTGAGTTCATCGCCAGCAAGGACCTGGACTACGGGCAGTCCATTCGGCGCCATGGGCTGAACGGCATCGTGGTCCGACTGTTTGACAAGTTCGCTCGGTTGACCACGCTGGCCGCTCGCGCCGACCGCCTGGGCAAGTTCGAGAGCATCGAAGACACCGCCCGCGACCTGCTCTGCTACAGCCTCATGGCCCTGGCGTTCGCCGGGGAGATGCAGGACAACGAACCCTCCAACCTGATCTCGTAAGGACTCCCATGCTGCGAGGCACCGTTCCCCTCCTACCCTCCGACTACCTCTCCCAGAAGCTGGCCCCCCACCAGATGACCCTGTTAGACCTCGTCCTGCGACGAGAGGCTCCCTCTACCCCCCAGCTCACGGAGGAGGTTGAAATTCTCCTGGACGCGCTCGAACTGACGGGCGTGTGGGGGAAGCGGGATGACGGTTATGCGTTCGTCCGAGCGTTCCTGATGGATGAGGAGCGCATCTTCGTCCAGACCAGAATCTACGACTTCGCCGACTCCATCGTCCCTGAGGACGTCCGCAGTCGGAAGTTCACCTGGGCCCGGAGCATCGACGAGCTGCTGATCAAGGTCATGGCGCAGGCGCACAGCATGACGGGGGCACCGGGCACTGAGCCCGAAATCGTGCCCGAGGATCACCCGGAAATGGACGCCGTGGGCTGGCGCAACGTCCAGGCCAACGAGACGTGGCTCATCAACCGCACCAACGCCGCCCGGGGTGAGTCCAGTGCCCACCCCGAAGCCGTCCAGATGTTCCAGACGGGCAACGGGCGGCGTGCCCTGGGTAAGCTCCTGGCCAAGGGGGGTCTGCGCAACGTCCACACCCTCACCCCGACCATCCAGTCCAAGAACGGGGCGGTGGGCCGTGAGATCGCCCGTGCTGACGAGCGGATTCGCATCGATCTGGCCTCGAAGTCGGCGGCTACAGCGTTCATGCAGCGGAAGGGAGGGCGTGGATGAGTAAACTGGCCACCCTATTCCTCAATGGGGAGCGCACCCGCTACGAGGCCATGTTCGAGCCGGACGAGAACCCCCACACGGGTGTGCTCACGGCTTCGTGGCTCCGGCACGTCTACTACGGCGCCATCAACCGGGTGGTGATCGACGACCTGGAGTTCTCCGTGAAGTCCCTGGAGCGCCTCCAGATCTCCGGCGCCATTCGCGTGGTCCTCGAGCCCCTCCCCCCGAACCTGTCGACCCTGGCCGATGAGCTGGTCTACGCCCGCACCAAGTTCCCGAGCAATCAGTACCTGTTCGAGGCCCTGGCGGAGGAGATCGGGGAGATGGCGGACGCGTTCCGCACTCTGGGTGACACGGTGGAGGCACGGAAGGAAGCCCTTCAGGTCGCCTGTGTGGCCATGCGCATTGCGACCGAGGGCCCGGATCGCACGGGAGAGCACCCGGACACCTTGAACCGGATGGCCGACCTGGAGACGTTCGCTCGGGAGTTCTTCACCAGCTTGAAACACCGACCAGACCTATCCGCACGAAGCTGATCACGGCCCCTTCGGGGGCCGTTCACTTTACCGGCAGGCAGGCTTTCACGGTCGGCAGCTTATCCACAAACACCACGCCGAGCAGCATTCCCAGGCTGCAACGCGTGGTGTCGACTTTCATGCCCAGGCGGTAGCGCCGTGACAGGGTCACGACCACGATGACGTTGTGCCCCGGGCGCCCGGGCTCGGCCCCTTGCTCGCTGAGGACCAGCATGTCCACAGCCTCCATGAGCCCCGAACGGGCTGAGGCCGCCTGCAGGTCATCCAGCAGCTTGTTGAACGTGGCACACGCCACGGGGTTGGAGCGGATCCCGCTCACCGACAAGGCGGTTTCCCGGTCGATGAGATCAATGGCCACGATCCCCTGACCGGAGTAGTGGACCATGTCTCGAAGGGACTGTTGGAGCATGTCGATCACGGGAACCTCGTTCCCAGTAGGATCGGCATCCGGGCCCGGTTCGTCCAGCGGTGGCTGCTACGAAAGTTCGGCTCGGCCTTTTTCAGTGACGAAATAGCGTTCCCCGTGGTGGGTGGCAAATCCCAGGGCGACGAGTTCGTCCAGCACCGCCTCCCCGTTCGTGATCCGTGCGTAAAGGTTCACGGGGTGCAGTCCCTTTCGTCCACAGGTCTTGACACCCTGGAGCACCAGCCACTGGGTTCCACCCAAGGCGGTCACAGGTCCTCCACGTCGAGGGATGCCAACGCGGCCTCCTCGTCATCCTCTTTTTCCGCCACAGGGGGGAGACTGCCCCCTGCCTGGGCGCCCAGCAGGGCATGCCGAAGGCGCTGACCGGCGGCAACCTTCTCGGGGCTGGGAGTGTAGGGCTCCGCGACAATGGGAACGATGTGGGTCTCCAGGGTCGAGGCGGCGTAGACGAGGTGCGTGGAAAGGTAGTCCGCTCGCTTCGGCGTATCGGTGGTAGCCACGAGCTGCCATGCCTGGAACCGGTGATACCTGGGCTCCTCGTCCTTGTCGTCGGGGTTGAGGGGCGGGAGGACCCGCCGAAGACGCATGAGGGCGATGACCGCCAGTGAGTGCTCCACGTAGTCCGGGGCGATCTTGGTCTGAGAGGTTCCGTCCGGGAACGGAACAACATATTGCACTTTAGCCATGGCTGTCTCCTATCCCAATGATAGCCGTCCCCACCGAAGTCCTCGTGCCCCTCTATCATTGGCGGGTGAGGTCTCAATGAGCGAACAACCAACCGTCCCCAGTCCGTCGGCTCGGATCAAAGCCCTGAACGCGCAGCTCCAGGTATGGCGCAACGCGTACTACGTCCTGGCCAAGCCCCTGGTGACCGATGAGGAATACGACCTGAAGGAGCGGGAGCTGAAGCAGCTCGCGGAGGCGAACCCCAATCTGCGGGTGTTGGCCACGGTGCTGGACGCCGTGGGGTCCGATCTCCCTGCTGCCGCCATGACACAGCCCATCAAGCACCGCTCCCCCATGCTCAGCCTGGAGAACGCCTACAACGACGAGGACCTGGACAAGTGGCTGGAGAAGCTGCCTCCCGAGGCCACGTTCGACTTGGAACCCAAGGTCGACGGTCTGTCCCTCTCGGTGCGCTACGCCAACCACACGCTCTGGCTGGCTGTCACCCGGGGCGATGGTGGGGCCGGTGAGGACGCCACAGCAGCCGCCCTGGCCATCACGGACATCCCCAAGCAGCTCAACCCCGGCGTGTTCCCTCACGACCTGGAGGTGCGCGGCGAAGTGTTCTTAACCCGTCAGCAGTTTGCGGAGATCAACCGCCGGGTCGAACTCGAGGGAAAGGAGCCTTACCGTACCTCCCGCAACCTCGCCAGCGGCACCCTCAAGCTCAAGGATCCCAAGGAGATCGCCAAGCGAGGCCTGTCGTTCCAGGCATGGCAGGTTATGGGCATGGAGCCCGCTGCAGGCACCTGGGTCCCAGACACCCCGGAACACATGGCCCAGTGCGGCTACAAGATCCCCCCGGGCCTCGAACCCGCCCAGGCCCTGGAATACTTTGCAAAGTGCACCATAACCCGTCAGTGCCAAGTCATCCGGGCGCGAAGCCGGGAAGAGCTGCGGCCCGCCCTCGAACTGGCCCGAACCCTGCGGGAAACCCTGTGGGCGGACATCATCGGGGACACGGACGGCGTCGTCATCAAGGTCCACGAGCACTACATCCGTGAGGCGCTGGGCGCGGGCACGTCAACGGTCAAGTGGGCCATCGCCCGCAAGTGGCCGTCCGAACGTGTCTCAACCACACTGAACTCGGTCACGTGGCAGGTGGGCAGGACCGGGCGACTGACACCCGTCGCCGAGGTCGAACCGGTGGGCGTCAGCGGGGTCACTGTGTCCCGGGCCACGCTCAACAACGTCACCTACATGCGGACCAAGATCCCGGGCGGGCCGGTGCATGTCGGCGACCGGGTGGAGCTGCATCGGGGAGGAGAGGTCATCCCCAACATCACCTCGGTGCTGGCCCATGGCGAGACCAGAACCGCCATCGAGGTGCCCGGGGTGTGCCCCTCATGTGGGGAGTCCCTTACGACCGAAGTCTCCAAACCTGACAAGGACAACCCTGAGGGTGTCACCCAACTCTACTGCACCAACGCCTACTGCCACGGCAGGCTGACCGAGCACCTCGCTTACCTTGGATCCCGGGCCTGCCTAGACATCGAAGGTCTGGGGGATGTGCTGGCCGAGCAGCTCGTCCGGGAAGGCATCGTGTTCAACCTGGGTGCGCTCTGGGAGTGGGCAAACGAGATGCACGCATTCTTGGAGGCCCACGGGGAAGACGCCCTGCGTACCGCTGCCGAAGCGGCGGGGTATCCCTTCGCCCAGATCCTGTCCCTCATCAAAGGCTGCATGAAGGCCAAGACGGCGGGCTGGGACTCCTGGTTGATGGCCCTGGGGGTGCCTTCCATCGCCAAGGAGCTGGGCAAGTCCTTGGCCGCATTCCTCGCCCTTGAGTCCGAAGGCATGCTGACCCTGCACGAGCGCCTCCAGGAGGTCGCCCCTAAGCAGGTGGAAGGTCTGGGCCCCGAGCGGTTGAAGGAAATCGGACGCTGGGCGCAAGATCCCCGAACCCACCAGAACCTGATCCAGCTCTACAACGCGGGCGTGCGGCCCACCTGCACCGTGGTCATCAAGGAAGGCCCTCAACCGCTGGCCGGGGAAGTGATCCTGGTGACGGGCGAGCTTGGGCCGGAGCGGGAGCACCTGAAGCGTCAGCTCGAAAGCCTCGGCGCCCAGACCAAGACATCCGTGTCCAAGAAGCTGACCCTCATCATCGCCGGGACCGGCGCGGGGGGCTCCAAGCTCAGCAAGGCAGCCGAACTGGGGATTCGCGTGGAAGGCCGAGAGTGGCTGGTCCAGGTGTTCAAGTCGGCGGGGCTGGAGCTGGAGGACAACACTATGTCCGATGTTCCCGACGCATTCGACAATCTTTAGACCCAGGGTGCGCTTCCCGCTCACGGGCGGCTACTACCCTTCATCGGAGACCTTATGCCTTCATCCAGTCCCCACTTGATCGTGGACGCCATTTGCTCTGCCAACAGTCCCAGGGACGCACACCAGCTCGCGCTGCAGGCCCTGCTGGAGGCCGAGGGATTCCGTAGCGCCCTGGCGCGGTACCACATCACGATGGAACGCAACACAGCTCCTGGCTACGCCACCCTCCGGTTCACTCAGGTGGTCAAGTTTGACCTGGGCACGCTCCCTATGGGGACCACGACCGCCGTGATTGCCGAGGTGGACTCCGGGTGGAAGTCGACGTTCAACACGGGAGCGGGGCAGGTGCGGCTGATCCTTCGCCCTACCCTGACTCGGAACCACAACCGCATCGTCCGTTCAGATTGGGACGTGGTAGCCAACTGGATCGCCGACGTGATCAACCAGGAGGCCGAAGCAGCGAGGCAGAGTGCCATAAAGAATCAGCGGTCGGCCAAAGGCAAGGCGTGGCTGGAGGAGTTCATGGCGCCCCTGCTTCAGCCCGGGTGGCGCGTGGAAGTGTCAGCGTCCTCGTGGCGCACAGAGGCGATCTCCTATGAAATCTTGGTGATCACGCGGCCCGAACTGTCTCGCATGGATTACACCTGTGTGTTGCGGGCCATCCTTCCCCCATACGGTGACGTCCCGATCCTCTCCAGCGCCACTCTATCCAAGGTGCCCTCTGGACGGGTCGCTGACCTTCTCAGCCTCGTCGAGCCCTGACATGGACCAGCCCGTCTTCGTGGGGAGTATTCCCCCAAGCAAACCTCTGGACCTTTCCCGAGTTGAGCCCCCGCACGTGGGTGGGTCATTCACGAGGTGGTTGCCCCAGTAATCATTAACCGGTGGGCCTTCGGCTGGCGTGGTGTGCTCCGCCGTGGATGGATCCGCCTTCGCACCTTTCTTTCAAGGACCAATCATGACTGAATCCATCGTGCTGGACTCCACCAGCGCCGACCCATCGTTCGGCATGCCGAAGAATCCGGCCAAGGATGAACTGGAACACATCCTCAACTCCCTGTCCGTCCCCGCGAACTTCCGGGTAGTCCTGACCGTGGACCGGACCACGGAAATGCTGCACCTGCGCGTCCAGCGGATCAGCCCCTGGGTGTTCAAGGTCGGCGGGGTCACCTTGCTGCGCTTCACCCCGAGCTGGGATCGCCTTGAGGCCACCCAACGTCAACTCACCGCCCGTACCTACGCGTCCCTGCTGTCCCAGCTCAAGGAATCCCCAGAGTTCCTTGAGTTCGAGCTGGTGGTTGACGGTAATCTGGCGTATCGAGAGGCTTCCCTCCTCGTCTAACGGAGTTCATCATGCCCGTCAGTTCCCCCTCCCCCACCGAGCAGCTTGCTGTCGTGGAGCAGTCGCTGTGCGCCCGTGCGGCCAAGACCGGTCACGTGTGCGTCTCCAAGGATGAGCTGGACACCCTCCTGACATGGTCATGGGAGGGCGTGAAGCTCACCGAGCGCCGGACGGCGTTCATGGAGGCCCTCGCGAAGATGCCCATCCATGGGTAGTGCCGACGACATCGCAGTCCTAGCAAAGCGAAAGGCATGGCTGACCGAGCGCGTCGCCGCTGCCGCCAAGACCGGGCGCCGTCTCACCTACGACGAGCTGGAGTGTGAGACCCTGGGTCGCGTGATTCAGCAGCTCCAGGAGCGCCCTGCTACGCCCCGCGTCGAAATCATCCGGGTCCGCCTGTAGCGGGCCCACGTCTATCATTGATCTAGGAGGGCCTAAATGGACCCATTTCGCAGCATGCTTAACCTCATTGACGGGAAGCGCGAATACATAATCGACGCCGACCACGTCACCCAGGAGGAGTTCGAGGCAGCCGCCGTGCTCTCCGACGTGTTGTGGGGCCAGGAAGGGCTCGCGGAAGTGCTTGGCTCCACATGGCGGATGGTCCATGACCCCCGCTTCCTGCTCCTCGAGCGGGCCAGTCTCCGGGACGTGGGTAGCGCGTTCGGTCATGGGGCACGGACGCTGGGCAAGGACGTCATCCGCGCAGGCGATCTTTTCGGCGCCACCGGCTCCGTGGATAACATGGCCATCTACGCCGAGATCCTCGGGGAAGGTCGGCACTTCCGTGATGCGGTCCTGAGCCGAGGCTGGTCACCCAGCGAGCCACTGACCGATGACCAGATCTGGACCCTCATCAACGCGGAGTGCCCCAACTACGAGCGCCGGGATGGGTCCTGGAACCGGGAGGCCCTGGTCCTGGTCTACATGCTCCAGCATGGCCTCGTGTCCATGGTCAACGACTACGCTGAGATCGCCTACTGCACTGACTGGGTGCGCATGGATACCTCCGAGGTTGTGCCACCCAACGCCCGCCTGACGTTCAAGGACGACGATGGGTTTGAGGGTGAGGACGACGTGCCCGTGGTGGCCGTTGAGGTGGACAACCTCCACAAGGCCCTCACGTTCCGTGCCCAGGTTCGCCTCACGGCCTACAAGCTCCTGGCCAAGTTCCCCGGCATCAAGGCCGAGGAGTTTCAGGACCTGCAGTTCACGGACGTGGAGTCTGACTCCATCTGCCAGATTCTGTTCAAGACCCCCTGGGACAAGCTCTACACCGCCATCGCCCCCATCCTCTATGTGGTCAAAAAGGCCCAGATCCGCACCTATGAGGAGCGGCTGGCTGAGGAGACACAGAAGCTCCGAGCCGAGTCGGCGGAGTTCAACACCAAGCTCCTGACCGGGGAAATCCCACGGATCACTACGGAGATCGCCCCCGCCGCTGAGGACGATCCCGCGACGTTCATGGCCAAGCTCATGCACAACCCCTACTACGCGGGGATCTTCCAGGCCCTGCAGGCGCTGGAGAGCGGCGGGGACACCGTAGCCGCTGCCCTCTGTGT
>JFJP01040531.1_pt1 | contig 11075 bp, 12 predicted proteins | sample 431651 | NCBI WGS metagenome assembly JFJP01 (sample SAMN02602958, study PRJNA72255) | Microbial mat metagenome, whole genome shotgun sequencing project. | biome: fresh water; feature: sink hole; material: water; isolation source: purple microbial (photo- and chemosynthetic) mats found in...
ATCAGGTTTTATTTGAAAAAAAGTTGACTTATTACCAGTAGATTGTACTACAATTAACCACATTTAAAACGGTTACAAAATTCGATGAAACTTCATAAATAAACACATAATTTTTCTTGAAAACAGCACATCTATAATTACGTTGAGCGAATTGAGGATGACGACAAATCTGATATTTATACGCCCAAAATCCGAGAGAATTGCCAAATAAGTAAAGTTGTTCCATGAATTTGTACGCTGTTTCCGGATACCCCTTTCCTGAGATATATAAAGCAATTTCTGCAATGTTTTCAGCAGCTTTTGAAGTATATTTTACTTCAAGTTCCTGTTCCATTGCTCTATAATTTTTGAAGAGTACTGCTGCGCTTCATCTGCTGTTAATACAGGGCTTTGTGTAACCTCATTGAGCATTTGTTTAATCTCCTCATCAGTGGCTGTCCGGTTTGGGATAGTCCAATTAAAATCCGAATTTGCAACAATTTTATGCGGGGAATTACTTCTGCCAATGATAAACTTCAACACAAATAAAGTTTCCTCATCGCTAATTTTATCTATCTCTTTTTTAAGTAATTCTTTCTCAACTGATATGTTCATTTCTATAGTGATTTTATTTAAGTGATTACCATTCTGTTTATTTCCAAAAGTTTGTATTAATAGTTATACATTGGTTTATCTGTTATCAAAAATATAAATTGCTTTTGAATTTACAAAAGCTATTTTTAAAAACTTCCTATGCTGCTTTGGCATATTTTACATTGTGCTGGCAAATTAAAAATAGCCAACCGTATTCAATTAAAAGATCGCTTGTAAGAGTGCTGGCGAAATCACTAATTTCACTCATTTTTTCTTCATCATCAGGCACTTGAAAATGAACCCAAACATCTTCGGGGTCTTCAGTACCGTCTAAAATATAAAGAAACTTAATATCAGGAAATTGTTTCTCTATCGTACTGATAAAATCTTTTATTAATTCTACTTTTTTGTAGTTCATGGCTATAATGTGCTTTTAATAATTGTTAAGATTTCTTTTGCTCTGCGTAATTGCTTGTCAGCATTCTTCTTTGAAATAGGTTGAGGAAAATAATCGGCAAATTGCCGCCACTCTATGAGTCCATTATAATCTTTTTTTACACTTGCCGGAAACACCTTCCGTTTATTCACAAACTCATTACACAAACTGCTTTGCACCCACTTATGCTCATTTTTAGGGTGTGATAAACCCAGTTTTGCTAACGCAACTATGGCGAGGTGATAGACTGCATAATACGCTCTGTTAACACACGAATCGTAAAATCCATGTTCAAAGCACAACTCTGCTGATTTTATGTTCTGATCTGCTTTATCGAAAAATGAATCATCCGGTTGTTCGTGCAATGCGTTTAATTTGTTTTTTGTTAATTGCCAAAATTACCATTCTGTTTATTTCCAAAAGTTTGTATTATTAGTTATACATTGGTTTATCTGTAATAAAAAAATAGAAGATGGTTGTAATTTGCAAAAGTTAAATTTGCAGAAAAATTCAAACCTTCAATATTGAAACTTACTTGGGTTTTGTCTGTTATCCCAAAATGTAATTAACTCGATACAATTTTGCTTAATTCTATATACTAAACTATTGTGTTTCGTAATAATTCCGATACGTATATCTAACGACTTGGAAGATTTGTACATATAAGGATTTTTAGAAATATTAGATAGAATCTTTTCAGTCAAATTAAGAAAGTCCTCAACTACCATATCTCCCCATTTCCAAGAGAGGTAATCCAATATTTTAGTGTAAGTAATTTGAGCTTCCTTTGTCCAGACAATTCTCATCTTGCTAAATATTTTTCTTTAAATCCAGCCATAACTACATCATGGTCATATAACTCTCCATCATCCGCTTGATTAATGCCCCTCTCTATAGATTGCTTTTGTTCTTTAGAAAGGTAATTCCAAAAATCAGTTTCAGTTTGGCGTTGTAAACCGTAATCAATCAGATGTTTTACGGCAGTTATTAATTCAATATCTTCTATCTGATTAAAGCGTTCTACAATTTCTTTTTTTTCTACTTGAATATTCATGCTTGTTTTTTATATTTCGCATTAATAAAAGGGTTAATTCGTTATGTTATGCCTGTTAATCAGGAATAGCGTTGAAATTATTATAGTTACTTCCAAAATTAATTATTCAGATATCCATATTTTCAACAATTTAATCTAAACAGATTAACATTAGTTTATGGTTTCCAAATTTACCAAACGTTTTTAAAGTAGCCAAGTTTTTTAGTGGAAAAATTCAAACGCTCCCACATATCTGAATATCAGAAATTGTTTTCTATTTTTAGCCAAAATATTCACTTACTCAAGCATTGGAAAAAATAGCAGAACATGAAAAAATTATTCTTGACTATCGCTCTTATTTTATGCGCTTTAAGCCAAAATCTATTTGCATTTGCCACAACGCCCAAGTTCAGGGTTATCGCTTTTTATACCGGAAAAAACGATCAAGCGCATGTGAGTTTTGTACACGAAGCTAATGGTTGGTTTAGCAAAATGGCTACCGAGCACAATTTCACTTATGATTCCACAGATAATTGGGAAAATATGAATCCTAAATTTCTATCAAAATACCAGGTGGTTGTGTTTTTGGATACCCGTCCCGATTCAGCCGATCAGCGAGCGGCTTTTGAGCAATACATGAAAAAGGGTGGCGCGTGGATGGGATTTCATTTTGCAGCTTTTGCACTTACACCTTCTGCATTTTCGCAAAACTGGGACTGGTATCACAACGAGTTTTTGGGTTGTGGCGAGTATAAAGGTAACACATGGCGACCGACTTCCGCTATCTTGCGTGTCGAAAATCAAAAGCATCCGGCAACAAAACATTTACCCGAAACTTTCAACGCATCACCCAACGAATGGTACAGTTGGCAAAACGATTTGCGAAAAAATCCTGACATTGATATACTTGTCTCCATTGATTCGACGAGTTTTCCGTTGGGTACAGGTCCCAAATTGTGGGAAATATGGCACAGCGGTTATTATCCGGTAGTGTGGACAAATGTAAAATATAGAATGTTGTATATCAACATGGGGCACAACGATATTGATTACGAAGGAGGAACCAATAGCGAGTTGTCATTCACTTTTGTTAACGAGGTACAAAATAAACTCATTGTAGATGGTTTGATGTGGCTTGCGGGGAAATCGAAAATTAAAAATTAGAAATTGGTTGATGCCTAAATAATTGAAGTTGTAGGGTATATTGCCAATTCGCGATCGAAAATTAGAACGGTACTCCACCTCTGATAATTTGAGCCGCTATTTGTTCGAGTGGTAAAATTTTGTCGGCTGCACCCAATTTAATTGCTTCTTTGGGCATACCAAAAACTACACAAGTACGCTCGTCTTGTGCAATGGTGAAAGCACCGGCTTCTTTCATTTCGAGCATACCTCTTGCACCGTCGTCGCCCATACCGGTCATAATGATACCAATAGCATTTTTACCGGCATATCGTGCTGTTGATCTGAAAAGTACATCCACCGACGGGCGATGTCTGTTGACTAAAGGACCATCTTTAACTTCTACGTAGTATTTAGCACCGCTACGTTTGAGTAGCATGTGTTTGTTGCCTGGTGCAATCAAAGCCCTGCCTCGCAACACGGTATCACCATTCTCGGCTTCTTTCACAGTAATTTTGCAAAGTTGGTTTAGTCTATCCGCAAATGATTTGGTGAATTGTTCGGGCATGTGTTGCACAATAACAATTCCAGGTGCATCCAAGGGTAAGGCTTCGAGAAATTCGCGAATTGCTTCCGTTCCGCCGGTTGAGGCTCCAAGGGCAACCACATAATCAGTGGTTTTTATCATGCTGTATGATTGAGCTTTAGGCAGAACAGCATCAGCCGATAATTTTGGTGGTACGTGCATGGGTGCTGAGGCTTTACGTCGTAATTTAGCTATTGCAGCAGCTTTCACTGCATCGCAAAGCCGTATTTTCGATTCCTCAATAAACTGGCGCGTATCCATCTGAGGCTTCGATATTATTTCTATTGCGCCGTATTCCAATGCTTTAAGCGCTGTTTCGGTTCCTTTTTGTGTCAAACTTGAAATGATAACCACTGGGATAGGATGTTGTGTCATTATCTTACGCAGAAAGGTAATTCCATCCATTCGCGGCATTTCAATATCGAGCGTAATTACGTCGGGCACTTCGTTTTGTATCTTTCTTGCTGCAATATATGGATCGGCAGCTGTTCCCATAACCTCTATCATTGGATCGGAACTCAGAATTGCTGTAAGGGCTTGCCGCACAATTGCAGAGTCGTCAACAATTAGCACTCGTATTTTTCTGTTGAGTAGAGATATTTCTGTGTCCATACTTCCATCGTTTGTTTAATTTTGTAACCCACAAATAAGCATACAGATTAAAATTCTGGTTTAATCTTTTGATTTGACGAGCTTACATAACGCTGCATTACCTCACCGGTATTGGTGAAAAAAATTATTTTTCTGCCTTGTTTACCACCTACGCTCGAACTTAAAACAGGTATTTTTTCTTCGGCGAGCATGTCAAAAGCAATTACGATATTACGTTGACCAATATGAAATTGCGTAACGTTAGTATCAATTACTTCGGCACCGCCAAATACCTTAGCTCGAAGATTATGTTTTTTACAACCTAAGGCTAACAGTTTCTCTAATAGTTTCTGAATTGCAATGTTACCATACTTTGGTGAAGCCAGTCCTTGTCCGTTCCATAGTGGTAGCATGTAGTGATTAATACCGCCAATTTGCGTGTAAGGATCCCACAAACATACAGCAACGCAAGAGCCTAATATAGTGCTTACTTCGTAAGGCTTACTATTCACAAAAAGAGCAGCCGGATAAAGAAAATGCTTCAAATATTCATCCATACCAATCGGGCTTAAAAGATTTCATCTTCACCGAAAAAAATCTCGTTGCCATCAGGTGCGAAATCATCAATTTCGATATTTGGTTCGGGTATAGTTACTATAAATGTCGCACCTTTATTTTTCTGACTGACAATTTCTATATTTCCTGCTAACAAATCTATCAATGAGAGCGTAATAGACAGTCCTAAGCCATGCCCACGATTTAGTGAGTTGATATTACTATCTAAACGCTTGAACCTATCAAAGATATATTTTTGATCTGCCTTTGAAATGCCAATACCATAATCCTGCACCGATATTTTAAGCTTTCCATTTGGTTTTGCAACTATGATATGCACTTCGCTACTGGCAATGCTGTATTTGATAGCATTACTTATCAGGTTGGATAAAATCAATTGCAGTTTCTCTGCATCGGTCTTAAACACAAAAATTCTATCTTCAGGAGTATCGGTCTGATCAATAATTTCAAATTTTATATCTTTTCTAATAGCATCATGCTCTAACGATTCTATTACACCTTCAATAACCGGAATAATTCCCACATTGGATATTTGTGGAACAATTTCGCCGGCTTCGAGTTCTGCCGCAGCAAAGATATTTTTGAGCTGAAAATCAAGACAAAAGGCTTCCGAATATATCATCTTAACCATCGAAACCATCTTATCCCAATCTTTTTGTTTCATTAATTGAATGTTGCGTGCAAGCCCCAAAATCGAAGCAAAAGGATTGATTATCTCGTTAGTTATGTTTGAGATAAAATGTGTTTTCAACGATTCGGCTTCATTCAATTTTGAATTAACGGTTTTTAGTTGCTCCGTTAATTCGCGCAACTCGGTCAATGCAATACGATGTTCTTCCGACAACCGTTCTAACTCTTTAAGCATCTCATCTTCCGATAATCGCCCATGTTGGTAAAATATGTCGTGCATACGCTAAATTGTTTATTTGTTATTAAAGTGAAAAATAGCCTTACGCTTAATTATTTGTAAAAATAGGATACTAAGCATTTGCCAATTCTAAATCCATAACGTAATCGTTCGTTTAAGTACGGCGAAAAACTGTTGGTTTTACCTGTACTAAAGGCAATTTCATATTCATAATTGATTCCGAATGACCGAGAAAAAAATACCCCCCCGGTTTTAGCTTTGTACATAATTTGTTTATTACTTCTTCCTGAGTTTGGCGGTCGAAATAAATTAAAACATTACGGCAGAAAATTATATCAAAGGTTTCGTTCAATTGATAGGTCTTATCCATAAAATTTAATCTGCCAAATTTCACTTTATTGCGAAGTAATGGCACGACGCGCACAGTTTTTTTCAGGGTATCTTTGTTTCGCAAAAAATATTTTTTTTTCAAAGTGGTTGGAATAACCTCAATTTTTTCTTCGGGATATACGGCTGTAGCTGCGGCTTGCAACATGCGCACCGAAATATCCGAACCAAAAATATAGTAATCGAAGATGGGGTTAAGAAGTCCAAATTCATGGAGAACCATTGCCATTGTATAAACCTCTTCGCCACTTGAACAGCCTGCACTCCAAACCTTTATGCGGGCATGTGCTTGGTGGTGGTGCGTAAACTCGGGTAAGATCAAATCGCGTAATAGATCGAAATGTACCGGCTCTCTGAAAAAATCAGTTTTATTTGTCGAAACAGCATCTATCATGTGATATAGCTCTGATTGCTGCCCTTCTTTACTGAATACAAAATCAATATAATCTTTATACGAAGCGATGCCAAGTGCACGAAGACGCTTTTGCAAACGACTCTGTAACATCACTTTTTTTTCCGGTGGCATTTTTATTCCATATTCGTTATAGATAAAATTGCTTAACCGTTGAAAATCAGCAGGTGTCAATTGTGCATTAAAAATTCGGTTTAAATCAGATACATCCATTGCGCCATTAATAGAGATTGTTTTATAAAAAAAATCGTAATTGTGATTAAAATACTCTAATACAGTTACGGTTAACACATAAACTAAAAAGTAATATATCAGTTTTGCTGATAACTTACCTCTACAAATTTATTACAAATCATCAACAAAAAAAAGTTTAATTAGAAATGATAATGAATTTTTGCTTTCCTTGATTTTTATTTGGTTGCTATACTTAAATATACATCGCTAAAATTTTTATTAGACACATAATTTTAGCGTATTGCAATTATATCAATTATCAATTGTTAGCTGTAGTTGTGGGGCTGGCTTCATTTTTTTGAAAAGGTACGATACTTTATTTTTCTCATCTTTCTGATAAATAAAGGTATTGCCGATCCTAAAAAATTTCGTGTTACAATTTTTACAAAAATAGTAACGACTGAAAGGTATTAATTGCATCCATCTCTTACGATGTACTCTTCTTAACGCTTGGGAGCAATTTAAGCAAACTGATTTTTTCATAGTTAAATATTTTTCGAAACAACAGTCGTTGATAATTCAGTACTATACAGCATTTACAATCATAGATTATAAACGGTTGGAATAATATGCTTTAAAATATCTGTAATTTACAAAATATGCTGATTATATACAAAATTTAGTCCAAATTAGTACCAACAGCTTATTATTGCGATTGCGAGTAACTTATCATTTCTTTATGACCGCTGCTCGTACTCTGCAAAAATATTCTTTTTCTTATGATTTAAGAATTGTTATACGTTTTATTTAAAAAAAATGTATTTTTGTTTCTTAATTTATATCAGGTCAGATGGAATTAAGAACTACTAAATATATTCAAACAGAATATAATCAGCATATTAACGGCATTTATAACTCGCCTTACAGTGAAATTGAAGCTGTGCTTGTGAATTTTATAAATAGGCTACTCAATTTTATTTTAAACAATGAATATGCGGAAGCAATGAATTATATTGATCTGAACCATGAATATATAGTAGGTGTTCCGCAAAGTAATGAATTGGCGTTTTTATTGAATTTTATACAAATAAAAAACCATAAAACTCAAAAAGATAAAACCAACAATATAAGTAATGCTTTATCGCCAGTAATTGAACAAAGAACAACTACTATTGAGTACCAGCTTATCAATGATGCTCTTATAGCTAATTTAGAAGGCGATATTATTGGCAGTGTATCAAGTTTTGAACGCGCAAAAGATGAATCGCTTCAATTGGAAAATTGGTTTGCTGCTGCCTTAACATGCGAGTTGTGTAGCAAGGTTTGGGAAGAGCAAGATAACAGTTACCTCAGTTTAAAATACCTCGCAAAAGCAATTAAATATTATCACCGATGGGGAGCTGATTCGAAAGCAGAGGTTTTATCAATTCACTTTAACGACATTAAAACCAAGCAGTTGTGTACCGTAGATAAAGTGATTCTTCCATGTAATGATTTGGTTGGTTGCAATTCTATAGTTGCTACGCTTGAATCTTTTGCTTTAAAATCAGACCTTACAAGTTTTGCGGTAGCATTTCTAAAAGTGGTTTCTAATGCTATTCCTGCCGAAACAGCATTTCTTATACTGAAAAAAAGGGGCGTTTTTGTTGTTAGTGCGCAAATTGACAAATATACTGAAAACAAAATTATCAGCAGCGAAGATGGGTTGACAAATCAAACACGTGTTTCCGAACAAATAATTGAAATGGCGTTCAATGAACGTAAAACTATACTTATTAATGATATAACCAATATCAGCGATACGTTGAGCATGGAAATATTAATGCGAAATGGCGTGAAATCATTACTTTGCGTACCACTGATAGTGTCTGAAAAGGTTGTTGGTGCAATCTATATTGAGAATATTGATGAACCTTTAGACTTGGATAATGCTAAGGAAATGTGTGACATATTAGCAAAAATGGGTGCGGTTGCATACGACTATAATATTGTTATTCAACATTACGAAGACATATTAAAGCTTAGTAACCAAAAACTTAAAAAACAAAAAGTTAACATTGCCGCAATAAATGATAAGTTGAACCAGCAGCAACAAGAAATACTTACTTTGAGCGAAGAAATTGTTACGCAAAGCGAAGAAGTAATGCTAAAAAATGATGAATTGGAGAAACACCGGTTCCATTTGGAAGAAATGATAGCTGAGAAGACTCGTGATTTAATCATTGCCAAAGAAAAAGCAGAGGAAGCTAATAAATTGAAATCAGCGTTTTTTGCAAATTTGTCGCACGAAATACGCACACCGCTTAATGCAATAGTAGGTTTTTCGCAATTACTTGCCCGACCAAATATAGATATCGAACAGCGCAATTTGTTTATTGGTTACATTTCGGAAAACACCGACGATCTACTTCATCTGATTGACGATATAATGGATGTATCTAAATTAAAATCAGGACAATTGCGAATCAACAAAACGCTTACATCTGTCAATAAAATACTAAATGATTTATGGCACTATTATAAAGTAGATAAAGAAAAACTGAATAAAGTACAAATTGATATCGTGCTCCAAGTTCCGAGTGAAGATGAGTTGTTGTTGTACATCGATTCGGTGCGTTTTCGACAAGTGGTTTCAAACTTATTGGGAAATGCCTTAAAATACACAGATGAAGGCACAATAATATTTGGTTACGAGCTTGAAATAGAAACAAATGAAGAAGGTATTGATTTGCCGGTAATAAAATTTTTTGTTACAGATAGTGGTATTGGTATTAGTAACGATAAGCTGGATTGTATTTTTGATGTATTCACAAAAATAGAAGATGAAACCAAACTTTATCGCGGAACAGGTTTGGGATTAACAATATGCAAGCACCTCGTTGAATTAATGGGTGGTCGTATTTGGGTTGATTCAATATTGGGGCAAGGCTCAATATTCTCATTTACTCTGCCTTATACAGTTTAACCTTAAATACAGGCTATCATACAATTATCGTCGTAATTGGTTTTCACGGTTTCGCTATAAGCAATAGTTTGAGATGCCTGTTTGTTATTCTACCATTCATCTGTCCTAAAGCACGATGCCGGTAATCCTTCGTAATTGAACAGATTAGGTTCAGCTACATTATCCCACGCAAACCTCACAGCAACTGGTTTTTTAACATTTGGATTCCACACAATTACCATGTTTCCTTCAATCTTAGCTTTAGCTTCTACGAAAGTTTTACTTTCGTCCGAAATTTGAAAATGTGTCAGCTCTTTTCCTTTTACTACCAAGCCTTTATCTGCAAAGTCGAAAGTAAGGCGAATCTTATCCTTTTCAATAGTCATGGTTTTATAAGCGGGACCAGAATAGGTGATTCCCTGTATAGAATAGGTTTTTGCTAATGCCCAATTAGCAAGGCGAATACCAACATCTTTTTTATTTCGGGGATGTATATCGGTGGTGTTGCCAATATCTGAAACAACTATCATTCCTGAATTAGGAATAATGTCTAAAGCTTTTCGTTGAGCATCACGCAATTGAACTCCGATTAATGGTGTTCCGTAATTATAAGGCGCAATTTGAACATAGTAAAATGGAAATTCGTAGCCAAAATTATTGCGCCACTCAGCTACTAAAGCAGATAATACTTTGGGGTAATAATTGGCGACAGCAGTATTACTTTCGCCTTGATACCAGAGCGCACCGGCAATGCGGTATTGAATAAGTGGATAAATCATTGAATTGTAGAGCGAGCCGGGTGTTGACGGCGACCATGGGTTATTCTCGTTAGCTTTTGCCGATTCAATAAAGTCAACATCTGATAGTATGGTTAGTTCATTCATCCATACTTCGGCAGGCGAACCACCCCAACTCGATGTGATTAAACCAATTGGCACATTTAGCTTTTCGGTAATAGCTTTGCCAAAATAATATGCTACAGCGCTTGATTTGCGCATATTGTCGGGCGTACACACTGACCATGTGCCCTTTACATCAATTTGTGGAAATGTAGCCGGAATTTTTTCCACTTTGAAAAATCGGATATTCGGATAGTTGGCGGCTGCAATTTCAACTTCTTTATTATCAATTCCTGCGTTGGCTGTCCACTCCATATTTGATTGACCGGAGCAGAGCCAAACTTCGCCCAGTAGCACATCACTAAGTTCGATATGATTCCAGCCCGATATTTTTATTGTATATGGCTTATTATCGGCGCGTGAAGTCTGAACTTTTAGTAACCACTGCGCATTTTTATCGGCTTCGGTAGTGTATATTTTATTGTCCCAACCAGTGATAACTTCAATTTTTTCACCTTTTTCAGCCCATCCCCA
>JFJP01040532.1_pt1 | contig 11075 bp, 7 predicted proteins | sample 431651 | NCBI WGS metagenome assembly JFJP01 (sample SAMN02602958, study PRJNA72255) | Microbial mat metagenome, whole genome shotgun sequencing project. | biome: fresh water; feature: sink hole; material: water; isolation source: purple microbial (photo- and chemosynthetic) mats found in...
ATTGGAAGCTCGTGAACCATAGATTGCTGTTGCAGAGGCGTCTTTTAGCACAGTCATCGACTCAATATCGTTTGGATTGATGGTTGAAAGTGGATTAGCCAATCCGCTAATGCTAGTATTGTCCACCGGAACTCCATCAATTACAATTAACGGATCGTTAGTGGCATTCAAAGAAGCCCCACCCCGAATGCGAATGGTTTGCCCTGAGCCTGGTGCACCTCCACCGGAAGTAATTTGAACCCCGGCAACTTTACCGGTAATCAACTGGTCGGGGGTTGCTAAAGCACCTTGATTAAAATCTTCCGATTTAATAGCAACCACGGAGCCGGTAGCATCTGATTTTTTTACGGTGCCGTAACCAATTACTACTAATTCATCCAAAGAAGTGATGTCTTCAATTAGGGTAAAGTCTAAGGTGCTGGTTTTCCCATCCTGAATAACTACCGTTTGTTCAATATTTGCAAACCCTATGAATGAACATAGAATGGTTTGTGAACCTACGGGAACCTTCTGAATCAGATAGATTCCATCGATGTTTGTAATGGTTCCGTTGGTTGTACCTTTTACGACAACGTTTGCACCAATTAAGGGCTGTCCATTTTCATCAACAATTTTTCCTTGCAAACTTCCGGATTGCGCATATAATGCGGCACCCGATAGAAGGAAAATGGCGAAAAGAGTAAGTATTTTTCTTACCATAATGCTTAAGTTAATTTAGTTAATTAATCTGTTTGTCTCTCAATGTTATTCTGTTTGTCTTTCAATGTTAAGCTTTTAGATTTAGTTTAGCGTATGTAAAATTAATAAGGTTTTGAGTTATAAAAAATAAAAGTACAATATACTTTTTAATTTTTGTTTCCGCAATCGGTTTCGAATGTTGTAAAGCATAAAAATAACCAAATGAACAAATTTTGAGCTTTGACCGTTAAGGCTCAACTAAAATGTTAATTTTGCTATTGATTTAAAAGTTGATTTTACATGGAACGCAAGAGTCAGATTACTATTAAAGATATTGCCCGAGAACTTGGAATTTCGCCCAGTACGGTGTCAAGGGCCATGAAAAACCATCCTGATATTAGCCAAAAAACAAAGGACTCTGTTCGCGATTTGGCTGAAAAATACCATTATAAACCCAATGCAGTGGCGCTGTCGTTGCGCAGCAGTAAAACGCACATGATAGGAGTAGTAATTCCAAAGGTGGTGCATTTTTTCTTTTCAAGTGTAATAAGTGGAATAGAACATGTGGCCAACGATGCCGGATACAACGTGTTGATTTGCCAAAGCGATGAAAATGAAGAGAGGGAAATAACCAGTATTCAGACCCTTACATCGAGCAGGGTGGATGGGATATTAGCTTCGGTTTCAAAAGATACTACCGATTTTACCCACTTTAAGGAGCTTTTAGAAAACAACATTCCCTTAGTGTTTTTTGATAGGGCGGTTTCTGAAGTGAATACCGATAAAGTTATAATTGATGATTTGGAAGGTGCTTTTAAAGCAACCGAACATTTAATTCTTAAAGGGTGCCGAAAAATTATTCACTTAGCAGCACCTCAAAATCTGATTATTGGCCAACGCAGGATGGAAGGATATATTAAAGCCTTAAAAAAACATGCAATACCTGTCGATGAAAGCCTGATTATTAAATGCGATAGCCGCGAAGAAGCCTTGGTTGTAATGCGCAACGTTTATGAGTCGGGTGTTCGTCCCGATGGAGTATTTGCCGTAAATGATTTAACCGCTTCCGGAGTTTTAAAAGTGGTGAAACAGTTTGGTTATAGGGTTCCTGAAGATGTTAAGGTAGTGGGTTTTTCCGATGGATTTGTTGCGTATGTTACCGATCCAACTTTAACAACAGTTGATCAGCATGGCTTTGAGATGGGAAAAGAAGCAGCACTGCTCTTGCTTAGCCGGATAAACGAAACCATAACCAATTACTCACCAGTTACTAAGGTAATACCTACTAATTTAATTGTAAGGGAATCAACGGAAGGGTAGATTTTAGAAAATAGAGTTTAGAGATTGGAAATTAGATTTTAGGATTGTATTTTTTTCTGACACTGGTTTCTGGTCTCTAGTCTCTAACTTCTAATTTCTGAATTCCACCGCAACCGTTTTAAATAAGCCTTTCAAGAGAAAATTCATTTTTTCAATTTTAAAGTTTTGCGATTCATTTGTTTTTTCTATTAATTTGCCTTGTCTTTCCTTTTTAAGCATGATTGAATTATAGCGAATTATAATCATGTTCATTCCTTACTATTATTATATGATGAAAAAGCAACCAAAACTAAATTTTTGGCAAATTTGGAACGTTAGTTTCGGATTTCTGGGCATACAAATGGGATTTGCCTTGCAAAGCGCCAATGTGAGCCGAATTTTATCAAATCTGGGTGCCGACTTGCACAGCCTGTCATTGTTTTGGCTTGCTGCACCCGTTATGGGGCTCATCGTGCAGCCTATTGTTGGTTCTGCCAGCGATCGAACTTGGAACCGTTTTGGCAGAAGAGGCCCTTATTTATTGGGAGGCGCCATTATTGCCGCATTTGCCATGTTTTTGATGCCTAATGCCGGAATGGTAGTTGCTTTAATGCCGCCACTTATTTTTGGTGCCATTATGTTTGCCTTAATGGATGGGTCATTTAATATTACCATGCAGCCTTTTAGGGCATTGGTAGCTGATATGGTTTCCACTGATCAGCGGACACTGGGTTATTCCATTCAAAGTTTTTTGATTAACACCGGAGCCGTTCTTGGTTCCATATTACCATTTGTGTTGACAAACCTTTTAGGTGTTCAAAATACAGCACCAAGCGGTCAAGTGCCTCCTTCAGTTATTTGGTCATTTTACATTGGTGGCAGTATGTTGCTTTTATCAGTGGTATGGACGGTATTCCGGACAAAAGAATATCCTCCTGATGAATACGCAGACTATAAAGGTTTAGAAAAAGATGCCGTTGCCGATCCGAAATTCAAAGGAATAATGGGCTTTTTCCGTCTTATCAGTCACGCGCCAAAAGCAATGTACCAGTTAGCCATTGTTCAGTTTTTTTCGTGGTTTGCCTTGTATTTAATGTGGGTATATACCACATCGGCTGTAGCTCAGCATGTTTGGGGTTGTGCCATTGACGACCGATCATCAGATGCCTACAATGCTGCAGGTAATTGGGTGGGACTTCTTTTTGGAGCCTATAGTTTATTTGCCGCCATTTTTTCAATTCTTATGCCCCGGTTGGCGCATAAATTTGGCAGAAAAACCACCTACTCCTTTGCTTTAGTCGCAGGGGGTATTGGGTATATTTCCATGTTAGGAATTACCAACCAGTATTTGTTATTCATCCCAATGATTGGTGTGGGTATTGCCTGGGCAGGCATTCTGGCTATGCCTTATGCCATCTTATCCGATTCTGTTCCTGCCGATAAAATGGGAGTTTACATGGGCATATTTAATTTTACCATTGCCGGTCCACAGATTATTAGCGGATTTCTTGCTGGGGCTATTTTAAAATATTTCTTTCACGAACAAGCCATATATATTCTGGTTTTGAGTGGAGTTTGTATGTTATTAGGGGCTATTGCGGTGTCCTTTGTTAAATCGACAAAAACAGAAACCGAATAAACATTTAATTATTAGATGGGAACAATTAAAGCCTGTATTTTTGATTTGGATGGTGTTGTAGTAGATACGGCAAAGTATCATTATCTGGCATGGAAAAGGCTGGCGAATGAATTGGGCTTTGATTTTACGCACCAAGATAATGAACGTTTGAAGGGGGTAAGCCGCATCGATTCACTAAATATTTTGTTAGAAATTGGTGGTCAAAGCTTTACACCTGAAGAGAAATTGGCGTTTGCCGAAAAAAAGAACAATTGGTACACTCAATATATCGATAAAATGACTCCGGACGAAGTATTGCCGGGTGTACTTGATTTTTTTGAACAACTAAAAGCCGCAGGAATAAAAATGGCTTTGGGTTCGGCCAGTAAAAATGCTGGTTACATATTACAAAAAACCAATCTAACTCATTGGTTCGATGTGATTGTGGATGGTACAAAAACATCAAAAGCCAAACCCGATCCGGAAGTATTTTTATTAGGAGCCAAGGGATTGAATATTTCACCCAGCGAATGTGTAGTATTTGAAGATGCCGAAGCCGGAGTAGAAGCAGCTATAAATGCTGGCATGTTTTGTGTCGGTATAGGCAGCCCGGCTATACTTGGTAAAGCAAATAGGGTGATTCCCGATCTTTTTGAAATGAATTTGAAAAAACTCGATTTTTGATATTAGGAGAGCAACTACTCACGAAGTTTAAAATTTCATGGGATTATTTGGGGGAATAAGGTTGCTCTCCATTTTTTTGAATTGCAATTATTATACAACGACTTTTAATTAAGGTTTTCACCCTCCGTCCTTTGGGCACTTCTTCTCCGAGGCTAGAGGATTAGCAATGCTGTTGCGGAGGAAGTATCCCCCTGGGGGTATTATAGTGGGGAATTGCTAACTAAACGACATTAATTTAGTATATGGTGTATTTGAGTTATAGCGAACTGAAGGTTCACCATTTAAAATTATTTTCATGAATAGATACATCAAACCTGATAAATGGAATATTATTGAAGAGGGGTTTTCTGCCGAAAATGTGCCCTCTTCGGAAAGTATATTTAGCATTGGTAATGGCCGCATGGGCCAACGGGCTAATTTTGAGGAACAGTATTCCGGAAATACCCTGCAAGGTAACTATATTGCTGGGGTTTATTACCCTGATAAGACCAAAGTGGGTTGGTGGAAAAACGGGTATCCTGAATATTTTGCCAAAGTACTAAATGCCGCCAATTGGATTGGAATTAACGTTCAAGTGAATGGCGAAGAACTCGATTTGGCCAAAATAAAAGTAGCTGATTTTCAACGGGTACTTAACATGCATGAAGGGTATCTTTCTAGATCTTTTCAGGCCACTATGAACAACGGCAATGAAATCCGGGTAGATACCCGTCGTTTCTTAAGTATTGTTGATGACAACATTGGTGCTATCCGCTATACTCTTATTGCTGATAATTTTACCGGAACCATAACATTAACCCCTTACCTCGACGCCGATGTAGTGAATGAAGATTCAAACTACGACGAAAAGTTTTGGGAAGCGATTTCACAGGAATCAGCTGGTAATAATGCTTTGGTGTTAGCCCGAACCAAAAAAACCGGATTTGTAGTGGCTACTGGAATGGTATTCGAACTATGGAAAAACGGCAAATTACTTTCCGTTAATCCAATCAATACGGTTAAGGAAAAATATGCAGCATGCGAAGTAACTATTGACATTGCAGAAGGAGATGAGTTGGTAATCTATAAATTTGCCACCAATGTTTCTTCTTTCAATCATCCGGAGAAAGAATTAGCAGCAGTGGCTAAAAGCGAATTGGCAAAAGCACAAAACAAACATTTTAATCAACTTTTACACGAACAAAAGGATGCTTGGGCAGCTAAATGGGAAGAAAGCGATATTACCATTGACGGCGATGTGGCCGCTCAACAAGCCATCCGGTTCAATATTTTTCAGCTAAACCAAACCTATACCGGCGAAGACGAACGGCTTAATATTGGACCCAAAGGTTTTACCGGCGAAAAATATGGAGGCAGCACCTATTGGGATACCGAAGCGTATTGTTTGCCTTTTTATTTGGCAACAGCCGATAAGCATGTAGCCCGTAACTTATTATTATACCGATACAAACAATTGGGCAAAGCCATTGAAAATGCCACTAAATTGGGATTCAATCACGGGTCGGCACTTTTCCCCATGGTAACCATGAACGGCGAAGAATGCCATAACGAGTGGGAAATTACTTTTGAGGAGATTCACCGGAATGGGGCCATAGCCTTTGCTGTTTACAATTATGTGAATTATACCGGCGATGAGGACTACCTTAAAGACTTTGGATTGGAACTTTTAATTGGAATCAGTAGGTTTTGGAGTCAACGGATTACCTGGTCGGACCGTTTGAATAAATTTGTAATGTTGGGCGTTACCGGTCCCAATGAATATGAAAACAATGTGGACAATAACTGGTACACCAATAAATTGGCTTGCTGGTGTTTGGACTACACCCGCGAGGTTATTGATCGGGTAAAAACTGCCAACCCAAACAAATATTTGGCTTTATCGGCTAAAATTGGGTTTAACGAAAACGAAGAAACCAAACGCTGGAATGAAATAACTCAAAACATGCATTTCCCTGAAAGTAAGGAGTTGGGTGTATTTTTACAACAGGACAATTATCTGAATAAAGAGCAGATTTTGGTTAAGGATTTGGATCCAAAACACCGGCCCATAAATCAAAAATGGTCGTGGGACCGCATTCTGCGCTCTTGCTTTATTAAACAAGCAGATACCTTACAAGGAATTTATTTGTTCGAAGATAAATTCGATATAGATACCATTGAGCGCAATTTTGATTTTTACGAATCACGCACTTTGCATGAATCTTCGCTTTCGCCTTGTGTACACTCCATTTTGGCCGCTAAGTTGAATAAAATGGAGAAAGCCTATGAACTGTATCTGCGAACTTCGAGGCTCGATTTGGATGACTATAATTGTGAAGTGGGCGAGGGATTGCATATTACTTCAATGGCTGGTACCTGGATGTCCGTTGTTCATGGGTTTGGAGGTTTTAGGGTTTTCAACGGGAAAATTCACCTAAATCCAAGAACTCCAAAAGACTGGGATAGTTTTTCATTTAAAATCAGGTTCCGCGGAAGTGTTCTTAAAATTAACGCTTTTAAAGAACGAGTGGAAGTTCAGAATTTTAGTGATATACAAGTTCCATTAATTATTTTTGGTAAAGAATATCTGATTGATTCCAACGATAAAATTTTAATCAATAATTAACATAAAATATGCATCTATGAAAGCTCTTACCAACACCTTATTATTCTGGTTGAGTGCCTTGCTAATAGTTTCTTGCGCGTCGCCTTCACCAAAGGAAACAACGGAACAGCTTAATACTAAAAGCGCAAAAGTATATACTCATCCGGCTTGGATAAAAAACGCCACTATTTACGAAGTAAATGTGAGGCAATACACCAATGAAGGAACTTTTGCAGCCTTTGAAAAGGAAATGCCCCGATTAAAAGCGATGGGCGTTGATATTCTATGGATTATGCCCATTCACCCCATCGGTGAAATAAACCGGAAAGGATCTTTGGGAAGCTATTATGCCGTTAAGGACTATCAAAAAGTGAATCCTGAATTTGGCACTATAGAGGATTTTAAAAAATTAGTATCCACAGCTCATGAATTGGGAATGTATGTAATTCTTGACTGGGTTGCCAATCATACCTCATGGGATAATTGGTTGGTTCAATCACATCCCGATTGGTACACCCGCGATTCACTGGGCATCATTGTGCCTCCGGTAGCTGATTGGTCCGATGTTGCCGACCTGAATTACGAGGTGAGGGAGCTGAGGGAATATATGGCACAAAGCTTGGAATTTTGGGTTAAAGAAGCAAACATCGATGGCTATCGCTGCGATGTGGCCGGTATGGTTCCTATCGATTTTTGGGAAACCGTGCGTACCCGTTTGGATTCTATTAAGCCTGTTTTTATGCTTGCTGAGTGGGAATCAAATGAGGCGATGAGCGCTTTTGATATGGTTTATGGATGGGAATTCCACCATATCATGAATCAAATAGCGCAAGGTAAAAAGGATATTGCAGCCTTGGACACCTACTTTGCTAAAGTCGATTCGCTATATGATGCCGATGATTACTTCATGAATTTTACCTCAAACCACGATGAAAATTCATGGAATGGTACCGAGTTTGAAAGAATGGGATCTGCAGCTCAAACCATGGCCGTATTGGCAGCTACCGTTCCTGGCATGCCGCTTATATATTCCGGGCAAGAAGCAAAACTGGAGAAACGGCTTAGTTTTTTTGAAAAAGATCCCATTGATTGGAAAAATTATGAACTTGAGGATTTTTATAAAAAACTGTTGACTTTAAAACACGAAAACAAAGCCCTTTGGAACGGAGCTAGCGGAGGTTCTTTTGAAAAAGTTGCAACTGGAAATCCAAGTGTTTACTCATTTAACCGGGTTAAAGATACCGATCAAGTAGTGGTGATTTTGAATTTTTCTGCAAAAGAACAAACCGTATCAATCCAGAATGAGCAAGTAATAGGTAATTACACTTCACTATTTACTCAAGAGAATGTTACCCTAACTAGCGAAAGCCCAATAAAAATGGAACCTTGGGGATATTTGGTTTTAACAAAAAGTAAATAATTTTGAGTTTACTTGATAACCTGGTGAAAACGGATTAAAAAAATAGGGAAGGCCTAATTCTTTGTAGAGTTAGGCCTTCTTGTTTCGCAGTTAGAAAATATGATGGAAACAACCTTTCAAATTGATTTTTTAGGTTGTTTATGATTTTATAATTCTCGATATTGCAACGTATTAATGAGTATCAGAGGTAAAATTTACTTCTCAAATGTTTGAAATTTGAATTAAAGCATAGCCAATCCATGAAAAGAATTTTAGCAGGATGTGTGGCCCTATTTATAGTAACAACGAGTTATAATGTATCGGCGCAATCCCAAATTCCTCAACCAGGTTCGCAAGTAGCTCAAAAAATTGAAGGTAATTTTTCTTTGAATTATTTAGCTTACTTACCAGTCGATTATGATACCAACCGAAAGGAAGGGTTTCCATTAATTCTTTTTCTTCACGGCTCCGGCGAAAGAGGGGATAGTGTGGAAAAAGTAAATGCATGGGGGCCTCCGCGGATAGCCATGGAAAAGGGATTTCCTTTTATTGTCATTTCTCCTCAATGTCCGCTGAATGAAAGCTGGATTTCCATGCTTTTGCCATTACGCACATTGCTCGATCAGGTTATTAAAGATTACCATTTAGATACCAACCGGGTTTATTTAACTGGACTAAGCATGGGAGGCTTTGGTACGTTTGCTTTTTCGCAGGCGTATCCCAAATATTTTGCCGCTATTGCTCCTGTTTGTGGGGGTGGTACACCGGGATTGATTAAATACTCAAAAAAGCTTCCAACCTTGGTGTTTCATGGAGATGCCGATAATGTGGTTTCCCCTGTTAATTCGCAACTTATGGTAGATGCTTTAAAAGAAGCCGGTGCCGAAGTAAAATTTACCTTGTATCCGGGAGTCGATCACTTTTCGTGGATACCAGCTTATAATGAATCGGGACTTTTTGAATGGTTTCTGGAGCATAAAAAGATTAATTGATAACTAAAATTTATAAAAAGCAGTATGAAGAAATTTACAATTTTTACACTAATGATTTTTGCTTTTACATTCCAGATAATAGCAAAAACATCCTTGCAACGCATAGAACCCATGAACTGGTGGGTTGGAATGAATAATCAAAATTTGCAATTGCTGATATATGGTGAAAATATTTCCAATACTCAGGTCGTATTGCAATATCCGGGTGTGACCATCAAGGAGGTACACAAGGTGGAAAACCCTAATTATTTGTTTATTGACTTGGTAATTAACCCAGAAACTCAACCCGGTAAATTCATTATTGAATTTAAAGAGGGCAAAAAAAAGGTAGCTACATATGAGTATGAATTAAAAGCACGCAATACAAAACCCAATATTCATAATGGTTTTAATACTTCCGATGTTATTTACCTGCTCATGCCTGATCGCTTTTCAAATGGAAACACCACGAACGATTCAACAATTAATACCTTAGAAAAATACAACCGTAAAAACCCTAACGGACGCCATGGAGGTGATTTGCAGGGTGTGATGAATCATCTGGATTATATCAGTGAAACCGGTTTTACCGCTTTGTGGATGAACCCATTTTTGGAAAATAACCAAGGAGCATTTACCTATCACGGATACGCCATTTCGGACTTTTATAAAGTGGATCCGCGGTATGGAACCAACGACCAATTGGTGGAATTGGTTGATTTGGCTCACCAAAAACAGTTGAAAATAATTATGGACATGATATTCAACCATTGTGGTAGTGCGCATTGGTTTATAAAAGATTTGCCCATGAGCAACTGGATTCACAAACATGATACTTATTTCCGCTCCAATTTCAGGGCACCCGTAGTTTCCGATCCCTATGCTTCCGATTACGATAGAAACCAAATGCTCACTGGTTGGTTCGATACCAACATGCCCGATTTGGATCAGCGCAATCCTTACTTGGCTAAATATTTAATCCAAAATACCATCTGGTGGGTTGAATTCGCTGGGCTCGATGGCCTTCGTATTGATACGCAGCCCTATCCATACAAAGAGTTTATTGCTGAATGGGCAAAAGCTATCATGGATCAATACCCCACACTGAATATTGTTGGAGAAGCCTGGTTACAACAAATTCCCATTACTGCTTATTTTCAGGGGGGGGCTAAAAACAAAGACGGATACGATTCGCACATGAATTGTGTAACCGATTTTCCTATGCATGGAGCCCTGAACTCCGTTTTTAATGAAAAAGAAGGTTGGGACGAAGGAATGGCAAAACTTTACAATGTGCTTGCCCAGGATTTTGTCTATTCCAATCCACAAAACCTGCTTGTTTTTGCCGATAATCATGATTTAAACCGCTTTTATGAGTCGGTAGGGAAAGACTTGAACAAGTTTAAAATGGGCATGGCTTTATTATTAACTACCCGTGGTGTGCCGCAAATTTATTATGGTACTGAAATTTTAATGGATGGACAGGAACATCAAGGTCATGGTTTTATACGAAAAGATTTTCCCGGCGGTTGGGCTGGCGATTCCATCAATGCGTTCACTCAATCCGGTTTAACCCCCGACCAAATGGAGGCGTTCCAATATGTAAAAAAGATATTGAACTGGCGCAAAAGCAACAAAACCATACATACCGGCAAGCTCAAGCATTTTTTACCGGAAGATGGCATCTATGTTACCTTCCGATATACCAATGAACAGGTTGTGATGATTGTTTTAAACAATAGCGATAAGAACTCCAAAAGTTTGAATACCCAACGATTTAAGGAAACTATGGAAGGATTCCATTCTGGTAAAGAAATAATAACTGGAACAACCTATGATAAT
>JFJP01002355.1_pt1 | contig 11072 bp, 9 predicted proteins | sample 431651 | NCBI WGS metagenome assembly JFJP01 (sample SAMN02602958, study PRJNA72255) | Microbial mat metagenome, whole genome shotgun sequencing project. | biome: fresh water; feature: sink hole; material: water; isolation source: purple microbial (photo- and chemosynthetic) mats found in...
GATAGCAGCACTACTTCCGGTCCAAGTACCGTGCGACAGCGATGTGACCGTACCTGTTCCCGACGAAGCCAGACCTAAACCACCACTGGTGAGTTTGGTCACAGGACCAAGATTGTTCGACGACATGATCGTGCCGGGCTGGAATTCGGCGTCCGAACCGACACCCACAATGGCCGGCGGTCCGTTTACAGTCGGCTGCGCGGTGATCGTCGGCGCCTTGCTGGTGAGGCGAGGCGGATCATTGGCCGACGGCACATAGGCAGTTTGACCGCGACTGACTTCCACTTCGCCAAAGGCGTTCTTGACCGAAATGATACCTTCACCTGTTTGCACGTACAGGCCGTCAGGCTCCTTGCAACTCTTGTCGCAGACGATGGCCTTGTATTCGGTGCCGCGGATGCCGATGGTGGCTACCGCGGTATCCATGCGGTAGGCCTGCCGGTCGGTGCGCCCGATGGCGCCGGAAATGGCGCGCAAGCCGCCCTTGACGAAATTGAAGATGGCCGAGTCACTGGCTTTGTTCGCATCCTTGAACCGATACTCGGTAATCTTGAGTTCGCTGGCGGGTTGCAGGCTGACCAGCGCGCCATCGGTGAATTTGACTTGGGCACGGCCTTCTTTCGTCAGCAGGGTTTCGCCTGAGTCGATGGCAGTGCCGGCCGCGCCGGCACGCTGAACGCCCTTGGCATCGGTCACAAATACCGCGCCGGCCGACAGGACGATGGTGCCGGCTTCAGCCAGCGCCTGCTGGGCGGAGGTAACGCCAATGACTGCCCACAACGCGGTGATGAGAGTTTTTTTGAAAATCATGTCACATCACCTCAATAGAAATCGCGACGGACGGTAACCAGATACTGGCTACGGTCGAACTGGTTGAACCCGACGGTCGACTGATTGCGCGTGTAGATGTACTGGGGTGTCGCCGTCCACATTTTGTCCAGCTTGTAGGCCAGGCCAAGAGAAATGTCGTAGCGATCATCCTTGCGCTGGGTGCGGAACCAGATGTTCTGGCCGTTGTAGTCGCTGTGCTGCACCGACAGCGAAGCCAACAGTTTCATGTCCTCGTCCAGCTTGTATTCGCCGCGGGCGCTGCCGCCGTAAAGGTGCCGACTGATGGTCGGGTTCTTCATGATGTCCCTGTCGTCGCCATAGTAGGCGACCAGATTGACGGTGGGGTCGCCCTGTTGCAGGAAGGCATGGGTCCAAGTGGCACCGGCCATGATCAGGTTGGTGTCGAGGAAGGGCACGATGGGGTGGCGGATCTCCAAATACTGCCCAAAGGCGCCGACGATGTCCTGACGTCCGTATTCCTGCTTCCATTCGGCAAACAGGCCGTTCTGGGCGTCGTTGTGATATTGGCCGATGTACTGGTCGAAGCGCGACAGACCGATGCTGTATTGATTCTTGCCGTCCTTGAAGCGCACGCCACCCAGCTCCGAGGCGGAGGCGACCGTAAAGGCGGTTTGTGCATGGCCGCGGACGCGGCCAGTGATGCTGCCGAACAGGTCGACGTTTTCGCTCAGCTTGGTGCTGACGCTGCCGCCGGCATTAATCCCGACCAGGCCGCTTTTCTGCGCCGTGGCAAAGCCGCTCAGCGTGCCGGGAAGGCCCAGCGCCGGAATGAATACCGAGGTGGCGTTCGGGGCGGTGTTGATGTTGGTGTCGTAGCCTGTCTCGGCTTCGACATAGGCCGACCAAGTCGTGGTCTTTTGCTCCGTGGCGGCCGCAATAATGCGATCCAGGTCCGCCAGTGCCTGATTTACCTTGGCGGCGACTTCCGGCGGGGGATTCATGCCCCTGACCTGCATCAACTCACCGCGCGCGGCTTCGAATTCGGTCAGCACGATGAGTGCTTTCGCCAGTTCGGCGCGGGCTTGCGGGTGGCCGGGGTCCATCGCCAGCACACGCTCGAAGGCAAATACCGCGTTACCGGGTTTGCCCGCGTCCAGCGAGGCAATGCCGAGCAGGTAGTTGAACTCGATATCCTGCAAATGCGTGGCCAGGTTTTTCTCCAGCAAGGCCATGCCTTGCGCGGCCTGACCTTGCTGAAGGAGCTGCTTGGCATCGTCCAGCGTAGACGCCAGGGCCAGGGACGGCGAGAGCAGGCAGGCGGCTGTCGCCGCGACTATAAAGTGTCGGTCCACGAATTTTCCCCATGCAAGACCACAAGATGATGGCGGGCATTGTATGGCGTGTAAGTGCGGGGAGGGATGGAAATAACATTTTGTCATTTCCTGTGTTGCAATTTTACAACAGTCGTTCCTACGCCCGCTCCCGGCTCATCACCACGCAATCGCGTCCGGCCTGCTTGGCGTCGGCCAGCGCGGCTTCCGCCAGAGCGATGAGAGATTCAAGGGTGTCGCCAATCAGGAAAGGCGCGATCCCGCAGGATAGGGTGATTTTTTCTTCGACCCGGTTTTCACCGATGGCGACATGGCGGGAGGCGACCGCGGCGCGCAGGCGGTCGGCGATTTTCATGCCTTCTTCCATGCCGGTCAGGGGCAGTAGCAGGGCGAATTCCTCGCCGCCGTAGCGGGCCACCAGATCTTGCGGCCGCAGGCTTTCGGCGACGGTGTGCGCGATCAGGCGCAGTATCGAGTCGCCGACAAGGTGGCCGTAAGTGTCGTTGTAGTATTTGAAATGGTCGATGTCGGCCATGATCAGGCAGGCCGGCGCGGCGTCCTGTTCGCAGCGGCGCAGCATGCGGGTGAAGGATTCGGTCATCCAGCGGCGGTTGTGCAGTCCGGTGAGTGAATCGACGCTGCCAGCTTCCTCGAATTCGAGACTGAGCGACTGCGCGCTGACCAGTCGCAGGTTGTCGCGTCGCAGGCGTCCGGCCAGGACGCCGAGCAGGTTGCGGGCGATGCTGTGGGACGACTCGATCATCGCCCACAGGGTGTCGTGCGGAATCGCCAGTAGTTCGGATGTTTTGGCGGCGATGACGTGCGCCGAGACCTTTTGTCCGTCAATCAGCGAAATTTCGCCGACGCAATCGCCGACACCAAGCACCGTGTGCTGTGGCAAGTCGCGGCCGCCGAGATAGACGCGCAACTCGCCGGACAGGATCACGAACAGGTGGCTGTTGGGCACGCCCGGTTCGAGCAGCACCTCGCTCGCGGCCTGCGTGCGCCGCTCGCAGCTTTCCAGGAGATGCACGATCGATTCTGGCGCGGTATCGCAGAACAGGCGGCTGGCGGCCAGTACCGCGCGTTCGCTTTCGTTGAGCATGAATTTCTCCGGACGTTGTCTGGGGTATGCTTGGTAGCCTTTGCGGCGGCAGTTTAGCGCCATCCGCCTCATTTACCTCAAGCTCACCTCAAGGAAATTGTCATGTCCCAAGCCGCCGCCGACGTCAGCATGGCCCTGTTTTGCGACTTCGAAAACATTGCACTGGGCGTGCGCGACGCCCAATACGAAAAATTCGACATCAAGCCCGTGCTCGAACGCCTGCTGCTCAAGGGCAGCATCGTCGTCAAGAAGGCCTATTGCGACTGGGATCGCTACAAGAGCTTCAAGGCGACCATGCATGAGGCTAATTTCGAGTTGATCGAGATTCCCCATGTGCGCCAGTCGGGCAAGAATTCGGCCGACATCCGCATGGTGGTCGATGCGCTCGACCTTTGTTATACCAAGTCGCATGTCAATACTTTTGTCATCATCAGCGGCGATTCGGATTTTTCGCCGCTGGTGTCAAAATTGCGCGAAAACAACAAACGTGTCATCGGTGTCGGTGTCAAGCAATCGACTTCCGATTTGCTGATCGCCAATTGCGATGAATTCATCTACGTCGATGATCTGGTGCATCGCCGGCAGCGCGACAATCCGGATAAGCAGAGCCGTCGCCCCAGTGTCGCCGCCGAACCGCAGGAGCAGGAAGCGCGCCGCATCAAGGGGCTCGATCTGGCGGCCGCCATGCTCGACGCCATGCTGGAGGACCGTTCGGACGACGAACGCGTCTGGGCCTCGGTACTGAAAGAGGCGATCAAGCGGCGCAACCCCGGCTTCAATGAATCCTATTTTGGCTACAAGACTTTTGGCGCCATGCTCGAAGACGCCCACAAACGTGGCCTGCTCGAATTCGGCCGCGACGAGCGGTCGAGCGCCTATGTGAAGCGGCGGACGGCGGCGACGCCGCCCGCCAGCGAACCGGAGGCTGCTGTTGCCGTACCGCTAGCGCCGACTTTTTTCGAGGCGTCCGCCACTGCGCCCGTCGCAACATCCGCGGCGACGGAGGTCGAGCCGATGGCGTTCGAGCCACCAGCCTCCGGGATTCCGGCGGCCGAGATTCCGGCGGCCGAACCCTCCACCGAACCTTCGCGTCGTCGTCGTTCGCGCACCCGGCCGAAAAAGGTCGGTGCGATTGAGTCGTCTCCCGCGCCACGGGTTACGCCGGACGTTGTGGTGATTGAGGCCGCGCCGGCCGAAGCCGCGCCCAAGGCGGTGAAAAAGCCGCGCGTCAGTCGGCCGCGGAAACCGAAGGCAAGCGGAGAGACCTGATACGACGGGATCGCTCATTTCAGGATTTTTTCTTGCGCAACGGGGTAATTCGGGCTAAGCTTAGCCCGGTCTGAAATCGAGAGAGAACCGCCATGAAATACGCGACAGGCGAGACATCGTCATCAACGCCAGGCGTTGCCGAGCAACGCGCCGTCTACAACATGCACGACGCCAAGAGCAATCTTTCTCGGCTGGTCGAGCAGGCGGCGGCCGGCCAGGAAATTATCATCGCCAAGGCGGGCAAGCCGGCGGCGCGGCTGGTGCAACTGCTATCCCCGCAGTCGAAGACGGGTTTTCGCGAGTTGGGCATCGCCCGCGGCAAATTCGAGGTGCCAAGCGATTTCGACGAGCCGCTGCCCGGCGAAATGTGGGGTGATCTGTTCGATATTGCGCGACCCGAATGAAGCTATTGCTCGATACCCACATCGCGCTGTGGGCCTTGTCCGAGCCGGAGCGCCTGCCCGGCCACGTCGTGGCGCTGTTGCGGGATTTCAACAACGAGGTGCTGGTGAGCGTGGTGTCGGTCTGGGAAGTGGCGATCAAACATTCGATCATTCGTCCCGACGGCAGCCGCAAGCTCGGCATCAGCGCCACCGAGTTGCTCGACTGGATGCGCCAGGTCGGCTTCGACGTGCTGCCGCTCAAGCCCGAGCACTGTAGCGGCGCCGACGCCTTGCCCTGGCGCACCAACCCGGCCACGGGCCGCGCGCATGCTGATCCGTTCGACCGCATGCTGGTGGCGCAGGCGCTGGCCGAACCCTTGCGGCTGATCACCGCCGATCCACTGGTTGCGTTGCATCTGCCAGATGCGTCTGGCTTGATCGAGAAAGTCTGATTGCCTGATTGTGTCCCGTACCGGGCGGGCCGGGCGCATCCGGTAGAATCGCGCCCTTCGTTTGCCCTCGGCCAACCTTTGCCCGTAACGCCATTTGCACCTCTAATTGCACCCAATTGTCCCTAATTTCATGAAACACATCGTCGACGACGTCCGTATCAAGGAGATCAAGGAACTTTCTCCGCCCGCCCACATCCTGCGGGAATTCCCGGCCACCGAACTGGCGGCGACGGTGACCTATGACGCGCGCCAGGCCATCCACCGCATCCTCCACGGCTCCGATCACCGCCTGCTGGTCGTCGTTGGCCCCTGTTCGATCCACGACTACGACGCGGCGATGGAATACGCCCGCCGGCTACGCGACGAACGCGAGCGGCTGGCGGCCGACCTGATGATCGTGATGCGCGTTTATTTCGAGAAGCCACGCACGACGGTGGGCTGGAAAGGCCTGATCAACGATCCGCGCCTCGACGGCAGCTACAAGATCAACGAAGGCCTGCGACTGGCGCGCAAGCTGTTGTGGGAACTCAACGAAATGGGCTTGCCTTGCGCCACCGAGTTCCTCGACACCATCACGCCGCAATACACCGCCGACCTGATTGCCTGGGGCGCCATTGGCGCGCGCACCACCGAAAGCCAGGTGCACCGCGAACTTGCCTCGGGCCTGTCCTGTCCGGTTGGTTTCAAGAACGGCACCGACGGCAACATCAAGATCGCGGTCGATGCCATCAAGGCCGCCGCCGCGCCGCACCACTTTCTTTCCGTCACCAAGGCGGGCCACTCGGCCATCGTCTCGACCAACGGCAACGAAGATTGCCACGTCATCCTGCGCGGCGGCAAGAAGACGAACTATGACGCCGCCAGCGTCGACGCCGCCTGCATCGAACTGGGCAAGGCCGGCCTGGCGGCGCGGGTAATGGTCGATTTTTCGCACGCCAACAGCAGCAAGAAGTTCAAGTTGCAACTCGATGTGGCGCGCGACGTCGCCGCGCAAATGGCGGCGGGCGAAGACCGTATTTTCGGTGTGATGGTCGAGTCGCACCTGAAGGAAGGCCGCCAGGATTTGAGGCCCGGCCTGGCGCTCGATCACGGTGTTTCGATCACCGACGCCTGTCTCGGCTGGGAGGATAGCGTGATGGCGCTGGACCTTCTTGCCGAAGGCGTGCGGCAGCGGCGTCTGGCGCTGGCCGGGAAGTAAGTGCTGACCCGTGTGAGCGCCAAGCGGCTTTTCCTCGCGCTGCTGCCGCTCACGCTGGCCTTCCGTCTCTGGCTGGGCTGGGCGATGCCCATGACGGGCGACGAAGCCTATTTCGTCGACTGGGGCCGTCATCCTGACTTCGGCTTTTACGATCACCCGCCGATGGTCGGTTGGTGGCTCACCGCGCAACTGGCGCTGGGCGACGCGGCAGTCTGGCTGCGGCTGTCGGCCATTTTGCAACCGGCGCTGCTGGCGCTGGCTTCCGCGTGGATGCTGCCGCGGCTGGCGCCCGATGGCGCCGATAACCTGAGTGAACGCGCCGGGTGGGCGGCGCTGTTGATCCTGCTGGCGCCCGTCAATGTCTGGAACGTCTTCGTCACCACCGACACGCCGCTGATCTATTTCTCGGTGCTGGCGGCGTTGGCCTGGCTGCGCGCAAGCCGCGACGATGGCAACGATGGTGGTGATCATTACGTCTGGTACGCCGTCGCCGGGCTCATGCTGGCCGGCGCGGTACTGTCGAAATACTTCGCGGCGCTGCTCGGCTTCGCCTTCCTCGTCCATGCGCTGACGCTGCGCCGCAAGGGCCCGCTTGTCGGCCTCGCCATCGCCTACGCCTGCACCCTGCCGGCGCTGGCGCTGATGGCCTGGTGGAATGCCGGCCACTGCTGGGCGAACGTGATGTTCAACTTCATCAACCGCCACGAGGGCGCCGGCCTCAACGCAACCACGCCGCTGCTCTACGCCGCGACACTGCTCTATGTGCTGACGCCGCCGGCGCTGTGGTTGTGGTGGAAATCGCGCGGCAAGGATGGACTGTGGCTGCTCGCCGCCGTGCCCTTCGCGCTGTTTGCGCTCATGTCGCTGGCCAAGACCGTAGGCCTGCACTGGTTGCTCGGCTTCGTGCCGCTGGTGTTGTTATGGCTGGCGCTGCGGCTGTCAACAATTGCCCTGGCGAAACTTGGACGCTTCTTCATCGGCTTCGCCGCGCTGCATGTGGCGGTTATCGTCGCGATTGCCCTGCTGCCGCTGGAAACGTGGAAGCGTAGCAATTTGTACGACGGCATCGTGCTGACCTTCGAGACTGACAAACTGATCGAGCAGCTACGTCCCTTCGACGATTATGCCTGGGCCAGCGATGGCTATTCCAACGCCGCGACGCTTTCATATCACTCGCCAAAACGCTTCATGGTCTTCGGCGAGGGCGGCTACCACGCCCGCCAGGACGACTTCATCACCGACTGGCGCCAGCATGATGGCCGCAACATCCTCATCCTGATCAAGAGCCGTACCGCTACCGCCGACTTTTTGCCCTGGTTTCATGAAGTCGAGTTGAAAACGCTGGAACAGCGTGGCGTCGAATTCACCGTCGTGCTCGGTCGCGGCTTCAACTTCGCCGCCTATCGCGACAACGTGCTCGCCCACATCAGGAGTCGCTACTATGCGATTCCCGCCGCTTTGCCGCAGAATGGCTGTTCCTTCTGCAACCGCTATTTTCCCGAGAAGCCATGCACCCGCTGATCAAATTGCTGCGCCCGCACCAGTGGATCAAGAACGGCTTCGTCTTCGTCGGCCTGCTGTTTGGCCATGCCTGGCACGACCCGGACAAGATTGCGCTGGCGCTGGCCGCCTTTGCCGCCTTCTGTCTGCTCTCGTCCGCCGTCTATGTAATGAACGATCTCGCCGACCGCGAGCAGGATCGACGGCATCCCGACAAGCGCCATCGCCCGCTGGCCAGCGGTACGGTCAGCGTCCCGGCCGCCGTGGGTTTGGGGCTGCTCTGTCTTCTTGGCGGCTTGGCGCTGGCCATCACCGTTGCCGGCGCCGCACCGTGGATTTTCTTCGCCTACCTGCTGCTCAACGCCGCCTATAGCTCGGGTTTGAAGCATGTGGTGATCCTCGATGTCTTCATTATTGCCGCCGGCTTCATGTTGCGCTTGTTGGCCGGCACGGTGGGCATCGGGATTGCTCCTTCGCACTGGCTACTGCTGTGCGGCCTGATGCTGACGCTGTTCCTCGGCTTCGCCAAGCGCCGCGCCGAGCTCAATGCCCTGGTCGAAGCCAGCGCCGGTCATCGCCGCGTGCTCGAACACTATTCCGCACCGCTGCTCGACCAGTTTCTCAGCCTCACGGCCATGGGCACCGTCGTCACCTACAGCCTCTACACCGTCAGCGCCGAAACCCTCGCCCAGCACGGCACCACGCAGTTGATCGCCACCGTGCCCTTCGTGCTCTACGGCATGTTGCGCTATCTTTACCGGCTGCATCGGCGCGGCGGCGGCGGCGACCCGTCGCGCGAACTGTTCGCCGATGGTCACCTGCTCGCGGCCTTTTTCTGCTGGCTGGCGACCGTGCTGGTGGTGCTCGCGCGATAAAGCCCGTCAAGGCTATAATGACCACAAAGGAGGTTTAGTCGACCGTCATGGAAGCGCCACGTACCCCCGATCACTTCCCGCAACTCGAACATCTCGGCGATGCCGCTCCCCACGTCGAGCGCATCCTGGAAATCATCCAGCACATCGACCTGTTTGAGGATTTTGATCGGAACGAGATCGAACACCTGGCGAGCTACATGATCTGCTTCCGGGCGCCGGCCGGCACCGAAATCATCCGCGAGGGCGATCCTGGCGACTTCATGCTGCTGCTGATCGAAGGCGGCGTCGAGATCATGAAGAAGGATACGACGGGTGTGCAGGCGCGCGTCGGTGTTGCCGGCGCGGGCAAGACCTTGGGCGAAATGTCGCTCATCGATGGCGAGCCCCGCTTCGCCAGTTGTCTGGCTACGTCCGAACTCGTTTTTGCCGTGCTCGACCGCGAGCATCTGACCCGTTTGATTGCCGAAGAACCCGGCATCGGCGTCAAGATTCTCATGGAACTGCTGATGCTGCTCAACCAGCGCCTGCGCTCGGTGAGCAAGCAATTGATGCAATGCCTGGAAAAGCGCCAGCCGCGCATCAGTTAGGCCCTTCATCCCCCAGCCCCTTCCTCACGGAAGGGGAGACTTTACGGCGCGCTTCGCTCGGTTATTACAGGGCGCTCCGTAGTTTCTCTGGGAGGGGTCGCACGCCCCGCGTGCTCTGCCTTCGCTCTTCTGCTATTTGCAGTCAGGGCTTGGGAATCAGAAGGGAAACCTGCCAATGGGAAGTGCTGTTCCGACAAATGGGTGACTGCAATAGACTGGTTGCTGCCGTTCGGACTCAGCAAGTCGATGACAGCAGTCGCCTCGAAGCCGACCTACAGCCCGGAAGCGCTATCGGCCTCCCCAAAGGCTACTACGATGAAATGCACAGAATCGCGATCTTGTGCAAAGTGAGCTGCTTTCAGGCGAAAATGCTGGCCGAAGTTGCATACCCAACCACTGATCATCGCGCGAGACCGTATCTATGCATTCCACAAGCCATCTCTCGGCAATCGTGCTGAGCTTCGCCGCTGTAGTTTTTACTGCCTCCCCCGCCTTCGCGTTCATAACGATCAATGTGGGCGGGAAGAAGATAACGCCCTTTGCAGAGCAAGGCCAATCACCCAGTGGGTCATCGCAAAACCTCTTGCAGGTCGGGTCTCGCGTCCAGTGCAATTGGAAAGGACAGGGGCACCTCTACCCTGGGGCGGTAACGCGCGTGCAGGGCAACTCCGTGCACATCAACTACGACGACGGAGACCAAGAAGACACGGTGGCAAGCCGCTGCAAGGTTATGCAGCCAAGCGGTAGCAAGGAAGCGAACGCTACATCGAAAGAGACCAATTCGGGAAGAAAGACAACGACAAGCAGCAGTATTGAACTAGATGCTCTGAACTCTAAGTTTTTCGAGGGTCCAATCGTCCGTGCTGCGAAGGAGCGGCACCCGCAAGCATATCGCAGCTTGCCCGCAGCAGATAGCGACAACCCCGAAGAGCAAGATTTCTACCCATCCATGCAGCGCGTCCTGGCGACATGCAACTCAGATGATTGCAGAGATTTTGTCAGTTACAAGACCATGCAATGCGCGAATATGTTTTTTGAGAATGCAAGGGATATTCACGGTTTTCCCTATAGCCGCAAAGCCGGCGACACCCGGAATACGTCACCATTGGGAGAGCCGAGCGGGACTCGTACTCGAACTCGAAAGGAGTATCGGTCTAACCGGCAACCTACCGATGCGCAACGCGAAAACGCGCGGTCAAAAGTGGCGGCTGACCGGAGAAAGTCTTTGGATCGATGTGTTGGCTTGGCGCAAGAGTTTTCGAAACATACCGTTCCCCTGACGGCAATCGCCACCGAGTATTACGATCAATGCACTGCTCGGGTCGCGTGGGATGAGCGGTTCAGTGAGCAGACGGTACTCGGCAGTTGTCACTTCAATGTGATGAAAAAGCTTTCGGAACTTGGGAGCGCACCGCCTGATGTGCAAGATGAAGCGTTGTGCCATGCTGCGGAAGGGAACACTAGCGAACGCCTGTCTGCGCGGCGCAAGCCGGAAAGAATGAGAGAGTTTGACAAATATTGGAGCACGTTTATCCGCGGGAAAAAGATACCTGCTTACAGATGGTGGGAAAATCCAAAAC
>JFJP01014069.1_pt1 | contig 11072 bp, 15 predicted proteins | sample 431651 | NCBI WGS metagenome assembly JFJP01 (sample SAMN02602958, study PRJNA72255) | Microbial mat metagenome, whole genome shotgun sequencing project. | biome: fresh water; feature: sink hole; material: water; isolation source: purple microbial (photo- and chemosynthetic) mats found in...
CGCTCAAAAGCCTGTTTTCGATAACGTCGATAAACACCAAAATCACTATCCAAAGTAGCAATAGCCGGAATATTCAGCCGTTCGGAAATAGCAACCAGAGACAAATCAGCAAAATCTCCCGGTAAATCTGCATACTGTTCATTTAGTTCAGTAATCCGCGAAAAATCTTCAGGAAGCAATGGGATAGATTCAAAAACTCCCCTGGCAACTCCCTGTAAAAACTTATTCTGTATTCGCCAATTAGGACTTAAAAGCCACATCACTTCGGTAACACAAGCAGTGGTAGTTACTAGGTTACTTGTACATCTCTCAAAAAAAACTCGCGCCTGTTGATGATAGCTATCTTTTACACTGTAGTAAGCTACAAGAACTCCACTATCTACAATAATTACGGGATGATAAGTCATTGCGGATGATATTGAGGATGTCTTTTCTCCAAATAAGCTTGGATCGCTTTTTTCCGAGTTGCGCGTTCTGATAAATCAGGTGGCGCATCTTCTAACAGATGTTCAGGATGTCCCCCCAGTCTTTCTACAATTGTTTGACGCGGTTGTAAACTCAGCCAGCGATCTTTAACTAAGCGTTTAATCAATTCATCGCTGGTAGTTTTCTCCCTTCCCAAAATTTCTACTAAATAAGCTTCCGTTTCCTTGTCTAATTCTATATTCAGCATGACAACCTCCGATTAACTCCCCTAAATTATACATTACATTTTCGGCTCTTTCGTACTTACAATGCTAAGATTTTAGGAAAATACCAACAAAGCTTCGGCGGTTGAAACCGCAGCTACATAAACAAAGTCCGCCTGCGCGGACTAAAAGATAACAAAATATTGCTCCTTGTCAACCTTTTACTTAGTTGCTATACTGTAGACACTCTGTATATACATCATAAAAAATGGTGAATTTCTCAGAGTAATATCATTAGCTGGAGGATTAGGCTATGGTTGGGACGATCGCAAAGTGGGGAAACAGTCTTGCTGTTCGGATTCCACAGCATTTAGCTAAAGAGATTAACTTAGCTGAAGGTTCCCAAGTACAGTTTGTATTGATAGATGGTAAGCTAACAATCGAGCCAATAACTCGTCGGCGATATTCCCTTGAGGAGTTAGTTGAAGCTATTACTCCAGAGAATCTTCATAATGAGATTGATAGTGGAGTTGCTGTGGGGAAAGAAGTTTGGTGACACAATCAAATCCCTACATTCCGAGTCGAGGCGATATCGTTTATTTAGACTTTGACCCAACTAAGGGACACGAACAAAAAGGACTTAGACCTGCTTTTGTGCTGTCGCCTCGTGCTTACATTGACACTCTCAGGTCTGAAGACACTGAGATTCTGCGGACAGAATTAGTTTAATCTAATTCTCGCTACGACTGCCAAAGATCGTCTACTGAGTTGATTAGGTAAGAAACCCGATCTTCCCGATACTTTTACTTTTGAACTAAAACACTTTCAGAAGCCATCACTAAGCCAAGTTGCGGTACGCTCTGCAATCTGCCATTGTTTACTCCTTGCTTGTCATACTGCCGTTAGGACTTTAACCTAACCGTTGTTTCAGGGGAGTCGGGATTTCTCCGATACTAGAATGCTTCAACACGCAGATGTTTATTGTTCTTACTTGTGTTTTTTGATTTTAGCACATCTTTTAGTATTTCAAGGGGAATAAATTCCCTTGAGTCGCGTTTCCTCTCAGGTCTGAAGACACTGAGTTTCCACTCTCCCAAATTTGTCTTATGAGTATCAAGGATAATCATTTTAAGCATTCCCAGTCTTCTAATGCCACAGGTTCAGTTGGGTCATCTTACTGTAAATCCCCCGGGATTACAGCCTTCGTAAACCTGCTAATAAACCTTGACAAACTCCGGCAAGAAAATCTAAATCTAGGGTTTCTAAAGTATCTGTCGGTTGATGATAGTGAGGATTCCTTAAATTTGCCGTATCTGTCACCATAATTGCTGCATATCCTAAATCCCAAAAAGGAACTTGATCACTGCGTCTGGTATCGGGAACCATCATTCCTCGGTTGGGAACTGGTAGCCATTGACAAGGGGTTTTAGTTTGGCGAATTGCGCGAGTGATTCTAATTAAATCAGGAATGGTTTTTAGGTTCCCAATTAAAGCGATATAATCCCCACAATTCGGATAAAAATATTTTAATCCGGGGGGATAGAGTTGGGAGTTGGGATTAGGATTACAATAGCCTAACATTTCTAGGGAGAGCATCAGACGAATTGACTGGTTTTGTTGTTTTAAGGATTGGGCATAATGTTGACTCCCTAGAAAACCATATTCTTCTAAATCAAAGGCTACACATTGAACTGGGTATTTAAGAGGATGTTGAGCAATAGATGCGGCTAATTCTAATAAAACTGCAACTCCCGTACCATTATCATCGGCCCCTGGACATCCTGGCACTGTATCATAATGGGCTCCAATTAAAATAATAGAATTTTTTGATTTTGATAAAGCGGGTAAATTTAGGATCAGATTTTGATGGGTGTTTCCTCTTTGTTTAAACTCATCGGTGATCACATTTCCCCATTGTTGGAGTTGCTGACGAATATATTCACGCACATAAAAATGACCCTCAGAAGCCAGATAAGGGTCACGTTCTCTAATAATTTGTTGTAAATGCTGGGTTAATTCAGGTTTTAAATTTAACTTCATTGATTTATCTTAAAAAAATTTCTTCAGCTATATTTTAACATAAATTTTAAAAAAATAAGTTGAAGAAATTTTGTCAAGATTTGACAATTTTAAGCAACAACAACTTTTGTTTTTCTTCATGGATTTTTCTGTAATTTAATTTATTATTTATCGTCAAGTCTGCTACGGTTTTGTTCAGGAAACTTTCTGCTCTTTTTCCTCTGGTATGCCATAGAATTCCTCATCCGCCCGATCCAATAAGTAAATAAAGGGTAAGGTGGCTAGGGAGCAGGATTTCCAATCACTTTGGACAGGCGCGTGAAACATCTGACAGATTCCTCCCCGTCTGCCTTCTGGTTTGTAGTGGAGGCAATTACGGCAATTCGAGGGAACTGAATTTTCCCTGTTCATGTTAGTCATCCCAAATAAATAATCATATAAATTCAATTATGTATGATAGATTCCCTTAACTTTGTGATCTAACTTACAGTTCACCTATATTTTTGTTAAGTTTAATGAAGTTGGCTAGTCAAGGGAAAGTATTTCTCAAGATAGTTGACAAAAATATTGTTTTTAGATAGAGAAGGAATTAAATAGTATTTGCTGAAAAAATATACAAAAATTGTGTTAACTGTAAGTACAGATCGGGGTGATAACACCAATCCCCGGCTAAAAGTTGACGCTTGACGGACAAATGTGTACAGTCAACAGTTAGGAACTCAAAACCGTGATCTTTCATCTGTTGTTAAAAATGAGTTTATTGGCGAAAATTGAAGCAATTTTGTATTTAAAAGGTCAACCCCTTTCCATCGCCGGACTAGCAGAATTAGCCGGGTGCGATCGCAAAGAAGTTGAAGAAGCATTAATTCAACTGATGTCCGACTATGCCCATCGGGATGGGGCCTTAGAAGTAGTAGAAACCGATTCTGGATATAGCTTACAACTCCGAGAAGCCTATCGGTCATTAATGCAAAGCTTAGTGGCACCAGAGTTAGGGGTGGGCGCCTTGAGAACTTTAGCCGCGATCGCCCTCAAGGGTGGCGTTACCCAAACCGATTTAGTAGAATTAAGAGGATCGGGAGCCTATCAACAAGTTCAAGAACTCGTAGAACTGGGATTTGTTCATAAACGCAAACAAGCCACTTCCCGCTCCCATTGGTTACAAGTGACTAAAAAATTCCATCAATATTTTCAGGTCGATCAGCTTCCCAAACAACTATCATTGAGTTTTGTCGAAGATTTACCCCTCGACACCCCCATAGAATAAGATACACTGTAGATAGAATCAGCCTGATATTAGAGACGCAGATCATGGTTTTTAACTCTGACTTCCTTAAATCTGATGTTCAAGAGACCGCCGAGAATCCGTTGTTGACCTACCTGCAAAGTCAGCATCCCGATATTCTGGCAACAGTTGCTCAGTCTGCTAGTTCGGAAATTAAAGAAATCATTAGTAAAAACGTCCAAGGGTTAGTAGGGGTACTCCCCTCCGATCACTTTGATGTCCAGATTTCAACCAACCGCGAAAACTTGGCGGGTCTGTTAGCATCGGCAATGATGACAGGTTACTTTTTACGTCAAATGGAACAACGGATGCACCTAGAAGAAAACTTGTCCCGCACCGTTTCCATTGATCCCAAAACGCCGGATTAATTATTGAATTCGCCTGTTAAGGCGGATTCTGGGAAGACTTGGGTTTTAACAATCAGGGTTTGTCGTTGACCCTGGCGGTTAATTTCTATGGAGAGTTCCTCGCCGACGGTCTTGGTTTCAATTTGTTCTTGAACTTGGGAGGGAGTATTTACCGCACTGCCGTCAATATTGGTGATGATATCCCCTTTAAAAATACCAACTTGGGCGGCGGGGGAATCCTCTACCACCCGCACCACAATCACCCCGGTATCTTGGGTAAGGTTAACTTCCAGTTGTTGACTCATTTCTGCTTTCACCGTCGGACTGAGTTCCACCATCTGCACACCAATATAGGGATGATCCGCTTTCCCTTTCGCAAACAGTTGACTGGCGATGCGGATGGCTGTTTCGATGGGAATGGCAAATCCTAACCCTTGAGCATTCGCCCGAATTGCGGTATTAATCCCAATTACATGACCTTGATCATTCAATAATGGCCCGCCAGAGTTGCCGGGATTAATTGCGGCATCGGTTTGAATAAAGCGAACTCGTTTATCAGGAATTCCGACTTGGGTACTGGAACGATCTGTGGCGCTAATAATTCCAATAGTTACGGTATTATCTAATCCTAGGGGATTGCCAATGGCGATCGCCCACTGACCCGGAACCAAATTATCGGAGAAACCAATCGGGGCCGTCGGTAACTCCTTACCGTCAATTTTCACCGCCGCCACATCGGTTATGGGGTCAACTCCTTTAACTTTGCCTTCAAATACCCGACCATCTTTAAGGGTGACTTGCACCGTATCCGCCCCATCCACAACATGAGCATTGGTAATGATCCGACCATCGGAATGTAGAATAAATCCTGAACCTGTTCCTCGGCGGACTCGATCTTCGGCCGTAGGGATTTGACCACCAAAAAAGCGTTTAAATAGGGGATTTTTAAAGGCATCGGGTACATCTTGTTCCGATTTGCGAGTGGCATCAATTCTAACCACCGTTGGGCCAACAATTTCGGCGGCGGCGGCAATAAAATTAGAACTACTACGGTCAATTACCTGATCTTCTGCAATCATGGGGGAAGGCGTCACAGGTATCGGTTTGGCGATGGCTACCGTCGCCGATAACTGGGTGGGGTTATTGGTCTGGACATAGCGACTTCCTAACCATCCACCACCGCCACCTAATGAGACTAAGGCCAGGTATATCGTAAACTGTTTGAATGATAAATCCATCTTTGTTGCTGTGGTGGTAACTGATTATGCGGTTTGAGCGTTTAGGAATATTCTTATTGGGGTCGATGGTAAGTCTAATCGGGATATTAGCAATTCCTAGGCCCTGGATACAGTCTGTATATGCTAATCAACAGTTTAACTCAGAAGCTCAAGAAGTTTGTCCATCCCCGGTATTATCCCGTTTAAAACCTCATCGAATTGTCCCTGGAGAAACCCTCGAAAGTATCGCCCGCCAATATAACCTAATTCCGGCCACCCTACTGGGGATAAATCCGATTTTACAACGGGGGCCAATTCCCATCGGACAGGAGATTTTGATTCCCCCCCATAATGGAATTCGGGTAGATATTCCCCCCGGTCGGAGTTGGCAGGAAGTAGTTAGGGCTTATCATGCCCGTCCTGACGTGGTTTTTGAGATCAATGGTTGTCAAACTCAACCTACGGCGTTATTTTTACCTGGGGTGAATTGGTCACCGAAAGGGCCACCGATTCCGGCGGTGTTGCTGTTGTCGGGTTATCCGTTACCGCAACCGACAACGATACAAATGGGTTATGGTTGGCAACTAAATCCGGTTTTGGGTCGGGTTGTGTTTCATAGTGGTTTAGATTTGACGGCGACGGTGGGAACTCCGGTTTTATCGGTTGGGGTGGGAAAAATTGCCTTTGCTGGAGAAAGGGAGGGTTATGGAAAATTAGTTGTAGTTAATCATGGGTCAGGGAAACAAACCCGTTATGCTCATCTGGACAATATTGGGGTAAAACTGGGTCAACAGGTAAAATTAGGGGATATATTAGGAACAGTGGGAACAACTGGACAACTTGATTCTGTAGAACCCCATCTACATTTTGAAATTCGTTATAATTCTGATCTAGGATGGATTGCAGAAGATCCAAATCCTTATTTTCAAGTCAGAAGATAAAATTGTCGGGGCGGGTTCTGTACTAATATTTGATTTTAACAAACAATCATTATAAACCCGCCCTATTTATCCCAGAATCAAGATTCAATTAATATAAATTTCAGTTAAGTTAAGGGCGGGTTTAGATAATTTGTTAGTGAGTATCAAAGGTTAACTCGAACCCGCCCCTACTTTTTTTAATCAATTATTGATTAAAAAAAGACATATTCACTACTATCAAGTGTCGATGAAATATTACCTTGAACAACCGCTAATAACTGTTGTGACCCATCTGTATTAAGTTTGAAAATTGCCACCCCTTGGGGTACATTTGCAGGCAAACTACCGATGGTATACAAATCTTTAGTCCCTACCAATATTAACTTATCTTCATTTCTATTAAAATCTTTAACCAGGCTATATCCTAAATTAACATCAGAAATTCCCAAAATGGTATCATTACCTCGGTCGCCTAATAGCAAATCGTTTCCTGTTCCACCAATCAGGCTATCATTCCCTTGACCTCCATAAATGCTATCATCTCCGCCATCACCAAATAGAGTATCTTCGTCATTATTACCAAACAGAAGATCCTTTTCTAACCCGCCATAAACCGTATCAATTCCGATATCACCAAACAGGGTATCAACTCCTGAATTTCCGATAACTAAATCATTCCCTTTACCTGAAAATATAATATCATTTCCATTTTGTCCTTCGATAATATCATCTCCCAGGAAACTGGAAATCCTGTCATTTCCGTCTTGACCCTGAATTACATCACGATTAATAGTTCCATTTAAAGTATCATCTTTGTTTGTACCAATTAGTGATACAGCCGGGGGTAAGGGTGAGAATTGATCTCGATTTAGGCGCAAAAAGAAAGAATCTGCGCCCTCACCTCCGATGAGTGTATCCACTTCATTATTAAATACAATCAATGCTGGGGTAGCGGTTGTGGTTTCTCTGGGAACTGGGATATATGATGGAAAGTTTGACATTGTACTTAAAGGGTAAACAACAGGTGAGAATGTGAGAGGAAAACAACATTTTACACTCTATTTACTGTTTTTTATGAAATCCAAACTTATCTAGGAAATGTTGTGTTGTTTTACTCTGGAGATCCTCTGAAACAGTAGACTATTATTAGTATACAGAATCAGGATAATTTTTGACAATCTTTTAGAGATAAATTATATAGCAAGAGGCAAGAGGGAATAGGCAATGGGCAATAGTAAATACTTACTGTGAGCCGCTTTTAGCTTTCAAGAATGTCCTAATAGATGTGGCGACTGCTATAAAATCAGCTTCATCTATTGCAGAAGCTATTTAATCATGCTATACTGTAGGTTTGAATTAAAATTTCTACGGTTGTTGTTTCAAAAACCCATTCTAATCCTTGAGTATTGATAGCTTTAATTAAAATAATATCTGGCTGAGAAATTCCATCTAGGGAAAGTTGATAAGACCAAGACCATTGAGAATCGGAATTAGAGGGTTGAAAAGAAAATAAGCCATTTTTAACTAAAGTTCCATTAATCGAGACTAGAATGGCTTCTAATTGACTATTGGGGTTAATTTCTGATATGGTTCCGGTTAATAACAGGTTCCCATCTGCGGTTAATTCACACCGTTCTATTTTTCCTTGGGGATGGTGATTGAATTGCAGAGAAGATAAGGGTTTTTGATGACTGCGAGTAACTAAATATAAATCTTGATAGCGACAAATTCCTTTAGGAATACGGGAATAAACCGCTTCTCCCTGACTAACTTTTTTTAAACTCTCAGCAACAAAGGTTTCACCGACATAGGTTGTGCCATATTCATTAACATCTAAACTGCGACTTTCACTATTGGGAATAAATAAAATATCCGCTGCTGAAATAGCTAAATGGGGCGGTAATAATTCCCGACCATGAACACTAAATATTAATATCCCTTGGGGAGATAATAAAGAATAAAGTTTTTCCAACCAGGTTAAAAACGTAGCTTCCGGGAGATGACTAAAAAAAGAACAGGCTAAAATAGCATTAAATTGTTGTTGAATCGGATAGTCCTGGGGATAGGTCGTAGAAATAATTCCCTGAACTCCAAATTGTTCTATTTGAAACTGCACCGCCTGAGCATAAATATCGGAAATCCAGATTTTTTCAGGGGGAATATCCTGGACTAAAAATCGAGTTAAACGGCCATAACCACTGGCAAAATCTAAGCAAGATGAAATTTGATTTAATTCTCCAAAATGCCAGTTTAAAACCTGTTTTACCGTATCTAAAATTCGACGGCCATTAAAATAATAACGAATACAGGCACGGTCGGGTGTTCCGTGATTAGCTAAGGCAAATAAATACATTTCATCCTGATCACAAATAGCCGAATTAAAAGTATCGGGAAATAAGGTTTGATCTTGAATAAACCGTTGCCGGGCTAAGGATTGATCGGATAAATTAACAAGCTGCATTGATTGTTTTCAAAAATCTAAGTTTTGCGATAATTTCATCTTACAGAAAACTGCAAATTAAAACAATTCGACAACCCTTGTCAAAAATGTCACGTTTTGATAGTAGGATGGTAAACCAATAGTGATCACAACTTCATGCAAGGCTATGCGAGTTTATGTGCTGCTGTTCAACGCCGGAACAGAAAATGAGGGTATTCATACGATTCAGATGGGCGATCGCAATAAGGTGTTAGTATTTGAAGAAGAAGACGATGCCACCCGCTTTGGCATACTTCTGGAGGCTCAGGATTTCCCGACGGCGGCGGTTGAGGCCATTGACTACGAGGAAATCAAGGAATTTTGCGTTTCGGTTGACTATGACTGGGAACTGGTCGCGGCTGGGGAGTTGGCCATTCCTCCCGAAAATAACGTTGATCAAACGGACTGGCAAGTGGAGACAGACAAACCCTTAGCGGAGGAGGAGTCGGATTTTGCCTCCCCCGAACTTGATGATATTCGTAAACGACTAGAAGGGTTATTATAGGTGCGACTAAGACTAAATAATACAGATCAGAGGTTGAGTTAAATATGGAACAGTGGGCGTCCAGGGGACATTTATTAACCGAACAAATCAACAATAGTAGTCTGAACTTAGATCAACTGAGTTCCTTGGAGTTGGTGGATTTGTTCAACCGGGAAGATGTACAAACATTGCTGGCGATCGCCCGTTCCCGGGAATCCTTGGCTATGGCTATTGATCTGGCTACTACTGCATTGGCTCAGGGAGGGCGACTTTTCTACGTTGGAGCGGGCACCAGTGGCCGTTTAGGGGTCTTGGATGCGGCTGAATGTCCGCCCACCTTCTGTACTCCCCCGGAACTCGTCCAGGGCATTATTGCGGGGGGAGCCGGGGCTTTAGTTCGCAGTTCGGAAGACTTGGAAGATCGGGCTGAAGATGGGGCGACGGCGATCGCACTGCGCCAAGTTACCTATTTGGATGTGGTAGTTGGAATTACGGCCGGAGGGACGACACCATTTGTCCAGGGGGCGTTACAAGCCGCCCGTCAACGGGGGGCAAAAACCGTGTTTATTGCTTGTGTTCCGGTGGAACAGGTAGAATTTGAGGCGGATGTGGATATCCGTTTATTAGTGGGGCCAGAAATATTAGCGGGTTCGACCAGATTAAAAGCTGGAACTGTGACCAAAATGGCGTTAAATATGATCTCAACTAGCGTTATGGTCAAGTTAGGAAAGGTCTATGGAAATCGGATGATTGATGTGGCGGTGACGAATAATAAATTACAGGATCGCGCGTTAAGAATATTAATAGATTTGACGGAAATTGATCGAGAAACAGCCGAAATTTTATTAGAAAAAAGTGGAAAATCGGTGAAGTTAGCGCTGTTAATGCAGTGGACGGGATTAGATGCGGTATCGGGTCAAGAATTATTAGATCAGCATCAAGGACAATTAAGACAGGCGGTATTAGGTATTCAATGATTAAATTAATTTTATTAATTCAGTTAAAAATTTCTATTTGTGAGCGGGTGGTTAGGAATCTATCTTTTGAAAAAAGCGATCGCACTTTAATTAGTTATCAAGATTTAGTTAGACTTTAAACTCAATCCTGTCAGCCTTGACAACACAATGCAATTGCATTACTTTGGAAATAGAGTTTAACCGATAGGTTTAGAAGTGGCTATGGCTGCAAAATTGTCTCCAGGCTCGGAATCTACTTTAACTGATCGTTATCAGACTACAATTCCTGATCCTGTTCGCAAAGCTCTTGGTTTGAATAAGCGCGATAAAATCCGCTACACCATCGGGTCTGACGGTCAAGTCGTGATTTCTCGTGCTGACCCGACAGAAAATGATCCGATATTAGGGCAGTTTCTCAATTTTATAGCACAAGATATCCAGAATAATCCTCAACATATCAAAGCACTTAGCTCTGATTTAGTCAGCCGTGTTCAGTCCTTAGTTTCCGATGTTGATCTCGATCTGGATACACCCCTTTTGGACGAGGATGAATAATTTTGTCTGTAAATCAGTCGTTAGTGATTAATGGGTGGAATATATTTGCCCACCCTCTGTTTCTAAATCAGTTTGAAGAACTTTTAACCCAGGTTGAAGATTTGCGTCAGAAATATCCTCAAGATTACAAAAAGAAAAATGCCACAAAGCGTTTAGCTGCTATAGCAAAGTTAGCATTTGA
>JFJP01022123.1_pt1 | contig 11072 bp, 6 predicted proteins | sample 431651 | NCBI WGS metagenome assembly JFJP01 (sample SAMN02602958, study PRJNA72255) | Microbial mat metagenome, whole genome shotgun sequencing project. | biome: fresh water; feature: sink hole; material: water; isolation source: purple microbial (photo- and chemosynthetic) mats found in...
GTAAGCGTGACGGTCGCGATGAATTTTGCATTGGAATTTGACGGAAATGACGATTATGTTGACTGCGGAAACGGCAAAAGTCTGAATCTCACCGGACCCCTGACAATCGAAGCATGGATTAAGCCTTCAGACTGGGGAGAATACGGCGATGCGGGCTTCGGGCGAATTGTTGATAAAGAAAAATTTCTTTTTTTTATCAACAACATCAACGGCACAACTTATAATAACCAAAGTCTGATTGTGGGATTGGAACATGCTGACGGCACATTTGCAACTTCAAATACGCCTGCAAATTCAATTCACCTGAATGAATGGCAGCATGTTGCCGTCACTTACGACGGCATCAGCAGCGTGAAGATGTATATTAACGGGCAGGAACAGACACTCCGGCAAAATGAGCGTCTGCCCTCGGGACCCCTTGCGGACAACAGCGGAGATGCGCTTTACATCGGCGAATCCGCCAAAAAAGATCGGGCATTTAAGGGCGTGATTGATGAAGTGCGGCTCTGGAGCGTGGTGCGGACTCAGGAAGAAATCAAATCCGCAATGAATACCGAACTGAAAGGCGCTGAGGAAGGATTGGCAGGTTACTGGCCCATACTCGGAAACAGCCTGCTTGCGGATCGTTCCGGCAACGGCAATGACGGCGAAATTGTCGGCGCCGTGTGGGCCCAAGGCGCAGAGATTCAGGAAGTGCTTTCCCCTCTTGCGAATGTCATTGCTGGCTTGAAAATTCTGTCGGGACAGACGCCGGAACGCTCGACCATTGCAGATATTGACAATAGCGGAATGTGTGACATGCCGGATGTGATTTACATTCTGAGGGAACTTTCAGAAACAAGTACATCTGCGGTTATGCATTAGACATTACCGGCAATAAAACATTCTCGCAAAGAGTTTCTCGCAAAGGACGCAGAGGACGCAAAGAAGAAAAATTTAATAAAATAAACTTGTTCTTTGCGTTCTTTGCGTCCTTTGCGAGAGATAAAAAAGTTTCTCGCAAAGGACGCAGAGGACGCAAAGAAGAAAAATTTAATAAAATAAATTTGTTGTTTGCGTTCTTATTATCTTTGCGCCTTCTGCGCCCCGGCTTGAAACAGATGCGAGAGATAAAAACGGTTTATCTTCCTGCGAGAAATAAAACCGGTTTATCTTCTTCTTGCAAAAGAAGTTCAAAAATTGTATGATTCAAACGGTGGGCATTCTGTTACAAGAATATCATGCCCGCCCGACTTCAAAGCAAAAGACATATTTTCAAAAAATGACATCCGAATCGGGCAACAGCCTTTTATATAAAATATGCTGGGCAAACAGAAGCATCAAATGGAAACTCACAATTGTCATGACAATTCTGATGGTCTGTCTGGTCACAGTCCTGACCTATTCTCAGATATCTTCTCAGAAAAAGATACTGGAAAGTGAATTGGACAGACGCATATCGCTTTTAAAAGAAAACCTGATTGAACGGGGAAAAAGCCTGATTATCAATCTTTCCAGAGAAGTGGAAAACGACATTGCCGGCTTCAATTTTTCCGCAGCCGTAGAGGCGGTCAGAGACAGGGCGGAAAATAACAAAGAGATCAGATATGCCTTGCTGGCAGACGCTTCCGGCGCGGTTATGCACCATACACTGAAACCCGATCTTGTGCGAATCCGATTAAACGAAGGCGAGATGAATGCCTTGAAAAAAGGCTCCGTCACGGTGACAGAACGCAGCGAAGCGGGTGAAGCTGTCATTGAAATCACAGCACTGATAAAGACCGGTATGGAAATCTGGGGGATTTTAAAACTCGCTTATACGTCCGCGTATCTGAGACAGGACATAGAAAATTCACGCAGACAGATCAGATCGGAAATGAAACATGCGGCATACCGTTCCGCTGCCGCCGCGCTGTGCTTTATGTCCCTGTGTTTCCTCATCGTCTTCCTGCTTGCCGGAAAACTTTCAAAGCCGCTGATTCTCCTCACAGATTCGGCAAAAAAACTTTCTAAAGGCGATTTTTCCGGAGCATTGAATATCCGAATCCCTTCGGAAGATGAAGTCGGCGTGCTTGCCGCCGCGTTCATTCAGATGAGCAAAGACCTTGAAAATTCATATCAGAAATTGGAAGAATACAACAGAACCCTTGAAGAGCGGGTTGCTGAAAGAACCGCAGAACTTGATTTTAAAAATCTCCGGCTCAATCAGGCAGTCTCGGAACTTGAATCTGCCAGAAAAGAAGCGGAAACAGCGAATCAGGCAAAGGGTATGTTTCTTGCCAATATGAGCCATGAAATCAGAACGCCCATGAATGCGATTATCGGCATGACCGGTCTGGCATTGGATACCGAACTGTCTCCCAGGGTACGGCATTATCTGAATACGGTGAAAAAATCTTCGGATTCCCTGCTCTGTCTGCTCAATGACATTCTGGATTTCTCCAAAATTGAGGCAGGCAAACTGAATCTGGAGTCCGGCAATTTTCACCTGCATGATATAATGAACAATCTGACAGACATGTTTTCTGTCAAAACTGCGGAAAAAGGTCTTGAACTGATTGTCTCTGTTGAACCGGATGTTCCCTGCGCGCTGGTCGGAGACGAGCTGCGGATCGGTCAGATTCTGATAAATCTGATGAACAATGCCGTCAAATTTACAGGCAGAGGCGAAATCATTGTCTTGGTCAGCGTGCTGGAAAAAGATTCGGAAAAGGCGCGGCTGCGCTTTTCTGTCAAAGATACCGGCATCGGGATTCCCGAAGAAAAATTAAGCTGTCTGTTCAATCCGTTTACACAGGCTGATGATTCTGTGACCCGGAAATTCGGCGGAACCGGACTCGGACTGAGCATCAGCAGGCGGCTGGCTGAAATGATGGACGGCAAAATTTGGGCGGAAAGCGAATCCGGAAAAGGAAGCATTTTTTATTTTACCCTGAACCTGTGCCGGCAGCCTGAAGAAAAAGAGCAAAAACACATCATGCCCGACGGTCTCAGGGGAATGAGGGCCCTTGTGGCAGATGACAGCCACGCATCCCGAAAGATTTTGGAAAAGGTGCTGAGGTCTTTTATGCTTGACGTGGTTTCCGTCAGTTCCGGCGAAGAAGCCTGGCAGAAACTGCTCATTTCCTGCGGGCATTCCCAAGCCGGTTCCGGGGAACAGAAAAAACAATACGGTCTGGTGATGCTGGATCGGAAAATGCCCGGAACCGACGGCATTGAAATTTCAAAAAGAATCAGAGAAAATCCGAATCTGAACCGAATCCCCATTATCCTGATGGGCGACAGAACCGGCGGCAAAGAAGAGATTTTTCAGGATGCCCAAGACGGGAGACGCTATTCTTTTCTTCCGAAACCGGTGAAACAGTCCCTGCTTTTTGATACCATCATGGAACTTTTCGGACATGCCGGGCTGTCATACCCGGGCAAAGACAGCGCTGATATCAAAAGCAAAGTATCCGAAGAACTCCGAGGCGCCCGGGTCCTGCTGGTTGAGGATAATATTATCAATCAGCAGGTGGCAACGGAAATTCTCAATTCTGTCGGCATTATTGCGGATATTGCCGGAAGCGGAAAAGAAGCTCTTGAACGCTTGGGGATCCGGAAGACCGGAAACCGGCAGGAACATTTTTATGACGCGATTCTGATGGATATTCAGATGCCGGAAATGGACGGATTTGAAGCTGCACGGCGGATTCGGAAATGGGAGAAACAGGGAGCAGGTGACAGGAGGCAGGGAGCAGGTGACAGGAGGCAGGTAACAGATAACCTGCCCCCTGTAACCTGCAACCTGCCCCCGGTCCCCATCATCGCCATGACCGCACATGCCATGAAAGGCGACAGGGAAAAGTGCATTGAAGCCGGAATGGATAATTATGTCGCCAAGCCCATTGACACCCAACAGTTGTTTTCAACATTGAGTCAGTATATAAAAGCCGGAACCCGCCGTCATATCAGTCACGGTCATCTTAACGCCTTTGCTGCGGCCGGCAGCGAAATTCCGGTTCCCGATGCGATTCCGGGAATTGATGTTGCATCTGCTTTAAAAAGACTCGGCGGGAATAAAAAACTGTTTCAGAAGCTGCTGGGGGATTTTGTGAAAAATTATGCCGGTGCCGCACAGAGTGTCAGAAACGAACTGAATAAGGGAGATATAAATCTGGCAGCGGAACTGACGCACAGCATCAAAGGCGTTGCCGGAAATCTTTCAGTTGATGCGCTGTATGAAGCTGCTGCCAAACTTGAATCCGGACTCAGACACAAGGATACGAAAGATACGGAAAATGTCGGAACGCTTTTGGATAATTTTGAAAATGAGCTGGACCGGGTAATGGAATCTTTGAAAATGACGGAACTGTCTCCGGACAAAAGCGAAAATAATCTGTCTGACAGCGAATTTCCCCATTCTGTAAAAAAAGATATAAAAAAAGTGATAAAAACAGACCGCCGTGCGGACATTGCCGGTACGAACATAATCTGTTCTTACGCCGAAGCAGACGTAAAAACAGACGTGGAAATCAGACTTTTACTGAGCGAACTTTATGAACTGATGATAAAAAACGATCTGAAAGCCGAGACGTTTCTGAAAACGATAAAAGGCTTGCTGTCAGATTTCAGTATTCCGGAAGAAAAGCTGGCGCTCATGGAAAATCAGATCAGCCGATTTGACTTCAAATCTGCGCGGGAAAGTCTTGTCGCCATCGGGAAAACAATAGGAATTCCATAGTATAAACGTAGGGCGGACAAAGCGCAGCGTGTCCACCCTACTGTAGAACGGGTTTCAAACCCGTTCTACTGAAACGGCGGACACGCTTCGCTTTGTCCGCCCTACAACTTTTCGGGAACTTTGCGTAACTTTGCGGTTAATTAACCGCGGTGTTTCGGAAAGGGGAGGCATAACAAAAAAATGCCGCATTCATCAGAAGACAAAATCACTGCTGTCCGTTGGGGGATCAAATGGAAGCTCATTGCGCTGATGAGCATCTTTATGATTATCCTGCTGGTGCTGCTGACCTATATTCAAATTTCCTCCCAGAAAAAACTGCTGGAAAAAGAATTGGACAAGCGAATCACAATCATGAAGGAAAATCTCATCAGGCAGGGAGAAAGTTTTATCGCAAATCTCGCGTCTCAGGCTGAAGAAGATATTGCGGGCTTTAATTTCACAGCGGCAATGGAAGTCGTAAAAGCCCGGACCGGAAACAATAAGGAAATCAAATATGCGGTGCTGAAAAGCGTCAGCGGCTCGATTCTGATTCATACGATGCAGCCTGAACTCTCAACTGAAAAACTGAGCAGAACAGAGGAGGAAGCATTGGTTTATAACAAGCTGACAAAGGCGGAATATCGGGAAAAAGACGGAACTGCCATTGAAATCATAACCCCCATACAAATCAGTACGGAGCCCTGGGGGATTCTGCGCTTAGTTTTCACGCTCAGACATCTTGACAGGGAAATAGAAATCTCCGGAAATCAGATTATAAAAGAGATCAATCTGATGATCTTCAAATCCGTGTCAACCGCACTGATATTTATGGTTATATGCTTTGTGATTGTTTTTTTCGTTTCCGCAAAATTCACAAAACCGCTCATTCATCTTGCCTATTTTGCCAAAAAGCTTTCCAAAGGAGATTTTTCTGTGTCTCTGTATCCGCTCATGCCGGAACAGAAGCGTTCCGCAGACGAAGTGGGCATTCTTGCGGAAACTTTTGCGGAAATGAGCCGCGCACTGGAAGAGTCCTATAAAAAATTGGAGGAATACAACAAAACCCTTGAGCAGAAAGTCATTGAGAGAACAGAGGCGCTGAACATGAGCCTTGAGGAAGTTGAATCCGCCAACAAAAAAATTACAGACAGCATCCGATATGCCAAGATGATTCAGAAATCCATGCTCCCGGATCCCGAAAATATCAGAAATTTTATTCCGGAAAGTTTTTTTATCTGGATGCCCAGAGATATTGTGGGCGGAGATTTTATTTTCACAGATACTTTTGATGAGGGCTTTGCCATTGCTGTCATTGACTGCACCGGTCATGGGGTTCCGGGTGCGTTTATCACGCTGATCGCCTCTTTCGGCCTGAAAAAAATCACACGGGATGAAGGCATCAGCGACCCTGCCCTTATCCTGAAACGGCTGAGTTTTATTGTCAAAACCACGCTCCGGCAGGACACGGATTCTGCTTTTTCCGATGACGGATTAGACGCGGGAATCTGTTTCATAAGACCGGATGCCGGAACGCTGACCTTTGCCGGGGCAAAACTTTCATTATTTTGCATTTATGAGAATGAAATGACGGTGCTTAAAGGGGACCGGAAAAGTCTCGGCTACAAAAAATCCGATCTGGGTTATGATTTCAGCGATCACACGATTTCCGTCAAAAAAGGAATGTCATTTTATCTGGCGACTGACGGTTTTGCGGATCAGTTGGGGGGCAGTCCCCGGCGGCGATTCGGTATCCGGCGTTTTCAGGAACTTATTGATAAATATTCATATCTGCCCTTTGAAAAACAGCGTGAGATTTTTCTTGAAGCTTTTTATAAGCATAAAGGCGAAAATGACAGGCAGGACGATGTGACGCTGATTGCTTTCGGGTTGTAATAGGGGTGAGGGGTCAGAGGTGAGGGGTCGCAGAACGAGTTTTCAACTCGTTTTCACATCCGCCCCCTGACCTCTGACCCCAAACCTCTGACCCCTATCAAGGTAGGATATTTCTACCGATAAATACTCTCTTCACCCCATTGACGCATCCTTTTATTTTGTGAAATAACAATCAGGGCATATAAAGAACATGCTTCTGATATTCGGGGAGGGGAGAAGTTCTCCCCCTCTCCTTCGGAGAGGGGGCCGGGGGGTGAGGTCTCAACTCCTTCGGAGAGGGGGCCGGGGGGTGAGGTCGGATCAAACGAATCAGAGTTCAGTCGCATGTTATTTAAGGAAATTTTAATGGACAATGTGATGCTTTCTTCTGCAAAAACGGATTTGCCTTCTGCGGATTCCCGTATTACGGTGCTGCTGGTTGATGATCAGGAACTTATCGGAAAAATGATCAGCCGTATGCTGGAACCGGAGCCGGACATTAAATTTTATTATTTCAAAAGCGCCCGGGAGGCACTCAAAACCGTGAACAGCATTTCGCCGACAGTCATCCTTCAGGATTTGTTTATGCCTGAAATTGACGGACTGCACATGGTCTATTATTTTCGCGCCAAAACCCAGACCCGGCGCACGCCCCTGATTGTCCTGTCGGGCAATGAAGACCCGAAAATCAAAGCTGAAGCCTTTGCACTCGGCGCAAATGATTATATGGTCAAACCGCCGAATAAAATCGAACTGATAGCGCGTATCCGCTATCACTCTCAGGCTTATATCCACAGACTTCAGAGAGATGAAGCTTATCAGCATCTTGAAGAGCGTACCGAAGAACTGAAACGCAGCAACGAGCAGTTGCTCGAACAGATCGCAGAACGCAAACGCGCCGAAGAAGCCCTTCAACTGAGCAAGAAAAAAGCTGAAAAAGAGCGGGAAGCCGCAGAAGCTGCCAACAAAAAGATCATGGACAGTATCCGCTACGCCAAAATGATTCAGAGTTCGCTGCTGCCGAATCCCGAAAACATACAAAGTTTCCTTCAGGACAGTTTTGTCTTATGGATGCCCAGAGACATTGTGGGCGGAGATTTTATTTTCACAGATTCTTTTGAAGACGGATTTATCATTGCGGTGATTGACTGCACCGGTCACGGCGTTCCGGGGGCGTTTATGACCATGATTGCCTCTTTCGGGCTGAGAAAAATTATCAGAGACGAGGGCTGGCGTGATCCGGCGCAGATATTGAAACGACTCAGTTTTCTCGTCAAAACCACGCTTCAGCAGGATACCGACTATGCGCTTTCCGATGACGGTTTAGACGCAGCCATCTGTTTTGTGAAACCCGCTGACAAAACTCTGACATATTCCGGATCAAAGCTGCCCCTTTTTTATATACCGTTTTATAAAAAAGGGCATACAACTGACGATATTCCTGTTAAAACAGTGCATGTTATCAAGGGCGACGCCAAAAGCATCGGTTATAAAAAATCTGATTTGAAATTCAGTTTCACCAACCATACAATAAAAATTGACAGAAAAACATCTTTCTATATGTTCAGTGACGGATTTGCAGACCAGTTGGGAGAGAAAACCGACCGCCGCTTAGGTACGCCCCGTCTTCGGGAACTTCTTGGGGAAATCTGCGCCGAGCCTTTTGAAAAACAGCGAACACTGCTGCTTGAAGTATTTAACAACTATAAAGGCTCAAATGAAAGACAGGATGATGTCACTGCCGTGGGGTTCAGTCTGCCGGCGGAGGAGTTGGTTTTCAGGGGTTAGGGGTGAGGGGTTAGGGGTCAGCGGCAGCCCCTCACCCCTAACCCTAAGGATATTCAAACATGCAGATTGCAGTTGCAAAACATCATAATGAAAGACAGAAGGAAATCGCCATGCGTAATGGAACTCTTTTTCCCGGGTCCCTTTTATCTCCGGCCGGTTCCGCAATTACGGTACTGCTTGTTGATGATCAGGCATTTATCGGAAAAATCATCGGGCGCATGTTGAAAACCGAAAAAGATATTCATTTCCATTATTTTCAAGTAGCACGGGACGCGCTCAAAATGGTGGACAAAATTTCTCCCACCGTGATTCTGCAAGACCTGATGATGCCGGAAATCAAGGGGCTGCACATGGTTTATTATTTCCGAACCAAAAAAAGCACCCGGGATACGCCGCTGATTGTGCTTTCCGCAGATGAAGACCCGAAAGTCAAAGCCGAAGCCTTCCGTCTCGGCGCAAATGACTACATGGTAAAGCCCCCGGACAGAATCGAACTCATTGCCCGTATCCGCTACCACTCGCAGGCTTATCAGCTGATGATTCAGAGAGATGAGGCGCACCGGAGATTGGAAGAGCGCACCGTAGAACTCAAACTCACAAACGAGCAGTTGCGGGAGCAGATCGCTGAACGCAGGCGCACCGAAGAAGCTTTGCGTAAAAGCAAAAAAAAAGCTGAAAAAGAGCGGGAAGCCGCAGAAGCAGCGAATAAAAAAATCATGGACAGCATCCGATATGCCAAAATGATCCAAAGTTCCCTGCTGCCGAATCCGGAAAATATCCAAAGTTTTCTTCCTGACAGCTTTTTCTTATGGATGCCCAGAGATATTGTGGGCGGCGATTTTATTTTCACAGATTATTTTGAAGACGGATTTATCATCGCGGTGATTGACTGTACCGGTCACGGGGTTCCCGGGGCTTTTATGACCATTATCGCCTCTTTCGGTCTGCGGAAAGTCATACGGGATGAGGGCTTTCATGACCCGGCAAAGATTTTGCAGCGTCTGAGCTTTATTGTCAAAACCACGCTTCAGCAGGATACCGATTACGCGCTTTCCGATGACGGTCTTGATGCTGCCGTGTGTCTGATAAATCCGGCTCAGCGGACCCTGACCTTTGCCGGGGCAAAACTGCCCATGATTTATACATACAAAGACGAGGCTGTTATTGTCAAAGGCGATAAAAAAAGCATCGGTTATAAAAAATCCGAGCTGGGTTTTAATTTCACCAACCACACGATCCGAATGGAAAGCGGCATGTCTTTCTATCTGTTCAGCGACGGATTTGTGGATCAGCTTGATGAAAACGATCAGCGATTCGGGACGAGCCGCCTCAGAGAACTGCTGAAAGAATGCCGAAATGAGCCTTTTGAGAAACAGCGGGAACTGCTTATAGATGCTTTCAATCAGCACAAAGGCGAAAGCCCCCGGCAGGATGATATGACGGTACTGGGATTCGGAATCAGGGGGGAAAGTGAGAATTGAGAATTGAGAAATAGAAGTGTTCAATTCTCAATTCTCAATTCTCAATTCTCAATTCTCAATTCTCAATTCTCAATTTTATGAAATTCAAAGACGACGAATGGCTCACAGATTATATCAACGCCCTGCATTTTACGGTCAGGCGCATGGAAAAGCAGACGGCAGATAAAGACATTGCGGATGCCTTGAAAGATCAGTCGGACGCACTGATTCAGGAAGCCGTTCTGTCCGATATTCCGATGGAGGTTTTCCGGATGCAGCGCATCACCGAAAGGGTTGCGGCTGCCCGGCTGCCCGGAAATCTTATCGGCATCGGCGCGGATAATGAAGCAATACGCCTGAAAACATACACCGGCGATGTTTACTCGCTTGTTGCGGACTACAGGTTTCTCTGTCAGGGGCTTGAGGAATTTACCTTGCAGGATATGATAGAAGAGACCGCAGCCTATCTTGAAAAAACATATCCTGATTTAAAAGACGCTTCAGCCGCAGTTCGGGAGCTTTTTCAAAGAGATGTTGATCTCGGCAGGATTGAAGAAATCAGACCCGGCGTGTACGGACATGCTAAGTTGTCTGAACTGTGATTCGTCTGATTTATCTGAAATCTCTGATTGCTTAATCAGAATGTAGGTTGGGTTGAGGAACGAAACCCAACTTATTTAAAATTAGCGATTCGTCGGTGTTGGGTTTCGTTCCTCAACCCAACCTACATACTAATCACAGTTCAGACAATTGCTCCTGAATCTGCCCTGATTTCGGTTTTGCCGATTTTAAAACTTCAAGGCTTAACGGCATGTCAAGGCGGATCGCAGCTTCGATCATCTCCTTTACCGTAACAATCTGAATCCGGTTATACGACCTTCCCATAAGTTTATGCTCATAACATCCGGCTGCCATTGCCTCCTCACGCATCGCTTTTGTCGGCTCTTCCAAAGTCAGAAAAATCCCTATCCGAGCGTTTTCACTGTTCATATCGGTGATGAAAGTTGCAATGGCAGAGCGGCTGACTTTGCCGGATTTGACCTGAAAAACGATCTTTTCCGTATCTGTCTGAGATGAAAGGAAATAGGCGATGCCGTCAATTCCTTTATCTGCGCCTTTCTTTTCGTTGATAACTGCACGATTGTCGGAATAGGTCAGAATTGCCCATTTTTCAAATTCCTTACGGAGCCGGTCATCTTTCTTATTTGCCAGAGCGATTGCAGAATCCATATCTTTCGGAATACCGTCAAGGATAATGCTGTCTGAAATCT
>JFJP01040533.1_pt1 | contig 11072 bp, 14 predicted proteins | sample 431651 | NCBI WGS metagenome assembly JFJP01 (sample SAMN02602958, study PRJNA72255) | Microbial mat metagenome, whole genome shotgun sequencing project. | biome: fresh water; feature: sink hole; material: water; isolation source: purple microbial (photo- and chemosynthetic) mats found in...
GAAGCGCATCGGTTGAGCAGTCGGATTCGACGATACAACTACGTACTACGAATCCCATTCGACCACGCGCAGTTGATTGGACACGTACGCCAAGTGGTGTCAGCCCAACTGCCACAGGCGTTCCGCTTGAACATCTCATTCGGTGCAATATTCCGCTATGTGGGCAATGTGGAGTTCGAACAACAAGAGCAGGACCTGGCGGACGCCGGTCTTGATCCGGTATCACCGCTGGCGGCCGACTACTACATCTACCACTATGCATCAGAAAATACGAATTTATTCAGCGAGCCACTTGCTGTGCTCAATCAGGCAGACGTGGAGAGCATTGTCACATCAAAATTGGACACATCCACACTGATGGATTCTGTTGCCCAACAGCGAAGAACAACGGCCTATGTGTTAGATGCTCTGACAAATGTGCACATAAAAATCTTTCAAATGCCATCGGTTGTTTTTGGGTGCGCCCAGCTGAACACTACAGAACTACCGGCCTATCTCAGACATTCTCCCAACATACTCTGTCTAGCTCGAAGGCCAAATGGTGAACCCTACAATGACAACTTGTGCTTCTTCAGGTTTGTGCCAGTCGATTGGTGAAATAAATGTAAAAACACACGATCTATAGTCTAATCATCGTGGCTCCCTTGTAGATGTTTGGCGCTTGCAAAAACACCCGGTCTAACAACCACCAATCTCGAGCGGCCAACGCGAGCGCTCTTCATTCGAGCGCACCCCTCCTTCGCCAACCGGCATCGCGATTTTCCCGGCGTTGAAATCGATCGAAAGGAGCTGACACGTATGGAGCTGTTATTCCAAATCAACATTGTGGTCTTCACCAAAACTGAAGAGCCCGCTCGTGAATGTCGTCTGGTCTACATAAATGAGTCCATCGCAGAGGAAGACACTGCAGACAACGGAGAACTGGCTGGCCATGTTCCACAACAACACCCCCCAAACATCACCTTCCCCACAACACTTTACATCCACCAAGAGCAGCGACATTTTTGTTTCATCAAAGACATCGCACAGTATGCCAAACGGTTCAAGTGCGAAAAATGTTCGGCTATTTCAAAATCATTTCGTAACCTCCAACGACACAAGAAGCGATGTCGCGCCACACAATCGCTGGTGTTTAACGGAAAAAACTATCACGTTCCCCCTTCACCGTTCGAGAGGTTCGAGCTGCTTCTGGGTCCACACAAAATTCCAAACGATCGGCGGTATATACAGTATTTTGCGGTGTTCGATTTTGAATCCGTTCTTGCACCGATAGGCAACGCAGCACACAACACCAACAACACAAGCCTTCTTCGAGAACATATTCCACTGTCCTACGCTATTGCCACCAATATACCCTCGATACAGGCGGTGGTGAAATTCGACCACGCCAACAGTGTCGAGGATGTTCCCAGGCTGGTAGAGGGGTTTCTCACTGAACTCCAACGACTACAAACTGAATATGAATTACGCCAACGAGAACGGTTTGCCGATGAACTCGAACACCTGACCGATGCAATCGATGCATGTGTTGCTGCTGGACCGTGTCGAGACAAACGTCGACTACAGCTGCAACTGCTTCAGAAGCAATTCAAAAGCCGAATACTACGCCTTCCAGTTCTCTCATTCAACGGTGCGGCATATGATTTGCGCTTGATCCGACAACACCTGTTTGTTCGGCTACATACACAGTATAATGGAGAGTTGACGGCTATCAAAAAGAACGGTCGGTATATGGCGCTGACAGCTGGTGAAAAACTCCAGTTTTTGGATGTGACATTCTATTTGGCGGCAGGAACAAGTCTGGATTCGTTTTTGAAAGCTTTTGGCACGGCGGGTGCACGTAAATTACATTTTCCATATTCATGGTTCGACACGTTCGAGAAGCTCACATATCCCGACCTGCCGACCAAAGCGGATTTTGCAGATGATCTGCGTTGCCGTGTCTTGACCGACACCGACTATGCCGCTTGTAGAAATATCTGGACCGAGCATGACATGACCACCATGCTTGACTATCTTCGTTTTTACAATACAAGTGATGTTGAACCAATGCTGGTGGCGGTGGAGCGCATGATGGAATTTTATCGTGAACGCAATATTTGTATGCTGTCTGATGGAATTTCACTGCCTGGGCTGTGCAGTCGATATTTATTCAAAAATCTACCACCCACAACATTCTTCTCCACATTTGACGACGGTAATAGGGATCTGTACATGCGACTTCGTGAGGAGGTCTGTGGTGGTCCTGCGCTGGTCTTCACACGTTATGCCGAAGCCGGCGTGACGAATATAACACCCGGTCCACACCAACAACCACTTCAGTGTAAGAGCATTCTCGGCCTCGACGCGAACAGCTTGTACCTTTCTGCCATCGCTAAGCCAATGCCTACGTCACATCTCATTCGGCGTCGGTGAATACAAAACCCGCATTCGCAGACAATATCGATCGTAACAAGAACATGCTGTCCTCTATTTACAGGCTACACTATGGTTTCCGGCCGGAGACTCGCTACCATCCACTGGCGGTGATCTGGCTGGATTTTCTCTCGCTCGAGCGCGGCGTATCGATCCAGCATCGCATGAATCGGGGTGAGCGGCTGATTGTGTTTGGACAGCGACACTACTACGCCGATGGCTGGCTGCCGGGCTTGAATCAGGGTCGGGTATTCGAATTCAATGGGTAGGGGTGTGTGTGTGCGAGGATTAAGCGACAACAATCCCACTGATGCATCTACTGAATTGCAGATGTATGATACATTCACACCCCAACTGCACGCTGAATCAAGGCTATGCCGCTAGCCATGCAAAGAAGTTCAAAGACCAATATCAACGGTGGTTGGTCAAGAAGGCCGACCTCGATGTGGTTTGCGAGTCTGTGGAGGTTAAGTGGGAGTGTGAATTCCGCACTGAACTCACCAACAATCCAAACCTCCAAGCCTTCTACCAACAACATAAACGACACTCGCTTTCTCAAGCCGCCACCAGTGAGTTGGAAATACTACAGGATATACGTGAGGGAAGCCTGTTTGGAATAGCAGAAGTCGACATTCACACACCGGCCGACTTACACGAGAAGTTTGCTGAAATGGCCCCCATTTTTCGAAACTTGACAATTGAGTTTCATCATCTGAGTGAACACATGCAACAATATGTGCAAGAACATGAGGGTGGTCGATTCACACCACGTCGATCATTAGTTGGTGTTTTAAGTGCGAAGAAAGCCATGATCATCACACCACTTCTTCAGTTCTACATGAGACATGGCCTGATTGTCACGAAGGTGCACCAGGTGCTTGAGTGGACGCCACAGGCCTGCTTTGAACCATTTGCCAGGGACGTCATCCACCACCGCAGCCAGGCGGATATTGATCCCGTGCTGAAAATCAAGGGTGAAATGATGAAGCTGTTCGGGAACAGTGCTTACGGTCGAACGCTGATGCGAAAGGAGCTGTTCACCAATACAACCTATGTTGATGAGCTGGGTTATGATATGGCCGTACGGCAGGCGCGGTTCATTGACGCAGATGAATTGAGTGACAATTTTTTCGAGGTGACTTCACGAAAACGACGCGTCCTTTGCAATCTACCACTACAAATAGGTTTTTTTGTGTATGGGTATGCAAAACTGCGTGTCCTCGAGTTCTACTTCGATTTTCTGTGCAAATATGTACCTCGCAATCGATTTGAATTGCTTCAAACAGGTGAATCACTTCATTAACATCTATAATTTAAACAAACTTCAAAAAACGTCGCTTGTTTCTTTCACAGACACAGACAGTTTGTATATGGCCATCAGCGAGCTGGAATTGGAGGCGATTATTGCTGAAGAAAAACGTGATGAATACAATGCTGTTCGGAATGAATGGCTCGTTCCTCAACGGGCTACCGATCCAGTGAACTATGGGCTTCTCAGACGCAAACCCGGTCTATTCCATGAGGAGTTTCGAGGGACATATATGATTGCTCTGGCACCAAAGCTGTATATTGCTGGTGGAAACGACGCCACCAAGAGTGCACATAAGGGTGTTCAAAAGCGGAACCGTCTTCGACGGGAGGAGTATTTTGCGACACTCCAAACACAGATGGCGTCAACAGCCACCAACATGGGCTTCATTGTACGGAACCGAGTTATGGTGACGTATCAACAAACGAAACGGGCCACCACTTATCTGTATGTCAAACGACGCGTCCTTCCCGATGGTATCCATACCACAAACCTCCATTTCGCCGACGACGACAACAACAACGGCGACGGCATATAATGGAGCCCTTTTCATTCACCACACCGTTTACATGTATTACAGCTGGTGAGTGGAGATGTTTGTGAAGTACGAAAGGCCATAATCGCCCATTTACTGTTCAGGGATGACACGTAGTGGAAAAACCACATTTTGGTATCGTGTTCTTCATGAGCGCTTGATCACACCATTCCCAGAATCGATTCTGTGGTATTTTGGTGCGGCTCAGGTTTGTGTGTCGAATTTGTTGTTCTCTGACCCACACAGTTGAACTACTACTACTACTATTATTGATTGCAGACACTGCATACACAGCTACTCACCAATATCCCCGGCATCCAACTGCTCCCTGGCTTGCCGGCGTTCGAGTCGACGGAATTCTTGACAAATGCGCGCAATACTCTCATCATTATCGACGATCTCGCCCAGGATTTAACCGCAAAGGACAGTGGACTGAGTAAATTTTTCGCTGTTCATTCACATCATCTAAATGCAAGCATAGTTCTTTTGACACAATCGCTATTTGTCGAGAACAAGCATTATCGTGAAGCCAGTCTGAATAGTAACTATTTTGTCCTGTTCTACTCACCGCGAATGGGAAACCAAGTGCGCTACCTCAGTCAGCAACTCGACAGCGGGCAATCGAAATCAACCAACCAATCAAACTCGCTTCAGTCTGTATATAAATCGGCTGTCGACAAACCATTCTCATATCTGCTCTGTAATCTTTCGTGTGACTGTGCGGCTGAATTACGTTTTCGCTGTTCGATCTTTGGTGAAGATTGTGGTTTTAATACGATCTGGAAATAAACATCGTACGTTGTTGTTGTTGTTCTGCACACCGGGTTGAGGGATGATTCTGCCAGAAAACATCCACGCCATCAAACAGCATCTTAAACTGCTTGTCGTCGCAAGCCCAGACACATCGCGCGCCCTGTTAAAAACCCTCAAAACGGATCAGTTAACTGGGTTCAGTGAATTGGCCCTGAATGCACTCTCTGGAGAATTGCCCCTGACAGAGGAGGAGAAAAACTATTTGCGTCAACACAAACCAACACTACGTAAACTCGCACACGGCCCAATTCGTCTCCGGCCTTTTAGAGCTTTGTTGCGTGGGAAAAAACTCATTCCCATACTGACAACGCTAGCAAGTGCAGTTTTACGCCATTTTCGCGGACAGAAATCCCAAACACCGCCATTAAACAGGTCTGATGACACCGGTGCCGAGAAAGTATTATCTAGTTCCCACTGATTTGCTCACGACACTACTAGACGACATCCAGTCACGTGTTCAACCAACCAGCACTGAGCTCATTCAGTTGCGTCGTGCCATAGAGGATATCATTCTCGACGACACCTTAGACGAGGACACGCAGCATCGCCTGTTTACTAAATTGCTGCAGGAATTTCTGTTTTTCAAACACAATGTTCCACGTCAGTCCACGAATGCAGGCGATTCAGCAAGCAAGTCGAACACAAATGCCGACACGTCTACCAGTGCATCCCACCACACTGGCTCTGTCATCGCCAGTGCGGCGGAAAGGACGCTCGCGGCGAAAGCGATCAGGCCCGGCTCTAGAGGGCGCAAGCGGCAACGTGTTGAGACTGACTTCATTGACGAAGAAGAAAAAGAAGAAGAAACGGAGCGGCCCACAAACCACAAGTCACAAGCGAACCGGAACCAAGAGAAGGCGAAAGAAGAAGAAAACCAAATCCCACAGCTTCCAGCCGCTCCATCTTTAAACCAGGATCAAAACAGACAGTTTGTCAACTATATCACCACTCACACCAAAGTTCCGCCGAGTTATACGACAGCCGCTGAACGTCTACTCAATTATCTTCTGATTCATCCAGATGTGACCGTCAATATGGATACAGGCGTTATCGGAACACACGGCACTGAAATCCCTCACCATATCGTCGACTATATTGCCGATGTCGTCTCCGAACGCAAGAACGATCTACATAGTGGTGCTGTGAAATTTGCCCAAAAGTTGCATGCCCTACACCGAGTTCGTCCTTTACCCAGTAATGTGCACATAAATTCTCATTTAAAAGCATCGAGCAAGCCGGTGGGTAGTGCGAGTGCTGGTGTTAATCTTTATGATTCGTGGAAAACTCTGCGAAAGTGAAAAATCATGATAATAAAACATTGTTGGACAGTGTCTACACCCAGGTTGAGATGGTGTTCCATAGTCGTTCGTCATTCAATCGCTCGCTCGCACCATAAGGAAATTCTTCAAGAACGCGTTCAAAGGGAATACCAGCCAACAGATGGGTTGCAAAATACACACAGTAATAACCACAAAGATAAAACGAACCACCAGCTTGAATTGCGCTGTGATTTAACTCCACACTTCGGACACCCCATCGTAGAAACATTTCGAAAAATGGTGTCACATCAACGTCGACAAACCCCAGCGCATCAAACAGGACAGCACGTGCAGCGTTCGGCATATAAATCAGGTGCCAATATCGTCCATATCGAGTGTCGGTGTCGCTATTACAAATAACAACCGTCGGGAACTGAATAGCGAGATTCATCAGTTCATCTGCTTGACATATATGGAAAACCACATTACTGAATATTCTTGATCGCATGAAAAAAGAAGCAATCTGTTGTGAGTTCATCGTAGCAATTCTGGTTCACGAAAAACTACACATAACATCGCGGTTTCGATCAATACTGAGCCAGGCGTCAAACACAGCATACACTAGAACCGTGATAGGCTCCACTAGGGCCTTTGCAAATCGAATCTCCAAACCCAGGCTTCCAGTGTGATTCATTTGCAGATGCAGTCCTGTAAAAGCTTATTTGTCAGACGTGTGGCTCACGCGCGCGCGCAGTCGGTGTGCTTACCAGTTGAACAATCGGGCGTCAGATCCCAACATACGATGCAAAACCCACCTAAAACACACAACCAAGAACGTTGCATCCATTTCTACACACACAACTACTCTTCCCAACCATTGTAATCGGCCCTTTTGATAAGAGATCCATATCGCGGATGACCGGCCGCGCCTTGTTGCGCAAATAGGCTATAATAGCCCTGTAGAAAATGTTTGTTTTCGAAGTCGAAATTGTAGGGCTGCAAAATAATACATCTCAGTGTCAGACAAACTTGGTTGACATTCAAAAGCATCACCACACCAACCTGAAGTGGTGTCGTTTTCCCGTTAACACTCAAACAACAGGACTGCATATTAAAATGTTGAAAATTGAACGGATTCTTTCCCAGGCTACCCAAATAACTAGCCGTCTCGACCATGCACATTGCAACACGATTAGGCTGCTGCCCCAGGAAGAGGTTCGATTCTATCGCATAGAGCTGTCCTTTCGCCACATTAAATGGCTTCACTTCAACTCGCTGAAGGAAATACTTGACTGAATCCGTTAATAAACGTCTCTCGGTGTCCAAGAGTGCGGTTGGGGACAATTCTGCCAGACGAACAAACAGAACCGCATCCAAGAGTCGCACGGTAAATTTTTTCGTTGTATTGTAGCTGATCAAATTAAACGTCGGTTCACTACGCCGCAGTATCAGTTTCACACCGACCCCATTAAGCAGCAGTTTTTCTTGACTGTTGAAATCCATGTGCAACACATCACACATCTCCACCTCTGCACTCTTTTCCGTCATTTTATAGCGTGTATTAACCCCGGTATTCGATGTGAAAATTGCTTCATCACCCTCCATGCTCATGGCTGTTTCTTGTGTGAACAAAGCCGAACCAAACTGGCTGGCTGCTGCTTCTGCCGACACATTGAGCAGTTTTTCCAGAATGGCCCTACACACCACAAACATAAAAAACAACAACAACGGTCAACCACCGACAAGCAGTACAATAACCAAACAAATCACCGGTATGGGTAAACCGATCCGTTTTGGGTGACGAGCCTATCGGCCAATTCCAGCTCCAATGAACTGAATAAACTGTGCATGGCATTATTAACGAATGTCACTTTGACAGCCGTTGTTGTCGCTGTATCTCCCGTTCCCGTTGTCAGTGTTGTTGCCGTCCCATCATCGAACACAATCTTTGCCTTAACATACAACCAGGTCTTGGCGAGATCTAGTGTCAGTTCGGCGTTTGCTGGTATTGTAAACATTAGCGGTCCATCGGAGAGGGCATTAGCACTCCGGACTTGCATCCACGAGCCCGACAACAGTTGAATTTGTGTTGGCCTCGAATCGAAAAACTGAAGTTCGGATTTTCCTGCGGGAAAACTGGTTTCGTGCAGAAAACCCGTCATTCTTCCTTTCCTCGAAATCAAAATGCCTCTTTAATGGATGTGGCTGTTTTCTTTGATGAAGCCGGGGCCCGTTTAGTCTCCTTCGAGTCGGGTTGTTTACGCCGTTTCTCTTTCGGTGGCTGTTTGTCAAGCTTATTGGACTCGATGGGTTTCTCAAATACTGGTGCTCTATCCAAACCACCACCACCACCAGCACCATTAACAGGAAATGGAACTGCAACCTGGTGAAAACGTCTTGTCCACGAGAAATGATTTGCAAGGACACCATACGAGTTGGCTGGCGACTGAGTTGAGTTGCTATCAGATCGTTTTTCTATCGGCCCAGACACCGCTGTCATACGCTTCAAGTCGTGTGTTTGCTGCCAGGCTGATCGCATAATATATATATATCAATACACTTTATGTCCGAGGTCTTACATGAAGAACACAACGTACTTCAGCTAGTGGTGAAAAGACAAGTGGTGAGAGTAAACTATCAACCAAACGAATATTGACAGAGGCAATGTGACGCTGATCAAGAGGAAAATAGTACGGCCCACCAGATAATGAACACACTGTCTTTGCGTCATAGTTGACTGTGAATCGAGCCAGAACGGGTGCCGATTTGCACCCGACACTGGTTGGCTCGATAAGATCACATAGCATATAAACCGGCTCAACCTGATCAACCACGCCGACACATGGTGAATCATAGATACGCGCATGAGAGAAACTTTGTTCCGCCGGCCAGCCCAGAATCCGAGCAACTTTTCTACCCAATCGTAGCGTAACATCATCGCGGTTGAGTTCGACACGAGAAAAACCGTTAATGTGTGTCACATTTAGCGGGACGTGTTGACTTTGACATTCCAGTTGAAACGCATGCAGCAGAGCTTCCCGGTCATTGAATGCACTGCTTTTCTTGAACGGCCAAACACTATGTACCACATCAGAATCCGTTTTTGAATGCCACTCAATCAACCCATCGTCAGATCCATAACGAGTCCACAACACCGGTATCTCCACCTGACAAAATTCGTCAACAATAAACGAAACCACAGAAAATAACACCACCGACCTGTACAAGGGCACACTCATACGGTCCAATCAGATTATGTGCAAGCGAGAGATCCGTAGTAAAATTAGCTGCATTGTTGTTTGAGTAATTACTCAGACAGTCTGATGAGTTCAGGAAAATATAGAACCCCGCCATTATACTGCTGCCGCTGCTGTTTTTTTTAACTCGGCCTGCAATAATACGACACTTGTATATTCTGAAAGTCCAAATAAAATACCACAAGCCGATTCCATTACGCACTGCATAGAAAGCGCCGGGTAATCGAGTGCCACCAGAATCCTCTAGCAAATACCGTAAAGGACTCCGATCCTCTTGGACAGCGACAATGCGATAGATTGCGCTCGAATAAGTGCCATGGTAGGCTTTGCTGAAAGCGGTGGGAACGAGAGCAATCCGCACATGATCGCCAACCTTCAACTGGTTTTCCGCTGTCGTTTTCTGACTCTGTCTGCGGCCATCATCCTTCGTGAGCAATCGATGAAGTTTGAGTGTATCACGCGGCCTGACTGCAGCCGGCGCCATCCTAATGGTCGAGTGTGGTGAAACATTATATCCGCGGACAATTTCATCCAGTGCGGGCAAATAACGATTCGAGGCTTTCTCGAACATATAACGATAGATGCGATGTTTGAGGTTTTTCACCGCAGCTTCCGCAACCGTACACTTCAGGTCACTATCGGTTGAGTAAATTTCAACACCGAAATCTCGAAACAGTTTGCTCACGTGGTTGTTATAGAACTCTTTACCGTTATCAGACCAGAATTTTTTACATGACCGTTTTGATGAGCGAAAAATATCCCGCAGCGCAGTCGCTACCACTTGCCCCGTCTTGTTCTTAAGTGGGCGGACCCACATATATTTGGAAAAAACATCTACAACAACGAGTAGAAAAACGATTCCGTTGTTAAAAGCTTTACAATTACTTACATCAGCTAAATCAGCTGCGTACGTAGCATCCATTCCAGAAACCTTTACAGTTTCACGTTTGAACCGAAATCGTCTGCGAGCCATTTGTGTATAGGCGGCCTTTTTATCAAGAAATTTCTGAACATCACTTCTTGTCAACCGAACACCACGCGAGCGTGCTGCACGATAAAGATTTTCGACAGAACTCGACAAACCACCAAATCCACCGACATTACTGTAAATATCCTCTAAAACAGCATCCATTTTTCAACATCACCAGAATATCAACTAAACAGCCCACGTGCTTATATGAGAACAAACCGGACCAAATAAATCGCGATCAAGACCATCGGTGTTTACAACCATGCATTTCGTGCCAAACACCCCTCCGAAAAGCTCTTCATGTATGTCAAACAATTTTTTCATATATGCAATTGTCAGCCGCTCTCGTTCTTCTTTCCGTCCCCGCGCAATTGCTCGCTCCATGGCAGTAGCTGGTGAACATCGTACATATATCCATTTGACGGTACAGTCGGCCGGTGCGGGCTTGAAAAGATCGCCAAATCGAACTTGAAGATCTGTTTGCAGCCCTTCATACTGTTGTTGGTTCAGATAC
>JFJP01050125.1_pt1 | contig 11072 bp, 8 predicted proteins | sample 431651 | NCBI WGS metagenome assembly JFJP01 (sample SAMN02602958, study PRJNA72255) | Microbial mat metagenome, whole genome shotgun sequencing project. | biome: fresh water; feature: sink hole; material: water; isolation source: purple microbial (photo- and chemosynthetic) mats found in...
AATCTGCCTGTCATTTAACCCTAGCTTAATGAGTTGTTCAGTTGTAAGATTGTCTTTGTAAAGCGAACTGCTAAAACCACCGTCAAATTCTTTCATTTCAGGTTCGGGCAGGCCTGATTGCCTGCAACTGTCAATGATAATTGTACCTTATCTTAGCGAATTATTGTTTAATTAAAAGTTCTTGGTCCAATCCTTTTCTGTATTTGTGAATCGTATCTATCAATTGTAAAAGTTTATCTTCCTGAATTGATTTTACTGCAAAATTTATTTTCTGTACGTCATATCGCTTTTTGTTTCCATGGTCGTTAATTAGGTTGTCAATATTTACAGGGACAAAAAAAGAAGTTCTGTTATCGAGATGTTTCTTAAATTCATTCAAATAAATTCCAATTCCTGCAAAGTCAAAGTCGCCAAAGTGCAGATAGTTGTTAGGAATAGATTGCAGCCATTTGATTAAGTCCTTGCTTTGATTTTGAGGGTAACGACTTACAAATAAAGGCTTTATATCTCTAAATAAATATTTCTGCCTGTTAATATGTCGAAAATTTTCAGGGTTTTCAATTCCAACAATTGTAATGTCAGGTGAAAGCATTAAGTTCTCAAAATCATATATGAATTGAAAAGTTCCACTAACAGGATTGAGTGTAATTTGGTTTCCGTTAATTGTAGCCGGAATAGGGGAATAGCAGTTGATCAAAAAACCTTTGAAGGTTCTGATCTTCATCAATTTTGAATCAGAGGAAGCAATAACCAGATCACTTCTTAATACATTTTCCTGTTTGGTTACCTGAATGTATTGTTGAAGATTGTTGATTGAAAAATTGTTTTGTAAGTATGTGTGTAATGCTTTGCTGTCTGAAAGCAAAAGTGATTTTTTTATTCTTCCTTTTCGTTCAATAATTCCTTCAAAAACCAATTCATCAATCAAAGAGTGTTTTGCTAAACTTGATGGAATGCTTACGCCTTGCAAGAGTTGCACTAATTTTTCGGCGATATGGACAGGGATTTTCATTATGCTTCGGATGGAATTTCAGATTCGAAATTTTGAATTTTTCTCACCAATCTTTTTACGCTTGTCACATTCTTAGTATCTTTTACTAACAGATATGTATAACGGTAATCAGTAGCATTATATGAAGTTGGTGAACTGTTTATCAGCAGAATGTTTCTGTCGTTAGCAAACTTCAAAATCCCTTTCACATTGTTTGGATGCAACTTTCCGATTTCGTCCATCATGCAATGCAACCGGAAATCATCTTTATGTTTCTTTGCTGCCCTTTCTTTAAAAACGTTCAGCAGCATAATGTTTATCATAGCTTTCACTAAAATATCCGTTCCATCCGAACCTACATTGGTAAGCTTCTCGACCCAACCCGTATCGTTGTCATTTTCAATAATTTTAAATTCTAATTCAAACGAATCGGACAGTGTTATTTCTTTTTCCTTGGTTGCGGCCATTTCCTTTATCAACTGCTTTAAAAGCAAAATAGCTTTTTCATTTTTGTTAGCTTGTCCATTCGAACTAAACAAATCCGCTTTGCCAATATCAAAAGGGTTTTCATCATTGAAAGTTTTTATCTCAACTAACAATTGAAAAATACTATTAGCACTTTCCTTTGTTCTCAATTCCATGCTTTTAATAGCTTGAACAAATTTTCTTGACACAAAATCATTATTAATGTCTCTTATTACTTGACTTATTTCTCCTTCCTTTGAAATAAGGTCGTTTGTTTCAATTCCTATTCTGCGGATGATATGGGCAAACCTTTCCTCGACTCTTGTTTTATACTCACTTAATTTGTTCTCGTCAATAAACTCTTTGAGCATCTCAGCAAACTCAAAGTATTCCTCTCTTTCGGTAAACTTAATCTTGAAACTAAAAAGGTTATTCTCTTGAAAATTGCCACTGAATTTATTGATGGCTTCCTGTAGTTGAATGTATCTTTTAGTACTTGTATTATCAGTTGTATTTAGTTCGCTAATGATATTAACGCAAGTAAATTCTGTCTTGCTTTCATCTGTGTATTCTGCAATGAATGTTTCAACCGTTTGATAAACATCTGTTTTTGTGAAAGTTTCAAAAGCAGTTATGTCAGTTTCATAAGCAGCAAGTGTTTTTACAATTGATTCGATCTCTGCATTGTGAAGTCCAATTTCCTGAATCAATTTTTCTTGTTGTTGCTTATGCTTCGCCAATTCTGTTTCTAACTGTTTTTCAAATAAGGTTTTCTTGCCTTTGAATTCAACTTCTTTATCAAATAATTCCCGTTTATCGTTGTTGTAAACAGCAACTGTGTCCCGATTATTATCAATAAAAATAAGCTCGGGGTCAATTACAGAAAGTCGCAAATCAATTTCCTCTATTCGCTGGGTATCTGCTCCTTTCGTGTCAAGTTCTTGTTTCTGATTGCCTTTTATTTCTGCTTCCTTTTTGCCGATTGAAGTTCTCTCACTTTGAATTAGCAAATCAATCTTGCTTATAATGTCGGTTAATTTCTGTTGTTCTATTTTTATTTTTCCTTCCTTCTCTTTCTTCTTTGCATCTATAAATTTGGTAATATTGCCTTCAACCTTTTGAACTTGTTCTTCCGCATTTGTTTTTTCTTCACTTAACTTAGCAATTTCATTATCAATAAGTTCTATCTGCGCCTTTTGCTCTTTTATTGCATTATTTTTCAAGTCGGTTAAACGAACACCTGCTTCATCTAACTTAATTTTATACAGGTCGCTTTGGTATTTATTGGTATCTATAATTTCCTTCTGCTCTTTTGTTTTTGGATGAAATCTTCTTCTAAGTTTTTCAATATCTTCATTGGATTGTATTTTCAAATCCGAAATGACTTGTCGATTAACTTTGATTTGATTGTTGAAATCATCTTTTTCTTTTTGCAAATCGGCAACAGTCTTAACCTCTTTGCTAATCTCGTTCATGTCAATACTGATTCCGTAAAAGCTTAAATCTCCATTGGGAATCTTGATTGGGTTCAAGCCCGACTTATACAAAACATTATCTTCATCAATTACTTTTCCAATTGTTTTATCCCAGTCAGGAACTTGTTCGTTGAGCCAGCCGTAAAGAGAATCTTTGCTGTTTTCAATCTTTGTATCAATTGCTGAAATACTTACATTCAGTTTTGCTTGTTGTTCGGTTTGCTTTTCAACTTTTCGTTTAGTGTCTTCTTTAATTCCTGTTTCTTCAAGCAACCATTCCCTTTGAATATTTCTGATTTTCTCTGTTGCTTGTTGAATTGCATTATCCGCTTTTGAAATTGCTGAATTCAAGTTTGAAATGTCAACATTGCAACCTTCAATTTCTTTTTCATAAAACCTTTTGTTCTTTACTTCGGAACGCTTGATTTTATTCGTTGTAATTGCATTATACTTTTCTTTTACAAAGGCGTTGGCTATTTCAAGTTCTTCATTGTGCTGTTTCCTAATTTCCTCATAAAGCAAATCATATTGTTTAGTCAATTCCTCTTTAAAGTGCAGCAGGTTTTCCTTTACGGCGTTCTTTTCTGTTTGCTTGCTGTTCTCAAATTCCTTCAACTGGTTTTCTAATTGTCTAAGAAGTGCTTCATGCCGTTGCTGAATCTCAAGAAACTTTGAAGTGAGAATTTCTTTTTCACTGTTTAGATTTTTCTTTTCCAGATCGAGTGAAATTTTCTTTGAAACTCTTTCAATTATGTTGTCGATTTTTAAAGCAGCATATTCTTCGCGCTTGGTTTTTATTTCGTCAAGTTTGCTTTTGTATTTTCCGATTTCCTCTTGTGTCTTTTCTTTCTTCTTGTTAAATACACTGTCAAGTTCGCTAAGTTTATTTTTTAATTTGGTTCGTTTCAATTCTTCAGCCGAATGTTGCTCTGCAACTTTTGGTTTTTGCTCTTTCACTTTTTCCAAAGCCCAGCCTAATTGCGCCGCTAACTCTGCTTTCTTCTTCTCTAAATATTTTAGTGCTGAATAGGAGGCTGAAACATTTTCAGCTTGCTTTTCAACCTGATTTTCTCCACTGCGATTTCTGTCCATCCATTTCTTAATATCATTTAAATAGGGCTCAAAATCTTTGAGGTGATTTTGCGAATATGTTGTCAGGTCTATTTTTATTTCTTCTTCGTTCAATGATTTTATGATTGTCTCCTTTACAAATTCAGCGCTAAGATTTGTGTTCAGAAAAACATTGGTAATTGTTCTTGGAATGTTTTGAAACTGCTTGCTCTCAATTAAAGCATACTTTCTAAATTCACTTGAAAAACCTTTGTTGTTGCCGTAAAGAATGTTCCTGTATTCTTCATAGCTATGGATCATTCTTGTGTAGCTGGTATTCCTGCCAAAAGCTTCTCTCGTCTTATCCCAACTTTCAAATGCCCTGCCTTCGCTGTCAATGAAAAAGTTTTTGTCGAAAGCTGAATCGAAAAACCGAAAGGCAACTCTGCCTTGTGATTTAAAAGCTAAAACACAAAACAGTCCGTTCTCTGTTTGTACTTCATAAATGATATAGGAGTTCTGAAAAGGAAAATAATATTCATCAAATGTTTTCTTTTCTTTTGGTATTCCAAGTTTCTGTTTGTCAGCATTGTAGAAAAAAAGTATGGCCCTTAGCAAAGTGCTTTTGCCAACACCTTGAGTTCCAATAAAATGAACATTTCCATCAAGATTTACCTCCGCAAATTTGAGGGATTTATCAGCGCTGTTTATGAAAACTACTTTATTCAGGTATTTCATTTCTTACGTCCTCTGGGATATTGATTGTTAAAATTAGTTGTTCAAGATACTTGAATGAGGCTAATACTTTGTATTGATGTGTTATTTCATTTTCAAGTTCGATGAAAGTTTCGTCGATTAGCTTTTTCAAAATTTTATCAAGAATCTCTTGGTGTTTTTCTTTATCGGTATGTTTTTTGAGTCCTTCTAATTTTGTTTCCAAGTCTGCATCAATATTTATTCTTACAAGAATGTCAGATGGTGTGAAGCGATAACCTGAGCTAAAAGAATTGTCATAAGTTTTTAAAAAGTCAATAATATCAATCCACCTAAAAGCTGTTTCAAGCTTCGTTTCAAGGTCAACTTTATTTTCTCGGAAATAATTGTATAAATTTTCAAAATTCTGATCTTCTTCAATCACTTTATACAAATCGCTTACTGATTTATTGGAGCTGTTTGAGTTGATGAATTGACCTTTACTTAGAATCTTGAATATGTCGGCTGTTTGTATTGGCATTTCCATTTTTGCTTTCCTATTTTGGGTAAACCATTGAGAATTCAATTTCTTTCTTTTCCTCAAACTTATCTGTAATTTCAAAAATGTTTTCGTACTGCGAAATTAACTGGCAATATATTGTAACACTGTCTTCAAATGAAACTACTTTTGCAAAGTTGTAATTCAATATAAAGTCAAAAAGATTGTAGCTGGAAGCTATAAATCCATTTTTCACTTCTTCAAGATTGATTTGTATTTCTTCTTCTGTTTGTGTTTCCAAGTATTCACTTGAAATTTTTTCTGCAACAGGCCGCCTCAAATTTATACCTGATTTCACGCGCCTGGCAATTTTGATAATGCTAGCAAATACATCTTCGTCTGCCTGCAAATACTCAAGAGAGAGTTTTAACGGGTAGGCCGGATTAGGTTCAAAAATCACTGAATAGCTTCCTGCTAAAATTGATTTTAAATCGGTTGAAGTTTCAAGAATGAATTGGTCTTTCAAATATTTAATTAGTCGCAATTTTTCAATTACATTGCTTTGATACTTGATTTGATTTAAGAAATCAATAATCTGTCTTTCAATTTCAATCAGATTATGGGTGCATTTGCCCAACTGAATTTTGAGTTGAACGATTACTCTTCTTAATTCTTCGTCTATTGCAGTATTGAAAAATGTAATATCGTCTTCTGTGATTAGTTTTTCGGTTTGTATAATGAGTTTTGTAATGTCCTTTCGCTTTTTGTCAAGGTTAAGAAGTTTAGCATGTTTATTCTTGTAGTTCGGTTCGTTTTTGAAAGTGTTGTCAATGTTCCGTTTCAGGTCAACAACATTTCTTAAAGTAATTGCTCCTAATTTCCTGAGTGTGTTTTTGATCGTCCGTAAATACTCATATTTTCTTTGTTCGTTTGGCTCGTTGAAGTAGTAGTCAATGTTTTGCTTTACCTTTTCAAGATTGTCATTGATGTAAGAAGTATTTATTTCTTCGTTGGCATCTAAAACTTGTTCAAAGAATTGTAGAAACTCATCGTCAATTTCGAGATTACTTCCATTTTGACGGATAACAGACCGGCTCAACAGATATTGGATTCGGTTGTCATCATTGTCAACTATTTCTAGCGCATACTCATATTTGTATGAAGCGGTTTTCCGCTTCTTAAACATTTCCGTAAGTAATTTTTGCTCTTTGTTTAGAGCGAAAACTAGTTCCTTTATGTTTGAAAATGTATTCATCTTTTATTGACTACTAAAACTTGAATTGATGCTGGAGAACTAGTACTTTACTGGCAAAACTGCTCCTTCATTTTTTACTATTACAATCATTGATTAAGTGTTTCAGGTCGAAAAACTTAAGTCCGATTTCTGAATCAGAAAAAGAATTTACAAATCCATTTGTTAGCTGTAAAAAGTGCCAACCTTTTATCAATCTTTTTAGCGAAAAACCTCTAATGAAACGAATAACAATGTTCGTTCTTTTTCTGCTCTGTTTTTAAGTTTAAAGACTGTTTAAAGTAATCACTAAAAAAATATCGCCTAACAAATTATCAAGCAAATATAGCCCAAAACACCTAAATCCCCGCAATAAAGTGTATAAAGATACCGCTTTTGCCTGATTTATTGATGGAGTATTCAATTCTTACCACTTTGTCGTAATAGGTTACAAAATCCAAACCAACTCCTGCACCGGCCAACATGGTTTGTGGGAGTTTATTGCTGTTCAGGCCAAGCCACTGAGGTTGCCATACATAACCGCCATCGGCAAAAGCCGTAAGATATAGCGCATAATGGATAAGGCCAAATTTGGGCGTTGGGATAAAACCAATATTCCTTGATTGCTCAGGAACTAAAGCAAATTTTACTGTGGAATGCACAAGCATAAAATGTTTGCCATCTATAACCTGGTATTCGTAGCCTCTAACATAGTCGTTGTCGTAACCTAAACCACGAATCAAGAAATATGGCTGCCAAGCCCCCGATGATATTTTTCCAGTAACGGAAACCCCTGTAAACCAGCGCTCCGAAAGTTTTGAATACAGACGGGTTGTGGATTTTAGCCAGAAAACATCGATAAGTTTTTCGAAACCGAAACCTAATCCTTGCTTGTTTAATTCCAAATCGACATACCAGCCTTTAAGCGGGTAATATTTTATGTTGCGGTGGTCGAGCTTTAGTTTGTAGTATAGGTAAAGAAACGTTGGGTCATTTAACCCCGGATAGCTATAATCGGGGTTGAGGCTTAAAAGCGAATCGGAAAAGGTTAGCGTTTTTAGCCCTGCAACCAGTGCATGTGTAGTGAAAATGGAATTCCTGAATGTGGTTTTTAATGCGAAATATTTTTCGGAAGATAATCCTTCAGGTATAAAAGCAAATACAAGTTTATCATTTTGGGTGATATAACCGGTTTCGCGGTTTTTCTTGTAACCGGATTCGAAACCCATCCCGAAATGTTTGCGCCTATCAATGTATGGATTTAAGTACGAAACACCGAACTGCCTGTTTTTGCCAAACTGTAGTATGGCATCCAGTTCATCCATCCTTCCTGTAAAATTATGCCACTTTATATCCAGTCCGTAATTTATGCGGGTAAAATCGCGGGTCTGCCACCATGTATTGAAGTTGCGGTCGGTTATTTTTATGATCGGTACTGGCCAGATATACCAGCGTTCGAGTAAGGAAATGGAAACATCAACTTTGGTGATTTCAGTTGAAGCAATAGTAAAAACGGTATCGATTGTTACAAAATTGAACAGGGATGTGTTTAACAGGTTAAGCCGCGATTGGTACACCTGCATCCCAAAACCGGTCAGGGAAACTGTATCGCCTTGGTTGAAAAGCAATTCCCTGTAAATAAGGTAATCGCGTGTTTTGGCATTTCCTGACAAATTTACAGACCGGATTATAACGCTCTGATCAGGAATCGGTTTTTGGGCTTTTAAAAAACCAGAACCTGAAACCATCAGCAAAAAAAGGATCCAAATGCATCCTGTTTTAAATGAATTGTGATCCGGAATTAAACCCATGAAACAGGATCAAACGTTTAGGTAAGTCATCAGGAGGTCGTAACGCTCGCGGAGGTTGTCGAAATAATCGCTTTCGAAGAAGGACGCTTTTATCAAATAATCATGCCGCTCGAACGACCGTATAATTGGCTGGATATCAATTTTGTTAAGTTTCATTGTTAGTTCGAGGCGAGTAGCCCCAACAGGTGATGTAACATAAAAACTCAGGATTTTTGCATCGTTTTCCTCCACAATCCTCGAAACCTCAACCATCGAAAAATTATTGGCATCAACTTCGAGTACTAAAATACCGCCCGGATTGCTAACTGCGGCAGTAACTGCCATTTTTTCGACCATATCGGCCAATGTAATCACTCCAAGATAATCGCCATTTTCGTCAACAACAGGCAAAGTGGTGAGTTTATGTTCGGCGAAAAGTTTCATCGCCTCGTAAATATGCTTCGATTGGGAAATAGAAATATCCTTTAATTTCAACTGGAAGTTCCAAATTGGCTCTTCGAATGAACCGGCTGCAAAAACATCATCTTCGGAAATTAGCCCCAACAACTGCGAATCGTTGACCACAGGGAGGTGCGAAACCCTAAACTCATCAAACCAATGCATGGCAACAAGCCCACTATCGGAAGTTTTGAGCGGTAATACTGCGTCGGATATTAGGTCTTTTGCTATCATAAAAAATACCAGTTCAAATATCGTGCCTTAAACAAGTAAAACCAAGCTTGGTGTTTTGTAAATTTGCGGCATTAAAAATTGGCGATGACAAAGTTAAGCGTAAATATTAATAAAATTGCTACAATTCGCAATGCAAGGGGTGGAAACATGCCCGATGTGCTAAAAGCTGCCATTGACTGCGAGTTGTTCGGGGCACAAGGCATAACGGTGCATCCGCGTCCCGACGAACGCCATATCCGCTATAGCGATGTGTATGAAATTTTTCCTTTGATAAAAACCGAGTTCAACATCGAAGGAAACCCTATCCCCCAATTTATCGATTTGGTTCTTGAAGTTAAACCTGCACAGGTTACTTTGGTGCCCGATTCGCATGATGCGGTTACCTCCAATGCCGGCTGGGATACTAAGAAACACAGATCGTATTTGAAGGAAATTGTCTCCGAATTCAAAGCCAATGGCATACGAACCTCCATTTTTGTTGATCCGATAGCCGATATGGTTTTTCATGCAGCCGAAACAGGTGCCGACCGTATTGAACTTTATACGGAAGCGTATGCACATCAATATCCGGCTGATCGGATAAAAGCTATTGCTCCTTATATCGAAGCTTCAAAAGTTGCTTCCCAAAACGGATTGGGCATCAATGCCGGCCACGATCTGGATTTGAACAACCTTTGGTACCTGATACGAACCATCCCCGAAATACTTGAGGTTTCAATTGGCCACGCTTTGGTTGGCGAAGCTTTGTATTTAGGATTAGAAAAAACAATTCAACTTTATTTGCAGCAGTTGAGGTAGGGTTAAAAAGTTCAAGGTTCAAGGTTCAATTGGCTTCGCCGTTCAAATGTTCAAATGTTCACTTGTTCGAATGTTCACTTGTTCGAATGTTCACTTGTTCAAATGTTCACTTGTTCGAATGTTCAATTGGTTTCAATGTTGAGTCCACTCCGAAAACCCCCAAAATGAAGAAACGCCACTAAGGCACTAGGACACAAAGGTTCACAAAGATTTGTTATTCAGTATTTTATAAAAAACTTCCAAACAATGATAAAAAATATCTTTTCCTTCATTCTAGTTTTTTCTATTACTGCCACAATGGCTCAAAAATCGGTTGAAACGAAACAGTTGGAAGACCATAATGGAATTATTTATCTGAAAGGCGAAAAAACACCTTTTACAGGCACAGCAGTTGCCTTGTTCCCTTCCGGGAAAAAACAAATTGAAAGCCCGTATTTGAATGGTAAGGAAACTGGTATTGAAACCACCTGGTTCCCGGATGGGAATATAATGATGGAAATTACCTACCGCGACGGAGAATTTAATGGCCCTTACAAGTTTTATTACAGCGAAGGTGGCCTTGAATACGAAAAAATATATTCAGGTGGTTTGATGAATGGTTTGTCAACACATTATTACTTGGGCGGCCAAAAGGAATATGAAGGTTTCTACTCCGATTGCCACGAAATCGGCACCTGGACGTATTACCATCCAAACGGAATGAAAATGAAAGAAGGCAATTTTAAACTCGGATTCGAAGATGGTGTGTGGCAGTTTTGGGACGAAAACGGCAAACTTACCAAAGCGGTTGCTTACCGGGAAGGCGAAGTAATAGATGAACGGATTGTAAAATAACAGTTTTGCCAAATTTTAACAGAAACCATGTGCTTCCTACAGGAATATGCAAGACTTTCTTCACAAAAGATTATTGATAGCATCACAATACCATGAAAAACAGCATTCTAACATTTCTTTTCCTGCTTTCGCTGTCGGCAGTTTTCGCACAAACGGCTCAGACTAAAACTGATTTCACCAAACTTTGGGAAACCGCCCCGGGTCTTAAAATCCCGGAATCGGTGCTTTACGATTCAGTTACGGGCTTGATTTTTGTTTCCAATATTGAAGGAAACCCATCAAAAAAAGACAGTACCGGGTTTATTTCCACACTTTCGGCTGATGGAAAAATAATTAAGGCCGATTGGGTTAAAGCAATTGATGCCCCTAAAGGGATGGCAATTTTGAACAACCATCTTTTTGTCAGCAATATTGATGAGGTTGTGGAAATTGATATTGCCGCTGCCACAATCGTTAATAAGTATCCTATTTCAGGTTCTAAATTCCTCAACGATATTGCTATTGACACCAAAACAGGAATGATTTTTATTACCGATACCGAAACGGGTGTGGT
>JFJP01000463.1_pt1 | contig 11071 bp, 10 predicted proteins | sample 431651 | NCBI WGS metagenome assembly JFJP01 (sample SAMN02602958, study PRJNA72255) | Microbial mat metagenome, whole genome shotgun sequencing project. | biome: fresh water; feature: sink hole; material: water; isolation source: purple microbial (photo- and chemosynthetic) mats found in...
CCCACCTTTCGCGCCTCCCCGTGGAAGGAGGCTGGACCGTCCTCCTGCGGCGCCCCGCCGTGGACAGCGACGAGGCCTGCGTCCTGCGCATCCTGCAGGAAGCGCATGTCCTCGTGCATCCAGGGCATTTCTTCGACCTCCCGGGAGATGGCTATCTCGTGCTGAGCCTGCTGACGGAAGAGAGCGCCTTTAGGAAGGGGCTGCGGCAAGCCTTCCCGGTGATCCTTTGAGCAAGCCTTGCCACCCGGAAGCGGTATGCGTCACCATGCACCCATGACGAACGAAGCCATCCTCCGCGAGACGCTCGACCATGTCCGGGAGGTCTTCCAGGGGGAGCCCTCCGGCCATGACTGGTGGCACATCCACCGCGTCTGGAGGAACGCCATCGCCCTCTGCCAGGAGGAGCAGGCGGACCGATTCGTAGTGGAGCTGGCCGCCCTCCTGCACGACCTGGATGACTGGAAACTGGATCCCACGAGTGACGGGACCCCTGTCCGCGCCGAGGCTTGGCTCCGGAAGATGGCGGTGGCCCCCGCCATCCTGGAGCACGTCTGCGCGATCATCCGCCAGCTTTCCTTCAAGGGCGCGGGAGTCGCGAACGGGATCAACACCCTGGAAGGCAGGATCGTCCAGGACGCGGACCGGCTGGATGCCCTGGGCGCCGTCGGTATCGGCCGGGCCTTCGCCTATGGGGGGCACAAGGGCCGGGCCATGCACGACCCCGCCCAGGCACCGCAGCTCCATGCGACCTTCGAGGAATACCAGCGCAGCGAAGGGACCACCCTGAACCACTTCCACGAAAAACTCCTGCTGCTCAAGGCACGCATGAACACCGAAACTGCCAAACGGATCGCGGAAGAGCGTCACGCCTACATGGAGGGTTTCCTGAAGCAATTCCTCAGGGAGTGGGACGCGCAGGATTTCTGATACAGATTCGCATTCAACAAGATAGATTTTTAACACCAAGAACACCAAGGAGGCACTAGGTTCACCAAGAACCATGCGGGTTCTGGTGATCTTCTTAGTGCTCTTGGTGTTTTATCTTGGTGAACTTGGTGGTAGTTCGTTTCTATCTTTTTGAATGCAACCAAGCCTGAGGGGCCCGGTTGCCCTATTTCAACGATTGTTGAATATTCCCCTTGCGCACTGTCCTCGGAGAATCCATTATTCAACACGTGTTGAATCGGAGCCCTTGTGGTCAGTCCAGCCAAATCCCATCGAAGTCGCGGCCCCAAGACCATCAAGGTGGACCCGGAGCACATCCTGGCAGCAGCGGAGCGGGTCTTCGCGAGGGAGGGCCTCCAGGGCGGGAGCATCCGGGCCATCGCCCGGGAAGCGGACTGCGATCCGGCCCTCATCTACTACCACTTCGAGAACAAGGAAGCCGTGTTCACGACCATGCTGGACCGCAAGTTCCCGCCGCTGGTCCAGGACCTGGAGCGACTGGCGGACCCTGCGGACCTCCGGCATACCTCCGAACGCTTCTGGGAGGCCCTCCGGGCGATCCACAAACACATCGGCCAGGATGCGGGCTTTCGAGCCACGGTGCGAGGAGAACTGACCCGGGGCGCTGAAGGCGTCAAGGACACCATCGCGCAACGGGTCTTGCCCCTGTTCCAGGCACTTTCGCGCCTCTTCCAGCAGGGGGTCCAGCGGGGCCACATCCGCCCCGGGTTCCCCCAACCGCTGGGGGTTTTCTTTTTCGCTCGGCTCTATGTCGAAATCCTGGATCTCGTTCCGGTCATGGCCCAGCGGATCGCCCACATCTCCGCAGAACAGGCCCTGCCCATGGCCGAGCGCGCCTGGTTTGAACTCTATTGGCGGGGGATCTCGACGCACCCCGATGATCCCCTGCCCTTTCTGCAGGCCAGCAAGGAGTCCCGCTCATGAACCGCAAGGTCCTGATTCCCATCGCCGCCGTGACCCTGGTCGCTGGAAGCGCCGCCTTCGTCACCTGCCGCAAGGCGGCTCCGAGGAGCAGCCTGTTCCTCTCCGGCAACATCGAAGTGACGCAGGTGGAGGCCAGCTTCCGCATCGCCGGGAAGGTCCTGGAACGCACGGTGGAGGAAGGCCAGACGGTCCAGGAGGGCCAAGTCCTCGCCAGGCTCGACGCCAGGGACCTCGAACAGACCCTGGCCATGCGCCAGGCGGACGACGCCGTGACCCAGGCCGCCCTGGAGGCGCTGCAGGCAGGGTCCCGCAGGGAGGAAATCGCAGGGGCGCAGGCGACCCTGGACCAGGCCACGGCGGATCTGCGGCGCCTGGAACCCGATGAGTTGCGGATCCGGGAACTTCACCAGCAGGGTATCGTCTCCGCCCGGGATTACGAGGCCGTCCATGCCGCCCTGGAGACGGTAAAGGCCAAGGTCCGGCAGGCAGGGCAGCAGTACGCGCTGGTGAAGAAGGGGCCCCGTTCCGAGGACATAGCCCAAGGGCGCGCCAGGCATGAACAATCGCAGCAGGGCCTGGCCCTCGCCCGGACCCAGCTGGACTACGCCACCCTGACCGCGCCCTTTGCGGGGGTGGTCCTGTCCGTGAACACGGAACCCAGGGAATACGTGGCTCCGGGTACGCCCGTGGCCACTCTCGGGAAGCTCTCGAACGTGTGGTTGAGGGCCTATGTGGAAGAGACGGATCTGGGCCGCGTGAAGGTCGGGCAGAAGGCCTGGCTCACCACCGACACCTTCCCAGGGCGGAAGTATGAAGGGCGCGTGTCCTTCGTAAGTTCCGAAGCCGAATTCACCCCCAAGAGCGTCCAGACGAAGAAGGAGCGCGTGAAGCTCGTCTACCGGATCAAGATCGACGTGCCCAATCCCGACATGGAGCTCAAGCCCGGCATGCCCGCCGATGCGGAGATCCAGCTATGAGACTCACCACGGAGACACGGAGATCACGGAGAAAAGACACGGAGAAAGCACGGAGAAAAAAGGGATGGAGTGCGGGTGTGGAAGCGAACACATTCTCTGCCAGTGTTTTTCTCCGTGCTTTTCTCCGTGAAAACCTCCGTGTCCTCCGTGTCTCCGTGGTGGATCTTCCATGATCCGGACAGAGAATCTCACGCGCTGTTTCGGGGAGGTCTCTTCGGGCTGGTGGGCCCCGACGGAGCGGGCAAGACCACCACCATGCGGATGCTCACCGGTATCCTGAAGCCCACCTCAGGCGGGGCCTGGATCGACGGGCTGCCGGTGGAACAGGAGGCTGATGCGATCAAGGACCGCATCGGCTACATGAGCCAGCGCTTCGGCCTCTACCCGGATCTCACCGTGCTGGAAAACATCGATTTCTACGCGGATCTCTACGATGTGCCAAAGGGCGACCGCGCCGGGAAGACCCAGCGACTGCTTGCCTTCAGCAACCTCACGCCCTTCCAGCATCGCCGGGCGGGCAATCTATCCGGTGGCATGAAACAGAAACTGGGACTCGCCTGCGCCCTCATCCATACCCCCCGGGTGCTGTTCCTGGACGAGCCCACCAACGGAGTGGATCCGGTTTCCCGCCGGGACTTCTGGCGCATCCTGTACCAGCTCCTCCAGGAAGGAGTCACCATCTTCGTCTCCACCGCCTACCTGGACGAGGCGGAACGCTGCAACCGCATCGCCCTCATGCACCAGGGCCGCCTCCTGGCCTGCGATACGGTGGACGGCGTCAAATCCCTCCTGAAGGGGGCGCTACTGGAAGTCCAGTGCGACCGCCCCCGTCAAGCCGCCAAAGTCCTCACCGACGCCGCTCTCTATGGCGACCGACTGCACGTGCGCGTGGACGACGCGGAGCAGGGCCGACACCGGGTGGCCGCAGCGCTGGCGTCAGCAGGCTTCACGGACATCGAGATCCGCCTGATCGCCCCCTCCCTGGAAGATGTCTTCACATCCTCCATCCCCAAGGGTGAAGCATGAAACAACCTGGTTTAATTCCTGCATCCGTTCACCTCCTGCATCCCGAACAAAGCAGGGGGAGGATCCATCGAAAGGCATTCGGCCGGGGATGCACGGGGATGGACGGGGATGCGTTCAAGGCGTCCTGGCCTTGGTTCCGGCTCTGCCCCCCCCGGAACGCGCGCGGCTTCGCCGTGCGCCTCGCGAAGCGAGCAAGGCCAGGACGCCGCCCCTGCAAGGTAGACGAAACAGTGCTTTTCTTCGTGTGTCTTCGTGTGTCTTCGTGGCTACCTCTTGCCCTCTTCCACCACCTCGACCATCCAGCAGGCAGAAGGCCAGGAGAGCGTGTACACCGACTTGCCTTATTACCCCCTTCATCCCTGCTTAACCTTTTTTCTTTTTCCTTGTTTTCTCTCTTTTCCTCATCCCCGCTCAGTGTGCTGCCATGACTGCGGCCCCTTCCATAGCCGTCTCCCTCCGGTATCTGGAGCGGCGTTTCGGCGATTTCGTCGCCGTCAACCGGATCAGCCTGGAGGTAAAAAAGGGCGAGATCTTCGGCTTTCTGGGCCCCAACGGAGCCGGGAAATCCACCACCATCCGGATGCTGTGCGGCCTCCTGGAACCCACTGCCGGAGGCGGCACGGTGGCGGGTTTCGATATCCTCACGGAACGCGAACAGATCAAGCGCTCCATCGGCTACATGAGCCAGCGTTTCTCCCTCTATGACGACCTCACGGTGGGGGAGAATATCGATTTCTACAACGGAATCTACCAGATCCCGAAATCCCGAAGGACCGCCCGCAAGGACTGGGTGCTCGAGATGGCCGAACTGCAGGACCAGGTCCACCGCCGGACAGGGCTCCTGCCGGGGGGTTGGAAACAGAGGCTCTCCCTAGGCTGCGCGCTCCTGCACGAACCTCCCGTGCTCTTCCTGGATGAGCCCACTTCGGGGGTGGACCCTTTGAGCCGCCGCCGTTTCTGGGATCTCATCTACGGACTGGCCGCCCAGGGCGTGACCATCTTCGTCACCACCCATTACATGGAGGAAGCCGAGTATTGCGACCGCCTTGCCCTCATCTACCGGGGAGAGCTGGCAGCCGTGGGCACTCCCGGGGAGCTCAAGCATCAGCTCATGCCCGATCAGGTTCTGCGGCTGGCCTGCGAGCGTCCCCAGGAGGCCCTGGGAGTCGCCGCCGAGGTGGAGGGGGTCCGGGACGCCGCCCTCTTCGGCAGCGAGATCCACTTGATGACGGAAGATGCCGAACACCTCGCCCCTCAATTGCGCCAGGCCCTCGAAGGCAGGGGCTTCCACGTCGAGGTTCTGGAACGCATCACCCCCTCCCTGGAGGATGTCTTCGTCTCCCTCATCGAGGCCAAGGACCGGGCGCAGGGCGCCCAGAAGGAGTTCGCGGGATGAACCTTCGACGCCTGCTCGCCGTGGCACACAAGGAGTTCCTGCATGTCTGGAGGGATCCGCGCGCCCTGGGCGTGAGCATCGCCCTGCCCCTGGTCCTGCTCCTGCTCTTCGGCTATGCCCTTACCCTGGACGTGGACCGGGTGCCCTTGGCGGTCTGGGACCAGAGCCGCACCCCCGAGAGCCGCGCGTTGATCAGCCGGTTCGAGGGTTCGCGCTACTTCGAACTGCAGGAGCGAGCAGCGAACTACCCGGCCGTGGAGCGGGCCATGGACCACAATCGCATCCTGATGGCCCTGGTCATCCCGGCCGACTTTGCCAGGAAGGTGGGCTCCGGCCGGGCCGTCCAGGTCCAGATCCTGACGGACGGCAGCGATGCCAACACCGCCACCCTGGCCATGACCTATGCGGAGTCCGTGGTCCGCAGCTATTCCCAAGGCCTCCTGGTGGACCGGGTGCAGCGGCGCGGCGGGGAGGTTCCCCATATCCCTCTGGAACTCCGGGCGCGAGCCTGGTTCAACGCCGACATGGAATCCAGGATCTTCATCGTCCCCGGCCTCATCGCGGTCATCGTCATGCTCATCGCGGCGCTGCTCACCTCGCTCACCGTGGCCCGGGAATGGGAGACCGGCACCATGGAACAGCTCATCGCCACCCCCGTGCGGGGCCCTGAGCTGATTCTCGGCAAGCTGGCCCCGTACTTCGCCATCGGGGTTCTGGATACGGTGCTCTCCATGCTGGCGGGCTATTTCCTCTTCGATGTGCCCTTGCGTGGCAACCCCCTGCTGCTGGCCTGCATGTCGGGCATCTACATCCTCGGGGCCCTCTCGCTGGGCATCCTCATCAGCGCCCTGGCGAAGAGCCAGCTCCTGGCGAGCCAGATGGCCTTCACCGCCACCTTCCTGCCCGCTTTCCTGCTCTCGGGCTTCATGTTCGACATCGACAATATGCCCAAGGCGCTGCAGCTGGTTACCTACCTGGTGCCTGCGCGGTATTTCATCACCATCCTCCGGGGACTCTTTCTCAAGGGGGTCGGTCTATCGGTGCTCTGGCTCGAATGCCTCCTCCTGACCCTCTTCTGCGCCGCCATGCTGGCGCTGGCCATCCGCAGCTTCAAGAAACGGCTGGTATAGCGATGCTCAAGTGCCTGAAACCCATGCTCATCAAGGAATTCATCCAGATCTTCCGGGACCCCAGGATGCGGGCGGTGATCCTCATGGTGCCCATCATCCAGGTGATCATCTTCGGCTATGCGGTCACCACGGATGTCCGCCACATTCCCACGGCCCTGTACGACTTGGACAACACCCCCGCCAGCCGGGAACTGGCAGACCGGTTCCAAGGCTCGGGCTATTTCGATATCGTCGAACGAGTGCAGACCGATTCGGCCTCCCGGGATGTCCTCGACTCGGGTACGGCGAAGGTCGTGCTTCGGCTGAACCGCGGTTTCAGCGAGGCCCTCACGGGAGGACGCACCGCCAGCGTCCAGCTGATCCTGGACGGCTCGGATTCCAACACGACCGGCATCGTCCTTGGTTATGCCGGGCACATCACCGCGGCCGCCAACAACCGCATCCTGGTGGACCGCATCGCCCGGACCACGGGGGCCAGGTTCGAGGCCGAGCCCGTGAGCATCGCCTCGCGATCCTGGTTCAACCCCAATCTCGAAAGCCGGTTCTTCTTCCTGCCCGGGGTCATCGCCCAGCTCGTCATGATCATCTCCATCATCCTGTCCAGCATGGCCGTCGTCCGGGAGCGGGAGATCGGGACCATGGAGCAGATCATGGTCACCCCCATCGGCCGGCTGGAATTCATCCTTGGGAAGACCCTGCCCTTCGCGCTCATCGGTTTCCTGGACGTAGCCCTGGTGAGCGCCATCGCCGTGCTCTGGTTCCAGGTGCCGCTGGAGGGTCATCTCGTCACACTGCTCTTCGCCACGGGCCTCTTCCTGCTCAGCACCCTGGGCGTGGGGCTGTTCATCTCCACCGTGAGCCACACCCAGCAACAGGCCATGATGGCGACCTTCTTCTTCATCATGCCCGCCATCCTGCTGTCAGGGTTCATCTACCCCATCGCCAACATGCCCGCCGCCATCCAGGCCCTCACCTACCTGAACCCGCTGAGGTACTTCCTGGTGATCATCCGCGGGATCTACCTGAAGGGAACGGGGTTCGCGGTACTCTGGCCCCAGATGGCCGCCTTGGCCATCCTGGGCCTGGGGACGCTCTCCTTGGCCGCCGGGCGCTTCAAGAAGACCATGACCTGAAGGCAGCGGGCAGGACCGCATCCGCGTAGACTGGTTCCTGGAGTCGCTCATGCTCGCCCTGCCCCTTGCCAGCTATGTCCGTGACGAACGCCTGCTGCCCTTGGCCGAAAAGGTGCGGCAAGGGGAGCGGCTGACCTTCGAGGATGGCCTCCTGCTCTACGCAAGTCCTGATCTCACGGCCATCGGGGCCATGGCCCACCAGGTGCGCCTGAAGCTCCATGGCCGCAAGACCTTCTTTGTCCAGAGCCGCCGCCTCTCCTACACCAACATCTGCTACACCCACTGCCAGTTCTGCGCCTTCCAGGCCAAACCCGGAGATCCCAGGGCCTACTCGCTCTCTGCGGAGGAAGTGGTCCGCGAGCTGGCCAAGCCGGAGAACCTCGGCGTACAGGAATTGCACATGACCTCCGGCCACAATCCGAAGCTGAAGATCGACTACTTCGAGGATCTGTTCCGGAAAATCAAGGCCGCCTTCCCGCGGATCCACCTCAAGGTCTTCACCATGATCGAGCTGGACTACTATGCGCGGAACTCGGGCCTCAGCGTGGAAGCATTCCTGGACCGCTGCGTGGCGGCGGGACTGGAGAGCTGCCCTGGGGGCGGCGCCGAGATCTTCGATTCCGGGATCCGCGAGAAGATCTGCATCGGGAAGAAGGACGGAAGCACCTTCCTGCGCGTGGCCGAGATCTGCCATGCCCGGGGCATCCCCACCAACTGCACCATGCTCTACGGCCACATCGAAGAGCCCTGGCATCGGGTGGATCATCTGCTCAAGCTGCGGACACTGCAGGACCGCACAAAGGGTTTCCTGGCCTACATCCCCTTGGCCTACCAGAGCGAGGACAACGAGCTCAGCAAGGCTTACGAGATCCACGAGACCACGGGGACCCGGGATCTCCGGGAGGTGGCCGTGGCCCGGCTCCTGCTGGACAACATCCCGCATATCAAGGCCTATTGGGTGATGATCACCGAGGGTCTCGCCCAGATTGCCCAGAGCTATGGCGCCAACGATCTGGACGGCACCATCATCGAAGAGGAGATCGCCCATCTTGCGGGAGCCAAGACCCCCCAGGCTCTCACCAAGGCACATCTGGAAAGGCTGATCCGCGAGGCCGGTTTCGAGCCCGTTGAAAGGGATAATCTGTATCACAGGCTGTAGGCCAGACTCCAGGGAGGCGCTGCATGAGACTGCAAGGCAAGAAGGTCGCATTCCTCATCGATGAGGGTTTCGAAGATCTGGAGTTCTGGGTCACGGTCATGCGCCTGCGGGAGGAAGGGGCCGCGGTCACCATCCTGGACCCCGAGGGCCGACGGGACTATTGCGGAAAGAACGGCCTCCCGGCCAAGGCCGATGCGTGCATCACGAGCGTGCAAGCCGCCGCCTTCGATGCCGTAGTCGTGCCCGGGGGGTGGGCACCGGACAAGATGCGCCGCTCCGAGGCGGTGAAACGATTCGTCAAGGACATGCACGACGCCGGGAAGATCGTCGGGATGATCTGCCATGCGGGCCTGGTGGGCATCTCCGCAGGCATCGTCAAGGGCTGCAAAGCCACGGGCAGCCTGGGCATCCAGGACGATCTGATCAATGCGGGGGCCATCTGGGTGGACGAACCCGCCTTCCGGGACGGCAATCTGGTCTGGGGGCGCGTGGTGGCCGATATCCCGGCGTTCTGCCGGGAACTCGTCGCCGCCATCGAAAGGCCCTAGGACCGGACGCCCATGGAGACGAAACAGGAACTCCGGTTGTGCTTCAAGACGCTTCGCGGAGAAGCCGCACCGGAGGCCCGGCAGGCCTGGTCCCAGCAGATCTGCGGGCACCTCTCCTCCTTCTGCGTGAGCCGCAGGATCCATCGCATTGGCGTTTTCTGGCCCCTGGGCTCCGAGATTGATTTGAGAACCTTCGTGATGGGCCACCCTGACTGGCTCTTCCTTTTCCCTCGCGTAGCCTCCACCCATCCTCCCCGCCTGATCTGGGGCCCCGAGCCCCTGGAACCAGGTCTTTTCGGGTTGATGGAGCCGGTTCACGCGCAGCACTTCCTGCCCCCCGTGCAACTCCTGGTGGTGCCAGGCCTGGTCTTCGACGACGAGGGCTACCGGATCGGCTATGGAGGCGGTTTCTATGATGCCCTGCTGGATCGGTTGCCACCGGACCTCATCACCCTGGGTGCGGCCTTTGAGCTGCAGCGTTTCCCTCACCTACCGACCTCGCCCCAGGATCTGCCCGTCCAGGGACTGGTGACGGAGCAGGGCCTGACGTGGTTCCGCAAACCCGGAGAAGAGATTTAAGACTTGTTACAGATTAAAGCGCTATTAATACACTTTATTCTAATATGATACTGATATCACGAAGCACTGGAAAAGCCATTTGGCCGGGGATCAACGGGGATGCACGGGGATGCTTCTAGCGGACATTTCCATACATTCAAGGCGTCCTGGCCTTGCTCGCTTCGCGAGGCGCACGGCGAAGCCGCGCGCGTTCAGGGAGGGGCAGAGCCGGATGACACACGAGTGTGCCTTCCGGCTCTGACCCTCCCTGAACCAAGGCCAGGACGCCGCCCCCGCATGGCGAAAAGCAGTGCTTTTCTTCGTGTGTCTTCGTGTGTCTTCGTGGCTTATTTTTGCCCTTCGCGTTCCTTCGCGTCATTCGCGGTTTCATCAGCTCAGTTTCACGATCCGGGAGCCGTCGGGGTAGTCTTCCACGGCGGCCTCGCGCATCTTCTGCAGCACCTGCATGAGGCCGCGGATCCGGTCCACCATCTCCTCGACCTTGGCCAGCTTCGTCTCCTCGGGATACTTGCGCTGCAGGAGCTCGATCTGCATGGAGATGATGGCCAGGGGATTGTTGATCTCGTGCTTGAGGCTCCCGGCCATCTTGCGAAAGGCCTCGAACCGTTCGGCCTCCATGGCCTTCCGCTGGAGTTCGTCATGGCCCTTCAGCACCTGCAGGCGATGGTGCAGGGTTTCCCAGCGGAACTCTTCCGGCAGCAGGTCGTTGGCACCCGCCGCCAGCAGGCTCGCGGAGAGTTCATCCGGGGCGCGCACCACCAGGATGGGCACCGTGTAGAAGGAAGGATGGCGGCGGTAGACCTGGATGCAGACCACGGGATCCTTGGTACCTTTGGCGTCGATAACCAGGAAGCGGAAGGGAGGCAAGGGCGGCAGGGGTGGTTCTTCCTCCAGAGGGAAGATGGCCAGCTGGCCCGCCTCGGCCACGCTCTGGAACAAGCCCAGGAGTTCGAATTCCTCGGTGACCAGGCCCAGCAGGGGCATGGGGGGCTGCTCCGGCACGGTATCAATCCCGCGCGGGAAGGTGATGCCAAGGGTCTGCTCGGACCAGCGCCACACGATGCCGGTTTTCTGAAGACCATGCAGGGTCCAGGACTCCGGCGAGGGTGCGTGAACGCCCGGGGGGAAGGCCAGTTTCAGCACCCAGTTCCCCGCTTCCTCCACCCAATGACCCAGGATGGAACAGCCTTCGCTCACTTCCAGGAGCAGGGGTTCCACCAGCCCTGTCACCGC
>JFJP01005965.1_pt1 | contig 11071 bp, 8 predicted proteins | sample 431651 | NCBI WGS metagenome assembly JFJP01 (sample SAMN02602958, study PRJNA72255) | Microbial mat metagenome, whole genome shotgun sequencing project. | biome: fresh water; feature: sink hole; material: water; isolation source: purple microbial (photo- and chemosynthetic) mats found in...
GCGTGGGGTCTGGCTTGGCCAGAATCACCACCGTACCGCCACGGGATGTCACGGGAATCGACAGCAAGCCCGAGGTGTGCGTCATGGGCGCAGCGGCCAGCGTGACGGGATGCTCTTCGCTGCTGTAGGGGCAGTGCATCATGAAATGGATAAAGGCTGTCTGGTACGTGCGGTGGGTGTTCATCACGCCCTTGGGCAGACCGGTTGTGCCGCCGGTGGGCACTACGGCGATCACATCGTCCATGTCCACCTGGAGGTGGGGTTTGGTCGTAGGTTGGTCTTTAACCCAGGCTTTCAGACTGACGGAGCCTACAATTTCGGGGGACTCGCCATCGATGCAGATCCAGTGCTTGATTTTGGGAAGACGTGCCTGAATGGTGGCAATGGCGGGTGCGAAATAGCTTTGGTAGAACAGAACTTCACAGTCGAACTGGTCGAGCACGTACTGGTTTTCGTCCGCCGGGTTGCGCGCACCCACGGGCAGCCAGCACATGTTGGCACGCCAGATACCCAGGGCACAGGTCCATGCGGTGGTGTCATTGCCGGCCCATACTGCACCTTTGGAACCACTGGGCAGGCCAGTGGCCAGCATGGCATTCGCCACCTTGCAAGACAAGGCACCCACTTCGTCGAAGGTGTAGGTGCGCTCGTCCTGGATGTAAGCGGGGCCGGTGGGGTTGATGAGCCATCCGCGGTCAAAAAAATCAATCATGGCCATGGTAGGCCTCCTTTTCAGTAGAGTGGTGAGAAAAATTCAGGATGAAGACCTGGCAAAGTGCCTGTCGTTCAAGAGGAAATGAGACAGCGCGGGAATCAGCACCAGCGCGCCCACCATGTTCCAGAGAAACATGAAGGTCAGCAAGATGCCCATATCCGCCTGGAACTTGATCGGTGAGAACGCCCAGGTGATCACACCTGCAGCCAGCGTCACACCCACCAGGGCAACCACTCGGCCGGTAAACAGCACCGCATTGCCATAGGCCTGGGCCAAGCCCATGCCACGGCGCTGCCCTGCTAGTTGCACCGACAGCAGATAGAGCGCGTAGTCCACACCAATGCCAACGCCCAACGCAATGACGGGCAGGGTAGCCACCTTGACACCGATGCCCAGCCAGACCATCAGCGCCTCACACAAGATGGAGGTCAGCATCAGTGGCAGCACGGCGACAATAGTGGCTCGCCAGGAGCGGAAGGTTATCAGGCACAGGGCGATCACCGCTGCATAGACATACAACAGCATCTTGATCCAGACTTCGCGCACCACGATATTGGTAGCCGCTTCGATACCGGAGTTACCCGCTGCGGGCAAGACCTGGATTTGTGCGGGGTCGGTCGGGTGCTCGGCAATGAACTTTTCTACTACCGCCAGCACTGCATTCAGAGTCTCGGCCTTGTGGTCGGTCAAAAACGCGACCAACGGCATCACCGAGCATTCGGTGTTGAACATGTCTGGCGTATTAACGCTGGCCTGCTGCGCGGCGTAGTTGAGCACGTCCTGGTTGCGGCTGATGGTCAGCCACTTGGGGTTGCCCTCGAAAGAACCGGCCGTAATCTGCCGCACCACGTCGGGCAAGCCCAGGGTCATGCGCACCTGGGGCAACTGCTGCAACTCCCAGGCCAGCTGATCGACATGGTCCAGTGTCTGGTACTTCAGACAACCTTCGGGTGGGGTCTTGATGATCACGGCAAACACGTCGCTGGAAAGCGCATAGTTCTTGGTGATATACGCGTTGTCCTGGTTGTAGCGGGAGTTGGCGCGCAGCTCGGGAGCACCGGGGTCCAGGTCGCCAATCTGCAAACGCTGGGACATGACAAAGCCGCCCACACCCAGGGACAGCGATACCAGCACCGCACTCAAGGCCCAGCTGCGCTTCGCTGCGAAATGGTCCAACCAGACCCACGCGCCGCGATGCCCAGCAATTTCTCGCTGCTCCTGCTCCAGCGCACGGGTGGCTGCACGGGGGCTCACCCCGGTGTAACTCAGCAGCACCGGAAGTAATAGCAAATTGGTGAACACCAGCACCGCCACCCCGATACTGGCCGTCATGGCCAACTCGCGGATCACCGCTATGGGGATCATGACTAGCACCGCAAAACCCACCGCATCGGCTAGCAGTGCAGTCACACCGGCCAGAAACAGGCGACGAAAGGTGTAGCGCGCAGCGACCAGGCGGTGCGTGCCGCGGGCAATGTCCTGCATGATGCCATTCATCTTTTGTGCACCATGGCTCACGCCGATGGCAAACACCAGAAAGGGCACCAGCATCGAATATGGGTCGAGCTCAAGGCCGAAAATGGACAGCAGGCCAATCTGCCATACCACGGCCACCAGGGAGCACGCCAGCACCAACGCGGTCGAGCGCACGCAACGGGTATAGAAATACAGCAACACCGCTGCAATGGCGATGGCGATGGCAAAGTACAGTGCCACCTGCAGTAGGCCATCGAGCAGGTCGCCCACGATCTTGGCAAAGCCGATGGTGTGAATCTTCACGCCCCACGGCTTGCCGTCCGGGGCGTTGCCAGTTTCATACCGTGTCCGTAACTGGTCCAAATCACGGCTGAGCTTCCAATAGTTGATGCGACCTCCCTGCGGATCCCGCTCCAGCAACGGCAATTGCACGGCGGAAGACTGAAGATCGTTAGAAATCAGGTTGCCGACGAGGTTCGCGCGATTGACATTTAGGCGCAGCCGGTCAAGGCTCTCGGCCGAACCGTTGAATCCGTCGGGCATCACCGGGCCACCGCTGAAGCCCTCTTCGGTGACTTCGGTCCAGCGCACAGCTGGCGTCCACAGCGACTTCATCCAGGCACGATCGACGCCAGGCATCAAAAACAATTCATCGTTGATTTGCTTGAACGCCTCGAGATAGCGCGCGTCATACACGTCGCCTTGGGTGTTCTCCACCACGATGCGCAGGGTGTTTCCCATGCCGCGCAGGTCTTTGCGGTTTTCCAGAAAGTTCTGGATGTAGGGATGCCCGGTCGGGATCATCTTTTCGAAACTTGCATTCACCTGTACACGGGTGGCCATAAAGCCCAACACCAGTGTCAGCAACAGGCAGGCTAGCATGACCCAGCGGCGATGATTGAACACCACGCGCTCCAGACGGTTGCCCGAAGTGGCCGGAAAGTCGGCCAAATCGCGGACCACCGGCATTTCCTCAGAGGCACAAGACAGGATCATGGTTTATTCCTTGGGCAGCGATACGCTGCGAATGCCGCGTGCGCCCGCCAGCACCAGCATGCCGGAGGTTGCGTAAATGGCGGCCAATGGCATGCTCACTGGCAATTTCACGGCGGCAAAGTTCTTGCCACCATCACGGCTAACGCTGACGTTGCCCAGCTGGTCTGCCAGCCACAGGCTTGCGTCTGGGCCCCTGGATGACGCGGTGATGCTGGCCTGCAGTCCGCTCGCCAATGGCTCCCAACTCGCTCCGCCATCGCGACTGATGACCGCGTTGCCGCGCATGCCGTAGGCAATCAACGCATCACCAGCATCGAGCAGGCCGAAGAAGCTGCCCTTGTAGTCCGCGTCCAGGCGAACAAAGCGCTGGCGCTCGGTGTCCAGTCGCATCAGCAGGCCCGCCTCGCCTACGACAAACAGTTTTCCCTTGTGAGCGCGGATGCCATACAGGTTAAAAAGTTTGTCGCTGTTGTCGCTGCGGTCGTACCAGCTTTGCCAGCTCTTGCCGCCGTCCCGGGTTTGAAAAATAAGGTTGTAAGCCCCCACGACAAAGCCTTCCTGGGGGTTGGTGAAATACAAATCCAGCAACGGCTTGTCGGGCCCCGCACTCTTGTTGCGTTCCAACTCGCCCAACAGTCGGTCGCGCTCTTCACTGGCAGGGGTGCCCTTGAGTTGCTCCAACGCCAGTGCATTAGCGGCAGTGCCATCTAGTATCTTTGTCCATTGGGCTCCGCCGTCGGTGCTGGCCAGCACCACACCGTCATGTCCCACGGCGTAGCCGCGCTGTGCGTCCAGAAACTGCACGGCGGTGAGGTCTGAACTCAGAGGGCTTTTCACTTGAGTCCATGCCGCGCCTGCGTTCGCGGACACGACTACATGGCCGCGTTGTCCCACGGCGATCAGGTGGGTCGGACTCAGCGCGGCAATGGAGTTGATCAAACGCTGCTGAGCCAACGGACTGATGCGCGCCGGACGCTGCAGCGGGTCTGCGTGTGCACCGCCAAGAGCAACTGTCAGCGCCGTGGCGCACAAGCCAACAAGTGATTTGAAGAACATCGTGAAATCCAAAGAGACGGGCGCCCTTCACAAGGGGCACCCTGATTGGGGCGCTACCGGCCCTAAATCACTGGTTTAGCGGACGCCAGCGCCGGCCAGGGCGTCGGGGGTCCATTGCTTCTCCGACAGGGGGGCGATGTACTTGACGCCGTTGGGGTAGGCACCTAGCAAGCCGATGATGTTGTAGCTGCCAGTGGCAAAGTCGTAGAAGAACTGTGCCGTAGCCGCAGGTGCCGGCTGCTCATAAGCAGGAGTGAAGGCGGTAAAACCGGCGCGATACAACTGGCCGCGTGCATCGTACTGGTCGGACGCGAGTGCAAACCAGCTGTCTTCATCCAGATAGAAGGTGCGCGTGGCGTAGATGTGGCGCTTGCCTTCCTGGAGCTTGGCTTCCACCACCCATACACGGTGCAGTTCCCAACGCACGTAATCGGGGTTGAGGTGCTTGGGCGTGGTCACCGCATACGGGTCCTTGGCGTAGGACAGCTTGTAAGCGTTATAGGGCACTAGTATTTCCTTCTTGCCCACCAGCTTCCACTCAAAGCGGTCCAGCGCACCACCAAAGACGAAACTGTCGTCAAAGGTGGAGGTGCCGGCAGTGGCCGGATTCGGGGTGTCATGGGCCAAATCGGGCGACATCTTCACACGGCGCTGACCAGGCAGGTACTGCCAGGCCTTGCGCCCGTTTTCCAGCGGGTTGATGTAGTCCTGAACCAGTAGCGCTTCGCCAGCACGACGGGCCGGGGCAGAGTAGGCCACCTTGGTGCGGAAGTAGATGTCCTTCTCACCCGACACACCAGAGCGCTTGGGGTCGTAGTAGGGGTAGTCCACGATGATTTCACCCGTGGTGGCCAGCACGGCACTGCCGGAGGCATTCACGTTGATGGAATCATACTTGACGATGTAGGTCTGACCGGCGTAGCGCAGCAGGTGGTTCCACATGGCCTCGTTGCCAGTCTTGGGAATCGGGAAAGGAATGCCGGCGTAAGTACCTTCCACACCCAACCCGCCATCAATAGTCTTGACCGAGGTGGCGTTCTTGATGGTGTTGTCCAGCACGTACTTGGGGAAAGCGGCCGTGCGGTGGGTGGGGAACACGTCCACGCGCATCGTGGGATTGCGCTTGAGCAGTTCGCGCGTGCCAGCTGTCAGCTTGCCTTCGTGCTGGGCCACATTGGCACCGGTGATGGAATACAGAGGTTTCTCGTTGGCGAAGGGGTCCGGGCGAATGCCTGATCCTTTCTGGAACCCTGCAGGAGCGGTGGTCAGACCACCGGTGTAGGCAGTAATGGTTTTGTCGGCATTGCCGGCCATTTCTGCACCCACCGGTGTCAGGGTGCTACCCAGTTTTTTGGCTTCGTCTGCCGATACCGCGGCAAATGCTGCCGCACTTGCCAGTGCGAGGGCAGTCAAGGCCCAGATACTTTTTTGCTTGAACATGGTGATGTCTCCGATGATTCGATTTGTTTTAGAAAGTGGCTTTGAAGGTCAGCACCAGCATGTCGCGGTCCGAGATGTTGGCGTAACCTGGAGCAACGGCTGCGGCACCAGGCAAAGGGCCAACCGTCGCACTGGTGTAAGGACCGAAGGCGGCGATGTAGCGCAGGGCAAAGTTGTATTTGGACTTGTAGTCAGCGGCCACACCAATCGACCAGGTGCCTGAATCCTCCGCGCCGCCACTGGTCACACCAGACTGGCCGCTCAAGCCCACCTGGTAGCTCATGGGCAGTGAAATATCGGTTTCAGGCAAAGCACTTAACCAGGTGGGGGTGAAAGACAAGCTCAATGTGCTGGCATCCCGTGTGACTGCATCGATATTGCGGGCACCAAAAAGATTGCCTGCGGCATACGCAGCGGTTCCCTTGTACAGATTGAAGGGGTCAGAACTAACGCTCAGCACCCGGTTCCAGGTCACTTCTGCAGCGACCGAGGCGATGTCAAACAGGGCGTTTCGCGGAACAATGCCCACCATGTTGAACACCGCGTGAGCAGTTTTGCCGCGGGCGCCAGGCACGTCGCCATTTTTTGCCAAGTCCCAGAGCCGGTTACTCATGGCCACTGCAGCCGCTGGGTTGTTGAAGGGTGGACCGGCCAGTGCCAGCGCATTGGCTGGCTGGCTCACCAAGGGCATGTTGTTGCGGGTGCTTAGCTCGGCCCCCACGCTGATGCCGCCGATGTTTTTGGCTAGAGACAGCCCCAGGATATCAATGTCGCGGGCAAAGCTGAAGTGGTAGCTGTTGGTGCCCGTTGCGGGGTTACGTGCGGCCCACGCCTGGTTGGCAATATCGGACGCGCGCCTGGCATAAAACCCCATGGTGCCGTCCAACCATTCGGGTGACCAGCGGGCTGACAAGCCGAAGTCGCCTGTCTTGTCTGGTACCACCATCGCGCCTTGCGCAGGGCCTGGGGCGGCAGTGGTCTTGAAGGTCTGCCCACCGTACAAAGATGCATCAATGCCAGAGAGGTAGGTGCCAGATTCCGCCACGCGCGCTGGCTCCCATTCAAAGAAGGTCTGGGCAGCAATCGATAAGGTCTGGGTGGGCTGAAATTGCACGGTCAAACCATTGCGCGGTCGATACAGCTCTTTGGCTTCGGTGCCAGGGTTGGCGGCAGATTTCCAGATGTCCAGCGCGTACTGACCATAAGATACGCCATGAATCGCACCACCCAGCATCAGACCCTCACCCCAGTAGGCTGTGTGTCGGCCCAGGCGCGCAGACACCGGCACATCACCCACATCCATGCTGCCAAACACAAAGGCATCCAGGATTTCACCCGACGGGCCCTTGGCAAAACGGCTGGTGTAGTCCGACAGTGAGTTCACGCCACCCGTGCCGTTGTAAAAGGTGGGCTTGTTGGCATCGGTGGCCAGGCTGTCATAAGCCGCATCGGCCCAGGCCGCAGCGCTGACCCGAAAGCCATAACGCTTGTTCACCACCAAATCCAGCTCACTGAGGAGGTCCAGCCGGTTGGTCACGGCCTGGCCCTTGGCGAAGTTGCGGTTGCCGTCGTCGGCTGCGGGGTTGGCGATGATGGCTGCATCACGGTCTTTCATGCGCACACCATAGTTGTAGCGCACCGTGTTGTCCCAGCGCATCACAGCGTCGGGGTTGCCGGTGTTGATCTCAATGGCAGCCGCCGGTGCCGCAGCCAGGCCGCCAAGCGCCAGGACCGCACAGGTGAGTACAGAAAGCTTCAGGTCTCTGGGCTTGAGAACCAGGGCATGGGTGGGTTGTTTAAATTTCACAGTCAGTCTCCTCTAGTTGGTATGGGGTGATCTCAGTCGACAAAAGCCACAACACGCGCTGGTGCGGCGCTGCAATTAGCCAGTTTGATGGGAAAGAAGCCCACCATGAAGCCGCTCAGGGGCAACGCGCCCAAGTTGGTCATTTGCTGGACGATGAAGGCCTCGCGCTCGACGATGGCTTTGTGGCCATCCCACAACACGGCCTTGTCTTTGGTCTCTTGGTACTTGCGGGCCATCAGTCCAAAGGGCAGGTCCCAGCCCACCGCATCGGTGCCCAAAATCGTGGCGCCTTGTCGGGTCAGGTGCAGGGTGCTGGCGCGGCTCATGCCCGGCTGCTGGTAATAGCCAGCCTCGTCCATGGTGTAGCGTTCCTGCCCTGTGCGGATCAGCACGGCATCTCCCTGGTTGATGGTTTTGCCGGTTGCCGCCAGCGCAGCATCCAGCATGGCAATGGTGATTTCCTCGCCCAGCTTGGCCCAGGCGCGGACATCCAAAACCAACCCGGGACGGTAGAGTTCGCCCAAGTCAATGTCGGTGATGGTGCGCGCTGGCGCGCCAGCAATTCGTGAGGCACTGTGTAGTGGCGCATCCACATGGGTGCCGCAGTGCGAGGACATGTCGCTCAGAATCTCGGCACCCCAGCCTTCACCATCAGGCAAATCGTTATGGGTGCAGCCCAGGTATTTGCAGAACTCGTCTGCACCTTTTTCCTTGGGATGGAAGTACTCAATCTTGGGTGCAACCACCATCGCAGCGCCGGCCAATGGCGGCGGAAGCCTGGCGCGGTTAGCAGGGTCCAGGGTTTGTGTCAGGTCGATCAGACGTGTCATGCTGAGGTCTCCTCTTGTAAAGATATGTTGACAGCATGAAGTTTCGGACCCACAACGCATACCCGATATCAGTTTTCCGCAAACGCGAATTAACTTTTAAAAAAAGCAAAAGGCTTGTGGTGGATCTTCTTTCTGGTCTTGCGGAATTCCGATAGCTCTAGGTTTTCGTCCACCGCAGAATGCACGAATCTTTGTTAAAGAGGTGCTTATGCGCGTCAACCCATCCCTGAAAATCTCACCGGCGGCCTTATGTGTTGCCGTGCTGCTGACACTGTGCACACCAAGCTCGGCTCAGCCAGTAGCCGAGCCACCTGCAAGCCAGCAACTGTCATCAACTCGGCTGATTCTGTTGGGCACAGGTGCAGGTCCGATTCCGCGCAAAGACCGGTCACAGCCTGCCAATCTGCTGATCGTGGGCGGCAGACCTTACCTGATTGATGCGGGCAATGGTGTGGCACGCCAACTGGCACATGTGGGCTTGGTGCCATCGGACATCCGCACGGTGTTCATTACCCACCACCACATTGACCACAACGCGGACATGGGTGCACTGATGTCCTACGCCTGGATCGAGGACAACAAACGCAACGACAAAGGCGTGGCACCTATGCGTTTTTATGGTCCCGCATCTACCTCGGCACTGGTTCAGGCAGCACATAACTTTTTAGCAGTATCGGAACGCATTTTTCGTGCGGGTGTACCCATGGCACCATCTGCGGGTCACTTTGAAGGGCATGACGTGACCGCTCCAGGTGAAGTCTTTCGCGATGACCGGGTGGTGGTCACTGCCGTCGAAAACACCCACTACATGACCGCCCAGGCGGGCGCTCCCAACTCGGACAAGTCCTACTCCTACCGCTTCGACACACCTGGGCGGTCGGTTGTTTTTTGCGGAGATACGGGTCCCAGTGAAGCCCTTGGCACGCTGGCTAAGGGGGCTGATGTTCTGGTCTGCGAGGTCAACGATCTGGACGCCTCGATGCAACAAATAGCGGCAACCACAAAGCTGCCACCTCTGGCCCTCAAAGCCGTTCGCATGCACATGGAGCGCCAGCACATCACGCCGGAGCAGATTGGCATGCTGGCACAAAAGGCCGGCGTGAAGTCAGTCGTGCTCACACACTTCTCCCCTGGCATGGACGGAGAAACAGATGCCAGCAAGTACACCAACGGCGTGCGCAAGCACTTTTCTGGTTCGGTCATCGCTGGGAGAGATTTGTTGGAGTATTAAACAACTGGACAGTGCCGCAAATACTTAGCCGTAAATGCGCGGCGCTTTAACCAAACCGGATCCTGAAAACGGGTCCAATGTGGCACCGCCGCCATCGTCAAGAAAGGCTGGAAGCGGGTGCTTTCGCACCGTCCGCTGTCTGATGTTCCACTTCAATCTCATTCAGCAACCGTTTAATGCCTTTGGCATCTTGACCAAAGCGGTCGACTACACGCGTTGGATGTGGTCCTACAATAACCAAAGCCCTATCTCCAAAGCAGCATTTGGCCATGGTGGCATAGCCGTGCCACTTTTAGGTCCCATGGAAATCGAGAGAAATAGCGTGGAACTTGATCGGAGTTCAACCTAATGTTCACAGTCGCTGTCCACTACATGCCGAACGAGCAAATTGTTAGGCTGACTACGTTTGGCACATTGGACCTTGAAGCCAGCCGGGAACTCGTCGCCACGGGGAAGACCGCCGCTGTGCAATATAGTACAACCCGTTGCCTTGTCGATCATCGATCAGTCGAATTGAAACTTCGCCTGATGGACGTACAGGACGTTCCCCTTATCGAGCAACAGGGTGGAGTTGATACAGACTTCTCAATAGCGCTACTTCACAACGGCACGGGGAGAGCCAAGGAGCTCTTTGCTTTTCTCGACGATCTATCCCAGATTCAGCATGGGCCGCGTCGCGTGTTCATTGATGAAACTGAAGCCATTGGGTGGTTGATAAGTCGTCCTGCGAGACCAGCTTGAACGGCGCCGGAACGGCCTGAGATTATTGCGGCCATTCGAGGTGTTCGGCTAATGGTCGAGTCCGGGTGTCCATTAAATTGATTTTGGGACCTCACTGTTGCCGTTGGGCCACTGGAGGCGATGACCGGTTGAATCCAAGCTGCACAAGAGTCGCACAGTGATCTGAAATTACACCGCATCCGCCAACGTCAGCTTTCTGATTTCTAAGCACCAAATTCAATGGCCGCTGCCACCAACCGTGGTCGACAGCTAAGGGCACGTAGTTCGCGGTCACGATGGGCTGGTTCAGAGCATCCCGGTTTGACGTTAATCCCAACGTCGGAGATCCGGCGAGTAATTCGAGTTGGCCGTTGGCTCCGACCAGTAGCAGCTTTCGGGCGGCAAAAAGAGCTTTACTCGATGGGCAATAAAGCCGCCGCCAATCCCATCAGACGGTCTCATCCTCGACGTATTCAACCAATTCGCCAACGGTGCAGCCAAAGTGCCTGCACAGGGTATCAAGAGTTGCAAGATCAATGCGCGTAGTAGTTTCTTGGTAAAGGCCCGAAATCGTATTTCTTGCCAGACCTGTATCGCGTTGTACGTCTGCGATCTTTAGCTTGCGCTCACCAAGAAGTCGGGACAGCTGAATTTTGATCATCATTGACCTCCTTTTGGCATCTGTTGCAAATTAGCAACAAGCTATTCAAAATAATCTACTAGCTGATCATTATAATCAGTTACATTATCACTTAGCTGATCATTATGACCAGTAAGGAGATTAAATTGTATAGTAACCT
>JFJP01022124.1_pt1 | contig 11071 bp, 7 predicted proteins | sample 431651 | NCBI WGS metagenome assembly JFJP01 (sample SAMN02602958, study PRJNA72255) | Microbial mat metagenome, whole genome shotgun sequencing project. | biome: fresh water; feature: sink hole; material: water; isolation source: purple microbial (photo- and chemosynthetic) mats found in...
GCAGGAGGCACCCGCTATAGCCCGTCAATATCAACTAAGGACATGACTAATATTGATTTCGGTTTGGGATTAAAAGCATGGCTGACGGACAATATCGCCCTCAGACTCGATTTCAGAGATTATATGGTTACTGAAATTTTTCAGGAGAGTTATCATAATCTTCAAGTTACCCTGGGATTGGTCTTTTCCTTCGGCGGCAAGGACAAGCATAAACCCAAGCATAAACCTGAGCATAAACCGAAGGCAGAGGCACCGATAATTATCCTTGCGTCTGAACCGAAAGCTGAGGAAAAGGCAGTTGCCGTTGTTTCCGAACCTGAGGCTGAATCGCCGGAAGTTATCCTTGTGTTTGAGGACCTGCATTTCGATTTCGATAAGTCAGTCCTTACAGAAGAAGCGCAGGCGATACTGAAAAGGAGCATCCGGATTCTGAAAGACAACCCTGAAATCGCTCTCCGTATTGCAGGGTATTCCTCTGCCTCCGGCACTGAAGAATACAACCGGAAGCTGAGTGAAAGAAGAGCTAAGGCTGTCTGTGACTACCTCACGAAGGAAGGACTCGTTGAGCCGGAGAAGCTTACCGCAATCGGATATGGTGAGATGAGACCGGCAATGTATGAAGCGATACCGGAGAACATATATTCAAAGGAAGCAAAGGCTAATATGAGAGTTCTTTTTGAAGTAATTCTTAACAAAAGGTAATCAAACAGGAGGACCACCATGAAATCAGATATAAAAGACAATGCGGAAGTCAAGCTACAGAAAAACAACAGAATGTTGTGGATGTTTACCGCAACACTGGCATTCCTGTGGCTGCTGGGATTGGTGAGCGGCTACACACTGGGAGGGTTCATCCATACCCTTCTGGTGATTGCCGTTATCGCAGTGCTTATCAACACCGTCATGGGGCGGAGAACCGCGTAGTTACTGCCCCGGCACCTGCAAAAAACATTTGTAAAGATTTGACAGCTTTTCTTTCGACTGAGCGGCAGTTGAGCCTGCCGAAACTCACGCCCAAGTCAGAAGCTGTCAAATCTCAAATTGCAAACCCCTGCTTCTATTTGAGAAGCCCCCCCTTTTTGCTGTTGAGAAAATGCCCGAATTTTCTGTCTTCGGTCAGAATATCCACGATGATCCATTTCCTGAAAAAATCCAGAACCGTCTTGTTGATCTGAAAATCGGATTTTCTGAAGGCTTCCTGAAATTCAAAAATATCTTTAACTATCTGGTCGTGTTTCTTTTTATGCGTTTCATACTTGGGATAATCCTCTTTCTGCATCAGGGCTTCTTCTTCGGAAAAATGCGTTTCAATGGAACGGATCAGCACATTCAGCGCATATTCCAGATCAGACTTGGGCTTACCGGAAGCAATTGCCTCATAAAATTTGTTTGCCCTTTCAAAAATCTCCTTGTGCCGCTTGTCTATCTCAGGAATATAGACGCTGTAATCCTCGCGCCAGTGAAACGGCGGCATACTGCCGAGTTCCGGCTTCAGAATCAGCTTCATCCGCTTCTGGAAGGTTTCAAACAGTTTCCAGCGGACCACCGGTATGTCCAACAGCACATCTCCGGGAATTTTATAAATCTCCGTGGGTTCTGCCGCACGAACCTGAAACAGACTGGTGGTTTCAAACAGCACGCATTCTTCCCCGAAAAAATGCCCTGCTGTCAGGGTTTCAAACACATCTTCATCAATATATCTTTGCAGTTTCCCGTGTTTGACGATGAATATCGCAGAGTTCATTTCTCTGGGAAATATCTGTCCCTCGGAATAAGTGTAAAAGCGCATTGCCTGGGCTAATTTGTTCTGTATCGGATAGGAAACAACCTCGCCGAAAAGCCATGTTTTCTGAAGAAATTCACGGTTTTCCTGCAAACGACGGATATTGGCATACAGGCGGTTCTGCTTTACGAATTTGAAATACAGGCTTCGGGGAAGCCGCAGCGCCTCCACAAAATTGGTCGCACGGTAAGTTCCCATTGACGGCACCCGGTATAAGCCTGTCATTTCTCCGATCAGCGCGCCCGCAGACAGGATGTTATGCACGCCGAGTTCCGTGTGAATGACTTCCACGTTTCCGGTCAGAATCAGAAAAACATCTTCATTTATCACGCCGTCTTTTAACAGAATAGACTCCGGATTGAAGGCAACCACGGGATTGTTGAGCAGAATCCGCAACTGGTGAACGGGCGCGGAGGGGAAGTATGATCTCAGAAATTCCAGCGCGTACTGCTGGGCATAATTCTGGGACGTGGGAATCAGAATATCCACCATGCCGAAGGGCGCACCCGAACCGATTTCTTTCTGTTTGTTGCTCAGGTCCGAAGAGGTATGCGATAAGATGATTTTCTCCGACATGTCGCTTTTGAAATCTTCCGCGTTTCCGTGAATCATCCCGCCCCCCACATCCAACTTTTTGATATGGACCCTGCTCAGATATTCTTTTTTCACCCGCTCGAAATATGCCTGAGAGATGCCGTTTTTGGTATCGTCATCCGTGATCATTGTTTTCAGCACATCCAGCGCGACAATATCCGCAAAATGGGCATAAGAACGATAGCCGTCTTCCCAGAGCGTGCGGAATGTCATGATGCTGGTTTCCACCGGATGGGGCGAAAAAATCGGCTTGACTTCCAAGCCGTCAATATCGTTCCACACATCAAATTCCAGATCATGGACTTCAAAATAATCAAAGAGATTTTTCTCTTCTATGGACATCAGCGCAGAGAGTTTCTTTGCCACAGAAGCCCGGACCAATGCCGTAGAGAAATATTTGATGCGGTGGTCTGCCCGCATCAGCGTTGTAAATCCTGCAAAATGGTCGTCATGGGCATGGGTATGAAAGACGCCTTCGATTTCATTCACGCCGATGCCCAGCGACATCAGACTGTAAAGAACATTGGGACCCGCATCAATCAGATAGACTTTGCCCTGAAACATCAGAATGCTCGACATGCAGGGACGGTTGACATTCCACCCATCGCCCTCCCCGGAATGAATCACCGCAAAATACTCGCGTTTGATATGATGAAAACCCAGCGGATACGGCGCTTCATAGCTTTGATGGGGAGAGAGATTCAGATCAACTTCGATGGTTTCGCCTTCATACTGAAATTCAAAGACATTCAGGCGGATACGGCGGATAAACACGCGGTTTCGGATTTCAACAGGCTCGCTGTTGACAAGGCGGATATCCAAAAGCTCTTCAGCGGGGCTGATTTTACCGAAGGCAAACCTTAATTTCAGCCGCATCATCTCATGCGCCATTCCCGACAGGATGCCGGTCTCCATGATTTCTTCTTTGGAAACCAATCCGTAATTTCCCCGGTAAATGTACTGCATCTGCGCTTCCACCTGTTCCGACAGTCCGATCAGCATGGGTTTGACACCGGTATTGTTGGGATGGTTGGGCAGGATCATGCCCTGTTTGTAGAGCATCTGCAAGACGGGAAATTCCGCAAGGTTTGCAAAATTTCCGTTCTGTATCAGCACGTCCGAAAGCAATACCGCATTCGGACCCGTCTCATACATGACCCCTTTTGTTTCTTTGGTGACAATAAGCCCCCGCTTCATCAGATGCTTTACGCTGTCCGCCGGGCATCCGCATAATATATGCAGTTGAACCTCCGGTATTTCCACCCAGTAAACGCCTGTGGCAACTTGAATTTTTCCTATTTTTGGCATGGTCCTCACTCCGTTGGTTGGCAAACAATAAACTTGTACAGGATTGTACAGGATTGTACAGGATTAAAGTCACGTTGATTTCAATCCTGCATAATCCTGTATCTTCCGGCAGCAGAGACGCACGGCTTGTGCATCTTTGCTGCCCACCTTACAGATGAAAATCCAGTATAAATAGATAATAGGGCTATGTCAATAATGAAAACACGCTTTTGTGATTGACACACTCACCGCTTTTTTCTATATACTTTGCTTAATGGTGAGTTTTTACGCATAAAAAAAATAATACGGAAAGCGATAATGGATAAAAATATCAAAACGGCAATTCATCGGGCAGTGGAAAAAGAAGCCTTTGCTCAGGCCATGAATATGAAACTGCTTGAACTGGAACAGGGATATTCTGTAGTGGAAATGCGCTATGTCCCGGAAAAAATGAACAACATTTATGAGCGCGCCCACGGCGGGGCTTTATTTGCCCTTATTGACGAGGCTTTTGAGACCGCAGGCCAGACAGACGGCACGATTGCCGTTGCGTTAAATGTAAATGTGACATATATATCCAGTCCGGAACCGGAAACAATGCTGCGGGCTGAAGCACGGGAAGTCAGCCGGACCAAAAAAACAGCAGGCTATGACATCAGAGTTACGGATCAGGAAGGGCGGCTGATCGCCACCTGTCAGGCTTTGGCTTTCCGCACGGGCAAGCCCATTCCGTTTCTGTAGTAATTTGTTTGATTTGATAACTTTTTGAAAGTTGTCAGATCTGCCGGAATCTGAAATATGAAAACATGCCCTCTTTATATTAAAATTATTAAAATCAGATATGAAAATACGAAAATAAGAAAAAGGAATAAACAAGTTATGTCTCAGGAAAGATACCCCAAAGATGTGGTTTTAAAAGACGGCACCGAGATTATCCTGCGGACAGTCTGCGACGATGATCTTGAAAAATTGGTTCAGTTTTACAAAGATACGCAGCTTTCTTTCAGATGGTTTCTCAAAGAAGACCCCTGCGACCCGGAGGTGGTCAGAAAATGGCTTGAAAACCAGAAAGTCGGGAAATCATTTTCCATCGTGGCAACCTGTCAGGAGATGATTGTTGGAAACGCCGCGATGCTGATGCGTCCCTACGGAGGGCGAAAGCATGTGGGGCGTCTCCGCACCATGGTTGCACACGATTTCACAAACAAACAGTTGGGAACATGGATGGTGTTTGATCTCACCAAACGGGCAATGGAGATGGGGCTTGAAAAGATTCGGGCGGATTTTGTGGTCGGCGTGGAAGATGTGGCGATCAGGGCATTCCGAAACATGGATTTTGTCGAAGAAGGTTTGCTGAAAAATTACATCCGGGATGAAAACGGTACTTACCATGATTATAAAATTATGATAAAACAACTGCACAGAGTCTGGAGCGATTTTTAAATTGAGAAGTGAGAAGTGAGAAGTGAGAAGTGAGAAGTGAGAATTGGGAGTGTTTATTTCTCAATTCTCAATTCTCAATTCTCAATTGAAAAAGGGCGGTTTTCATGGCGAATCAAATCTCTCAGCGTGTAGAGCGGCAGACTCGGCAGGGAAATGTAATCCTGCATTCTTTTTGCAGCCCGGATGAAATCGCATCTCTTTCATTCAGGGAAACATTCAGCAGATATGCTCGCTACAATCCCATTATCTCCAAAAAAGAAACCCTGATTGAAACAGCCTCGAAACCCGATGCCAATGTGACGCTGGCATTTACGCCTGAGGGAAAAATTGTGGGTTTTGCAATGCTGGTTTATCCTGCGCCCGAAGAACGCTGGTTACGAGTCGGAGAACAGGTGATGATGGAAGTTTCCGTTATCGAGGTGAGCAGGGAATGGCGGTCTGCCGGCATTTCCAAAGCACTGCTCCGCCTTGTCACCGATCACCCCTTGAAAGAAGACCGAATTTTGTATATGGTTGGATATTCATGGACCTGGGATTTGGACGGCACAGGCATTGCGCCGATGTCCTATCGGGATATGATGATAAATCTGTTTGCTTCATGCGAATTTAAAATTTTTCAGACCAATGAGCCGAATATTATGATGCGGCCCGAGAATCTGTTCATGGCAAGGATCGGGGCAAATATATCGGAGCCGGTTCAGAAGCGTTTTAAAATGGTGCGGTTTAATTTAAGCTGAAAGAATGCGGCGTGTTTTTTTGCCACGAATATACACGAATTTGAACAGGATTTGCAGGATTTACAGGATTTACAGGATTTACAGGATTTGCAGGATTAACAGGATTATGTCTGTCAGAATAATAATACTGATCGAATCCTGCAAATCCTGCAAATCCTGTAAATCCTGTTAAGGAGAAAAATTACTATGGACTTTTTTTTCAACCCGAGAGGGATCGCGGTCATCGGGGCTACTCCCAGTAAAACAAAGGGAGGATATGCCATTCTCAAAAATCTGATGACCGGATTTACGGGAAAAATTTATCCGGTGAATCCCCGGTACAAAGAAATAGAGGGGCTGACCTGTTACGATTCTGTCCGGCGGGTTCCCGATCCCGCAGACCTTGCCATTGTTTTTATTCCCGCGGCAATGGTCCCGCAGGCAATTTTAGAATGCGTGGAACGTGAAATTCCGGGCGTCATCATCGAATCCGGAGGCTTTGCGGAAACCGGGGAAGAGGGGCTTGTCTTGCAGGAATCGCTCAAGCAGATCGCGGAAGAAACCGGCATCCGCCTCTGGGGACCCAACTGCATGGGATTGGTGGACACGGTTCGGAAACATGTTTTTTCCTTTGCGGCGCAAAGCATCTGGAATGAAAATTTTGTTCCCGGAAAAGTTTCCCTGATTGTGCAAAGCGGAATGCTGTCCGGCGTATTTCTCATTGACGCCATGACCCACGGTACCCTGAATATCAGCAAAGTCTGTTCTATCGGCAACAAAGTTGATGTGGATGAATGCGATATTCTGGAATATCTGATGAATGATCCTGAAACCGCTGTGATAGGGCTTTATCTGGAATCTGTTGTCAACGGCAGGCGTTTTATGCAGATATGCCGCAGTTCTCAGAAGCCGGTGGTTCTTCTCAGGGGCGGCAAGAGCGAGAAAGGCGCAAAAGCTGCCATGAGCCATACAGCCAGTCTTGCGGGAAACAACGCGGTGATCAGCGGTGCAATGGCGCAGGCAGGCGTATTGGAAGCTTCGGATTTCAGACAGATGATGGATATATGCCGGGCTTTGTCCATGTTTCCGCCCCGTCAGTCAGACACTCCCTCTCCCCTTTGGGGAGAGGGCAGGGGTGAGGGGACAAAAGGCAGAATTGCCGTTCTGACCTACAGCGGGGGCGCGGGCATTGTCAGTTCCGATTTCATAGACGCGTCAGGACTTGAACTGTCAGAACTTTCTCCGGAAACGCTGTCTGCCATGAAGACCGTATTTCCCGACTGGATGCCGGTTTCCAATCCGGTTGATCTCTGGCCCGCGGTGGAGCTGAACGGTGCGAAAAAAGCTTATGAGACAGCAGTGAATGCGGTTTGTGCGGATGCCGATGTGGATGCCGTGTTTCTGCATATTTTTGTGGGCGGATTTGATCTCAGCCTGGAGGTTGCTTCTGTTGCAAAGATGGCGAAGGATGCCGGAAAGCCGATATTCTGTTTTCTCCTGGGGGAACGGGAGGAAGCCTATCAGTTTCATAAACACGCACAGGAGATGGGAATCGCCGTTTTTCGGGAACTGAACCGCTCTGTGGAGTGCATAAAGGCTGTTTTTGAGCAGAAAAAACTGCTTGAACGCAGAAAATTTGCGGTATCAGCAGTCGCCGGTGTTCTGCTTCCTGAAAAATGGATCGAAGCAATGAAAGGAAAAAAAGGCAGCCTTGACGAACATCTGTCCAAACGCATTCTTTCCGCGTGCAAAATTCCGGTGGTGGAAGAAAAAGTTGCTGCCACAGTTGAAGATGCGATGTCTTTGGCGTCGGCTTTCGGTTTTCCGGTGGTGATGAAAGGACTTTCCCCGGGGAAAATGCACAAAACCGAGTTGGGATTGGTGCGGCTGGGAATTTCCTCTGACGATGCGGTGAAAACAAATTTCGAGTCCTTGAAAGCGGCAATGCCCGAAAGCGGCAGGATCCTGATTCAGAAGCAGATTCAGGGTGACTTGGAACTCATCGTGGGACTGATTCGGGATCCGCAGTTCGGACCCTGCGTGATGTGCGGACTCGGCGGCGTGCTGACGGAAATTCTGGATGATGCGGTTTTCGGTGTCGCACCTCTGAGCAGGGCAGAAGCGCTGGATATGATCGGCAGATTAAAAACGCAGAAACTTCTGAACGGTTTCCGCGGTGCCGCGCCTGTTGACAGAGAAATGCTTGCCCAGATTTTAATGTGTGTGGGAGATTTGGGGTGTATCTGCCCGCAGATTAAAGAAATTGACATCAACCCGCTGATTATAAGCAAAGGCAAACCGACCGCGGTGGATGCGCTTGTGATACTGAACGGATGAATAGAAAATAATACCCGGGTGGGCGGCAGCCGAGCCTTGCCCACCCCTATCGTTTTTTTGCCACAGACGCACACAGACAGACACAGACAGTATTGAAATTCGCCCGTCTTTCCGCCTTTCTGATTATTCAGCACATTCCCCTCGAAAAACTGAAAGCAAACATCATGCCGGAAAATATGCTTTGCAGCTCTTCAGCCGTTTTTTACCCAATTTTCACGGCAAATTTTTTGACAAAACAACTGAATATAAAATTCAGTGCCGGGCTTTTTTCCGGGACGGCTGAAAAAATCCGTCTCAAATTCCCGTGAGACAGCGGAAGCGGTTCATATTGAGAAAAACAGGCGGCTTTCCCGGGAGGAAGCCGGATATCTCATCAGCGATGTGACGGAACAGCCGGTGCGGCGTCCGAAGGGGGAGACAGAAAAAATATTGCGGCGGAAAGAAAAAGCGTCACACACGCAAGATCGGAATAAAAGCGTAAAATGTCATCAGAGAGATAAAAATATTTAAGTTTATATCGGATAGTTACAGAAACAGACGCTTATGGCATAATATAACGGTCGGTATTATTGCCGGAACTGTGCATATTGAAAACAGAGAAAAGACTGACTGAAAAAGCTGTATATGCAAAAAGAAAAAAGCAGGGGAGCTTTCATAAAAAATTCCGCCTGAAATTTTCAGTTTTGCAGGAAGTCTGATGTATTCCGAGATACCGATAAACTGATTCGGATGCCCCGTTATAAAAATCGGGATATCTGCGAGCTTATGCAATTTTTTTTTGCAAGCACCGTAAAAAAATTTAATTGACAGTCTGTTCTTTTTTAGTTACATAATAGCTATAATATAATTTTGTTCTTAAAATATCAGCTTTGCGAATACCATCTTCCTTAAAAGGAGGGCTTGCATATTTTTTATTTTTTTTATATATGAATGGTGTTCAGAATATTTGATTTTGTCAAATTCTTTTTTAAGCCATATTTTCCAAAGTAAAAAAAGACACAATATCAGACCTTATCGGAAATACCTTATCGTATATAAAAAAGTTTCTCGCGTCTATTCTTAGCTTTGGCGCAAAGAGCGCAAAGTAAAGCGAATTTTGTCTATTTTAAGCCGGGCGCTTCAGAAGCGATTTGGTTCTAATTTTAGGGAGCGCCCTTTTTGTTGGGGTTCGCAAGCTCACCCCAACCTACCGGTTTATCCGGTTTATTACCAATAAAGTCTGTTATTTAATGAGATTAAAGCCCCTTAATCAAAACATTGCGAAGGGTTCGCAACTTCGGATGTCCGGGGCTTATCATTTTTTCCAAACAGCGTAAAATAGGAGGCTCATGATGAAGTTAAAACAAATTTCCATATCTATTGAAAATTCCCCCGGAAGACTGTATGAGGTCACACAGGCGCTCGGTGAAGCCGGCATCAACCTGAGAGCGTTGAATCTGGTGGACACGGGCTTGTTCGGACAATTGCGGCTGCTGGTGTCGGATGTCAAGGCTGCCCGACGGGTCATGATGGAAAAACAAATGCCCGCCCGCATAGATGACGTGGTGGCTGCTGAAATCGAAGACAAACCCGGCAGTCTGGCAAAAGTGCTGAAACCTCTCACGGAGGCAAAGATAAATGTCATGTACACTTATGCTTTTGTGGGTGCGTCTGCCGGCAATGCTGTTATGATCTTCCGTTTTGACGACAATGAAAAAGCTGTTGAAATCCTGCTGAAAAACGGCGTCAAGATTCTGGATGCCGAGGCTTTCGGAATGCTGGATTCCTGAAAAGCAGGGACAAATTCAAAACACATAGGGGCACGCCGGCGGCGTGCCATTTAATTCGGTCGGATATTCGTTTCCGAATCATGTCTTACAACCCGAAATGTAGAACGGGTTTGTCTGTTTTTAGTCGGGCCGTTTTACTATGTGCAGAATGTAGAACGGGTTTCAAACCCGTTTTACTGTGTGCAGAGAGGATATTTAATTTATGACACAAGAACCGAAATTCACTCCCAAATCATTTGCGGTCATCGGCGCGGGTCCGGTGGGATGTATTGTTGCGGCATTTCTTGCAAAAGGCGGATATGATGTGACGCTTTGCGATGTGATTCCTGATCTGATCAATCCCGCGGCAAATCCCGGCATCACCATAGAAGGCGCAGAAAATATTGTCAATCAGCCGGTTACAAGGGTACTGACCCGGGTGGATGATCTGGCAAAACATAAGCCCGATGTGATTTTTGTTACCGTCAAAGCAACGGCAACGCCGCTGATTGCCTCTGCCATTGAGGGCTTTTATAAAGAAGGCATGTATGTCATCAGTTGGCAGAACGGCATTGATACGGAACTGGCTGTCGCCTCTGTTCTGGGAAAAAAGCCGGTGATGCGGGCAGTAGTGAATTACGGCTGCGGACTTGCCAAGCCAGCGCATGTCCGTATGCCCTTTCATCATCCCCCGCATTATATTCAGGCACTTGATCCGGCATCCGAACCCGCGGCGATTGCCATTGCGGAAGTTCTCACTAAATGCGGACTCGGAACCGAGAACACCGATAAAATTGTCTCGATGGTCTGGCGCAAGGGCATTCTGAACGCGTGCATGAATCCGGTCTGTGCGATTACCGGCTTCACCATGGCGCAGACCATGAAAGACCCCATCAGTTTTCAGATTGTTGACTCGCTGATCAAAGAATGCGTGAAAATCGCCAGAGCCAATGAAATCAGTCTGGGATGGGATTTTTATCCCTACTCGGTTGAATACATGAGTCATGCAGGGGATCACAAGCCTTCGATGTTAATGGATATTGAGATGAAACGCAGAACCGAAGTTGATTATATTAACGGGAAATTCATCGAATACGGCAAACAGGCAGGCATGGAAACGCCGTATAATATAACGATCCGAAATCTTGTGAAGGCGTTGGAAT
>JFJP01050453.1_pt1 | contig 11071 bp, 5 predicted proteins | sample 431651 | NCBI WGS metagenome assembly JFJP01 (sample SAMN02602958, study PRJNA72255) | Microbial mat metagenome, whole genome shotgun sequencing project. | biome: fresh water; feature: sink hole; material: water; isolation source: purple microbial (photo- and chemosynthetic) mats found in...
TCCATGGTTTTCGTCGGTAAATTTTGCTGCACGGGCAACACCTTCGTAAAACACACCTCCCCAGGTGGGATAAAAATTCTGATAATCCCAGTTTTGCCAGTCAAGGGTGTAGCCGATAAGTGGTTGAAAAACGGAGTTCCACCCAACGACCATTCCCATATTATCGTTTACCATGCTGGCACCAAAAAATGTGCTCATGTAGCCGTCGTTCACCACGGTCCAGGTTTCCCCAAAATCGCTGGTAACAATAATTGCGTTGGTTTGGCCGGTGATGACTCCCCTTCCGGAAGCCAGGTCGAAGCTAATATCCAGCAAATCGTACTCCACATTGGGAATAGAAATCTGTTGCCAGGATTGACCCTGGTTTTCAGAAATCAAAATAGTCCCCATTTCACCAACTGCAAAAACCCTTTCGTTGCTGGCAAAGGCAACTCCACGTAAATCTGTGGACACACCCAATGCCACCGGCAACCAGTCAATCCCTCCGTTTCCGGTAATAATAATTGTTCCCGCATCACCCACAGCTAGGCCAATTTCGGTTGAGATAAAACCGACGCTATTCAGGTTTTTGATGGTGGAAGATTCGACAAGTTGCCAATAATGCTGCGAAAACAATTGTGAACCGATGTTGAGCATTAAAAAGAAAAACAATATTTGGGTTTTCATAATATCTATTTTTCAGGCGAAGGTAGGAATTTCCATAGAAAATACAATTATCCAACTTCTGAATCGGACCGAAGGAGATAACTTTTAAAAAACGAAAAGCCTTAAAAACATATTCAGTTCAGCCATTGCTGAATTCTAAAACTTGAAAAACATCAAATTCAGCACTAAAGCGCCCTGGGTATCTCCATTTATTAAATGGCCAGGATAAAATAATTTTTAGTAAAAGCTAAAAGATTTACTACTTTTGGCTTTCAAGATACAACATTATGAATATAGTTCAATTATTAGTTATGAAGGTCTTAAAGATTTTCTTAATGGCCATTGTTTTTGCCTCAGGCACATTGTCTTCCATTGTTTACGGACAAACCACCAAAACAGTTGGAACCTCGGGTGATTACGCAACGCTTACCACTGCCTTTAATGCCATTAATGCAGGAACAATTACCGGCGCGATCACGTTACAAATTATTTCTTCAATTTCGAGTCATCCCTCGGCTGTATTATACCAAAGCGGTTACACCGGAGGCGGAGGCACATCAAATTACAGTTCAGTTTTAATTTATCCAAAAGGCACATTTTCCATTAGCGCGAATGTCGCTGCACCACTGATCGACTTAAACGGAGCCGATAATGTAACCATTGATGGACGAATAGATATGACAGGTTCTTCGAAGGATTTGACAATCAGCAATACCAGCACAACCGCAAATTCAACCATCCGGTTTATCGAAGATGCCACAAATAATACTGTGAAGTATTGCACTATTAAAGGTTCTTCAAGTATAGGATCAGGCGGGATAATCCTTTTCTCAACTACAACCGGCACAACCGGAAATGATGGAAATACGATTGATCATAATGATATAACCAATGCATCGGATGCCAACAGACTAAGAAATGTAATTTACTCATCAGGATCCTCTGGTAAAGCAAACAGTGGAAACATCATAAGTAACAACAATATTTATAATTTTTTTACCAGAACTCTTTCATCAGGGTGTATTACCCTTTATGAATTCACAACAGGTTGGATTATTTCAGGAAACAGTTTTTATGAAACAGCAGAGTTTGTTCCTAGCGAAGCTGATGCAGCTTATACGATTATAAAAATCTATTATTTAACATCAGCAGAAAAAGGCAGCGACTACATCATTTCTGACAACTACATAGGAGGACAATCGTCAAATTGCAGTGGTTTGGCATGGTCTAAAACCAATGATAGAAACAATTCATTCACTGCAATAAGTTTACAAGTAGCAAATAGTCCGGCGTGTAGCATTCAAAACAACACCATTCAAAATTTTGCCTGGAGTAATTCAGGCGCAGCTGGTTGGACAGCCATAAATGTTGCTGAAGGCGGAGTAAATATTGGTACAATTACAGGCAATACAATTGGAGCTGCCAACGGAACCGGTTCTATTACAGTTATTGGAGGAGCCACCGCCTCAAATTTTTATGGAATTAATCTAGCCGGATCTGGGGTAATTGCTTGTGAAAATAACACAATTGGGGCTATCACTGTTGCCAATTCAAATGCCGCTGATGCTGCTAATTTTTATGGGATTTTTAAAGGAAATTCAGGCACATGTACTTTTAGCGATAATACGATTGGAAGTAAAAGCCAGGAAAACAGTATAAATGCTACTTCGGCCAGTACAGACAACGCTCAGATTGTCATTGGTATTTATAATTCAGCGGGTGCAGCACCCACGCTTACAATTAAAGGCAACACAATAGCCAATCTTACGAACGGAACAACCAACACGAATACTGCTACTCCAGGGTTAATTACTGGAATTACTTCAAACATCGGAGTTGGAGATATTTCCAATAATGTCATCCATCATTTAACCATTGCTAATGCTAACACTACTACAAATCAAACCTCCTCAGTTAGTGGAATTGTTTTAACTGCGACAAATGCCCAACAAACTGTGACAGGAAATACTATTTTTAACCTATCGAATACTTATGGCTCTTTTGCTGGTAATATCATCGGTTTGTATTTTGGAGGAACCGGTACGTCACCAATAAATCATCAGATCAGTGGGAATTTTATTCATTCTTTAACTGTGAATTCCTCTTCCACATCAGCTAACGTTTATGGAATAAAGATAAATTCCGGTAATTCAACCTATTCAAACAACATCATTTCATTTGGGGAAAATACGGCAACAGCACTTTATGGAATTTATGAAACCGGCGCTTCACAGCACAACAACAGTCTGTATTCTAATACAATTTACATTGGAGGAGCGCCAACATCAGGAACTAATTTATCTTACGCCCTTTACAGTGCTGCCAGCACAAATACAAGAAATTTCAGAAACAACATTTTCTCCAATGCCCGCTCAACAAAAGGTGGCTCAAACCTGCATTATGCAGTATTTCTGAACTACACTGGCAATACCAACCTGACAATTAACTACAACGATTACTTTGTATCGGGAACCGGAGGCGTGCTTGGGGGACGAACTACAACAAATTATACAAATATTACTGACTGGAGAGCTGCGACCGGTCAGGATGCGAACAGTGTAAACAATGACCCCGGCTTTGTAAATGCCGGCGGAACAACCGAGAAAGATTACCTGGGTTCCGGGGGATTGGGTGTTAGCGGAACAGGAATAACCACCGACTATTTTAAAGCCGTAAGAGCATCCACACCGATTATGGGGGCACTCGAAAATTACAACAAATGGACCGGAGCCAGCAGTACAGTTTGGGCTGTTGATGGAAACTGGTCCGCAGGAGGTGTGCCATCGGAAACTTCAAATGTTTTAATTCAAAACGTCAGCAATAAGCCCGAACTCAGCACAACGGTTACCGTTTCAAACCTCGCCATCGAAACGGGCGGTTTACTCAACATTGCTTATAACGGCAATCTTACCGTAACCAACGGATGCAGCAATAAAGCCGGAACCGCCGGATTGGTGCTGAAATCAACATCCTCTGGTACCGGTTCTTTCATCAACAGCACCGAAGATGTTAAAGCTACTGTTGAGCGTTATATTGCCGGCGCTGATTGGGCAACCTGGGATGCAGGCTGGCGACAGCTATCTTCCCCAATTGCTTCACAAGCCATCTATCCTGAATTTGTAAGCACATTTTCGCTCATCAACGAAGACTTTTATAAATGGGACGAGCCTACCAATGAATGGATCAATATTAAAACATCAAACGGTACTGTTAATTATTCGTTTGAAGGAAGTTTTGTAGCAGGACGCGGTTACCTGGTTTCTTATGACGAAACAGATACAAAGCAATTTATCGGAACATTAAACTACAGCAATGTTGAGGTTACCGGGCTTACCTTAACCGGAACAACAGGTGTAAACCGAAGTTGGCATTTGTTGGGAAATCCTTATGCTTCGGCGCTAACCTGGGATGCAACCTCTGCCTGGAATAAAACCAATATTGCGGGTGTGGCCAAAATCTGGAACTCTACGGGTAAAAGCTATACTTCCATAAATGCTGACGGAATTATACCTTCTGGCAACGGATTCATGGTACAGGTCAGCACAAGCACGGGTTCGCTCACCATTCCGGCATCCAAACGCACCACACCAAACCCCAACTGGTACAAAAGCAGTGATTATCCTGTGATAATCCTTTATGCAAAAAATAATGATAATCCTTCATTTCAGGAAAGCCAGGTCAGGTTCAACCCGGCGGCCACCAATGGTTTCGACTTCGAATACGACAGCGATTTCCTGTCAGGCTACGCGCCGTTGTTTTATTCGGTCATGGGCGCCGAAAACCTTTCTGTAAACAGCCTGCCCGGGTTTACAGACGAAACTGTGATTCCGTTCGACTTCATCAAAAACGAGGGGACAAACTTTTCCATCGAAGCCACCGGCATCGAAACTTTAGAACCTTCGGCCACTGTTTTTCTGAAAGATAATAAACTTGGGATTGATCATAACCTTTCCGAAAATCCTGTTTACAGCTTCACTTCTTCCAACGGTGATGAACCGGCAAGGTTTGAATTGCATTTTAGCAGCGTGGGCATAAATGAAATTCAGCCACAAACTGTTGCACGGGTCTGGCTGGAGCATAACACGCTTAACATCAGTAATGTTGAACCAGGAACCAACTTTGAAATCGTTGACCTGCAGGGTGGGGTGAATTAAATGAATTAAAAGATTAAAATAAATACGTTCCATTTGTAAATTTAATACAATTAATGACTATACTTGCAGACTAAGCCAAAGACCGAAGAATAGAAAACAAACAGTTAAAGAAAAGGATTAAAGAATTAACCCATAGCCGCGATGAATGGAAAATCAAGGCGATTACCCGAAAGGAAAAATATGATGAATTAAACCAAAAGTTGCTGGTTGTAAAAAAAAACCTTCAGTATATCCAAAATCTGTAGGACAGAGCAAGCCTAAGTTCTCTCATTTTAGAGCCATTGTTATTCTTGCAATGATGGCTGCAAAAGCAAATTCATCCATAAGCTTCCGTAGCTTAAGTAAAGTTTTTGTAACCATTAACCTATACTTTAAAATGGAGCTTTCAACACCCTCTTGTTCAACAACCCTGCTGTGGATTAAAAAGATAGGGAAAGCCCAATTGGAACTGCCCAAAGAAAGGGAGGACGATTGGATTCTTATTGCAGACGAAAGTATCGGTATTGGTCAAGAAAAAGTCCTTGTGATCTTGGGTATTAGGCGCAGCCATATCGACTTTACCCGTCCACTGGTGATGCAAGATATGAAACCAATTACCGTAAAATCAAAGCAAAGGTGGACCGGGCAAGATATTGCCAACGAATTAAACAAAGCTAAAGAGATACTAGGTACCGTAATATATGCAGTTACCGATGCAGGCAGCACCTTGAAATGTGGCTTAAGAGAAGCTGGCATAAAGCAGGTGTATGATATTACCCATGCAATGGCCATAATCTTACAAAGGCTTTATGAAAAGGACGAAACCTTCAAGGACTATACGCACAAAGCAGCTCAAATGAGATTTAAGCTTTGTTGCAGCAAACATGCCCATCTGATCCCGCCAAATCAACGCTCTAAGTCCCGGTTCTTAAATATCGATACTATCAGCAAGTGGGGCATGGATGTATTGCATGCACTTCAAAACAAAGACATATCCGTTGAAGAAAGGGATCAATTACAATGGGTTAAAGAAAAGGAGGCTTTTGTTGTCGAAATGGGTTCGATAATAGAGGTTGTCCAGAATATATCAAGAATTTTGAAGCATGAAGGGCTAAGCAAGCTAACAAAACTCAAATGCATTTCTATGCTAAGTAGCTGTAAGGATGGCAGATTGAAGGAATTCAAGTCTTACATATTGAATTACCTGGATGAACACACAAAAGAAATCAAGCATCAAAAAGAAACGATACTGTGCTGCTCGGATATCATAGAATCGGCCTTTGGGAGATATAAAAACGAATTGTCTAAAAACCCAATGAGTGGAATAACCGATTTAGTTTTAATTATTCCAGCCCTCACAGCCAAACTAACAGAGGCTTCAATAACAGAGGCTATTGATTCTTGTACCGTAAAGGATATTGCGTTATGGAAAAAAAAGAATCTCTGTTTCTAAATGTGAGATTTAATTCACCCCACCTGCAGGGTCGTAAATTGCTGACAAAAGCGATCCCTGGCAACAGCACTTCTGTTAATCTGAACTTGCCGGTTGGTATCTATCTTGTGAATGTAAACACACAAGCTACGCGAATTGTGGTAACTAATTGATAAAAAAAACTAACAAAACTCAGGATCATGAAAAGGAAAAAGCTATTAATAGCTTTGATGCTTGTCGTACCTTTTTGTTTTAAAACATTCAATGCCAGTGCAGTTATTATTTCGGCGGCACAAAGTGGAAACTGGTCCAGCACTTCAACCTGGACAGGTGGCGTGGTACCCGGAGCCTTGGACGATGTGGAAATAGTTGTTGATGCCGCAGTTACAATCACCATAGATGTTGATGTAACAGTTGCAAGTATTAAGCTTGGGGCTGGTGGTACGATTGCAAAAAAAGACATTCTGATACTCGATACAGATAAAATCCTTACGGTTACCGGAAATTTTGTCTGGGACAAAGTGGGCGTTTTTCAGCAAAATGCGGGAAGCAGTGTCACAGCAGCAAATTATGTTTTTGGAAGCATTTCGTATGCTGCTGCTATCTGGAACATTAATGGAACAGCAGAAAACAGAGCATCGGTTAATGGCTCTGGAAATATTAAACCCACAACCTCATCAAGTCCACCTGTACAACAAGTTAATTGGCAATACGCCGATTTCAACATCGTTGGATTCACAGAACTTGCTTTAAAAAATGCCTGGGACGCCAACGCCTATTCCAGTTTAAACATTGATCATTGCTATTTTAATGCCACAGGATATGTTGATATAGGCCAATATGCCAACTCAGCCAACGATTTGAAGATTACAAACAGCGATTTTAGAAATACTACCTCTACGCTTTCAGGTTTTAATGCGCAGGTTTGTATCAGAACATCCGTATTAAGCACGCTGGGTAATTTTGCTTTTGAAGGGAATGTATTTTCAGGAGCCACACAAGGGAAAATATACTTGACCACAGTTGGAAATGGTCGTGAAATAAAGGATAATGTTTTTAAGAACAGGTCATGTGATATTGCCTACATAACAGCAGTTACAACTGCACAGAAATCAATTAAAGTTTACAATAATGTATTCTGTGTTACCGCTGATGCCGGCTCGGCAAATGGACAATTGCTTGATTATGGTGGTGGACTTGAAGTTTATAACAATATTTTTATGGGTCAGCCATACAATGTGCACACCATCATGTTTCCAGGTAGCTATGCCGCCGATCTTCCGGTTACAAAAATTCATAATAATGTTTTTGATAATGATGACGGAGATTCTGATGTACTTAACCTGAATTATGTTCCTGTTGAGATTACCGAAAATATTTTTATTGGCAATGGAACACCAATTAATCTTGGAGTATCGGGTGGTGGCGGTTATGGTTCATTATCGCCCAATTCAGGTACGGTTTTGGCTAAAAATAATACAAGCTATCTTTTATCATCGGTGGCATGGCTGGCGTGGGCAGGAGAGACATCCCAGCACACAGGTGGAGCAGTAACTTTTCTTAACAACCTGACCGGCGACAATAATAATACAGATGCAAAAGCCTACAAAGACAGCCAATCCACTGCCGATGTTTTTGATTATGTTGATTACAATTGGTTTTACAATGGTAATGGTGGCACTTTTGATAATTATGAAGGAATTAACAAAACAGGAAAAGTTGAAGGCGTTGATGAAGGTTTTGGCAAATATGATCAATCAGGCGATCCGCTGTTTTATGCACCTTCGCGCCGGATGTACACGTTTGATGCATCTCTTGACGGAGCCGGAACCGATTTAAACCTGGTAACCGAGATGATGAAGAAAAACCAGAATGTTACAGGTGAAGTTTTCAATTCAAATTATACCGTTACAGCAGGACTTGCCTACATCCGCGAAGGTTTTAAACCTGGCAACGTGCTTGTCGGGTCAGCCGGGCAGGATGGAACTTTTGCCGGAGCCATTGATTATTACAACACCACTACCTGGACGGGAAATACCACCGATTGGAATACTCCCGCAAACTGGAGTACAAACGCAGTTCCAACAGCCGCAGATAATGTTACCATTCCCAATCTTAGCAATGATCCCGTGATCAATGAGGCGCCGGGATCACCTGCGGTTTGTCACAACTTAACAATTTCCTCAGGAGCCACTATGACCATTGCACCCGGAAAAGCCCTAACAGTTAATGGAGCCCTTACCAACACAAGTACTTCAGGAATTGTTATCCAATCGGACGCCTCAGGAACAGGTTCGTTGGTGCACCCCACTGCAAATGTACCGGCAACCATGGAACGTTACATTGCAGGTGCTGATTGGGGAATATGGAACGACGGCTGGCACCAGCTTTCATCCCCTGTCGAAAGCCAGGTAATAAGTCCGGAATTCGTGAATAGTTACCAGCTTGGCACCGAAGACTTTTATAAATGGGATGAGCCAACAAACAATTGGATTAGTATTAAAAATTCAGAAGGAACAGGATGGACTTCCGGTTTTGAAACCAACTTTGTTGTTGGAAGGGGCTATCTTGTTAGTTATGATGTATCAGATACAAAAGAATTCAAAGGCGAATTAAACATTTCCGATGTTAACGTAAGCAACATGCTCATTACCGGAACAACCGGAAACAACCGAAGCTGGCATTTGTTGGGAAATCCTTTTGCTTCGGCACTTACATGGGATGCAACCTCCGCCTGGAATAAAATCAATATTGCAGGTGTTGCCAAAATCTGGAACTCGGCTGGGAAAAGCTATTCTTCTATAAATGCCGACGGAATTATTCCTGCCGGTAATGGCTTTATGGTTCAGGTAAGCGATGGCACAGGCTCACTCAACATTCCAGCCACAAAACGAACCCATAATGCGCAATCATGGTATAAAAACAGTGATTATCCGGTGATTATGCTTTATGCCACCAACCTTGATAATCCATCCTTTCAGGAAAGCCAGGTGAGGTTCAACCCGTCATCAACAGGTGAGTTTGATCTTGAATATGATAGCGAATTTTTACCCGGATATGCACCATATTTTTATTCGGTGACGAACAACGAAAACCTTGCTGTAAATAGCCTTCCTGAATTTATTGCCGAAACTGTTATCCCGTTTAACTTTATTAAAAACGAAGGAACCAATTTCAGCATTGATGCCATGATTGAAAACTTACCAGGAACTGTCTGGCTACTTGACAAAAAGACCAATTTTGACCATAACCTGAGCCAGACACCGGTTTATTATTTCACAAGCGAACCTGGTGATCAGAGCGACCGCTTCCTTCTTCTTTTCGGCAGTGTAGGTATCAATGATTCACCGGTAAGAAAGAACATGATTGGTTGGTACAACAATGGAAATCTTTTCGTAATAAATGAAAATGAAAGTACTCAAGTAAGCATTTATAATATTCAGGGACAAAATCTACAGAATTTCCAACTGCTTGGCAGCGGGCTTCAGACTTTGTCTGTAAATATGCCTGTGGGTGTTTATTTTGCGCGTATCATCAATAATGGAAGGATGCAAACCGTAAAAATGATTGTTCAATAAAAAACTTAAAATAGAAAAACATGAAAAATATAGTTAAGAGGTTATTATTCACACTTTTTGTTACGATTTCGATGGGTTACGCAACCTCAGGTTTTGCGCAAGACCCACCACCTCCGCCAAACGGAGGGCATGGGATGGGTGGCTCACAGCCTCCTGGTGGCGGCGCTCCCATTGGCGAAGGATTATTAATCCTTACTTTCCTTGCTGCAAGCTATGGCGGGAAGAAGTGGATTTCAAATAAAAAAGTTACTTGAGATAAATGGGCTTGGTCTAAAAAGGGTCAACAAATTTCATTAATGCGGCTAAAGCCTTGATTATCACGCATATCAATTGCCCCGACCTTAAGGTCGGGGCAATTGAAAATCAACCACTTACGGGGCTTTTGCCACAGGCATCCCTTCGGGGAGCCCAAAATTACTATTTTTAGACTGGACTCATAAATAATCAAAATTTTTAAAAAATGTTGGCATATCCCATTCCTGCAGTTTATGTAAAAATCAAAAGCTGGCAAGCAATATTAATCATGCTGCTTATCTAAAATATTCTTTACTTTTGATGTCTTAAAGAAAAATTTATAATCTAACCCCAACATCTTAACAAAAAAAATATGAAAAAATTAGCCTTTTATTCAATGGCTGGCCTTTTGTTTGCCTTTTTATTGGGACAAAATCTTATTGCCCAAACCATCAGAACTGTTGGTAGTACAGTAACAAATTACACCACCTTAAAAATCGCATTCGATTCGATTAATGCAGGAAAAATTAAGGGAGTAATTATTTTGCGGATAGTTGACAACACTAACGAATCTGCCGTGGCGAGTTTGAAGGCCAGCGGAACCGGAAGTTCAAACTATACGTCAGTTACCATTTATCCAACCGGTACAAGAAGCATTTCTGGTAGTAGTTTTAACGGTGCAATTATTGAATTTGACGGTGCTGACAATGTTACTATTGACGGAAGGATTGATCAGACAGGCACTTCCAACAGTTTAAGTTTTATAAATACCAACACCGGAAGTGGCGCTTCGGCCATCCGCTTTGCAAATTCTGCCGAAAACAATACCGTAAAATATTGTAACCTCAGCGCTTCTTCTACCTCTTCCGCTGTTGGTATTGTAACTTTTTCGGGCAGTACCTCCGGAAATGGCAACGACAACAATATTGTGGAATATTGTAATCTTACCAGTTCTGCTGGCGGCAGGCCATACAATGGCATCGTTTCATCAGGTACCACAGGCCGCGAAAACAACGGATGTATTATCCGTAACAACAATATTTACAATA
>JFJP01040534.1_pt1 | contig 11070 bp, 4 predicted proteins | sample 431651 | NCBI WGS metagenome assembly JFJP01 (sample SAMN02602958, study PRJNA72255) | Microbial mat metagenome, whole genome shotgun sequencing project. | biome: fresh water; feature: sink hole; material: water; isolation source: purple microbial (photo- and chemosynthetic) mats found in...
AGCTTTTGCTTGGTTTAAGCTAAAGATAATCAATACACCAGCTAGCAAAATTATTTTAAATAGTTTTTTAGTAATTTGTGTTTTCATATATTTACATCATTTGATGGTTGCACCTATTTTCCGAAAACTCACTTTTATAAAAAACAATGGCTCAACGTTTAATAACTATTGAGCCATCGCTTTAATTAATTCATAACCGTTTATATTTCAACCGAATAACCTGATATTAATTCGGTAATTTCATTATCAAACACTACGCTTTCAAAATGTTTGCCTTCCATATCGGTACTGAATTTAAACTCTTCATTTTTAAGTCCTTTAGCTAATTTATCCGCAAGTTTTGGATATATTTCGGTGATACTCTTACCAATTAAATCTTTTTCTTTAAATTTGAGGGATTTTAACGCGCCACCAAAAATTTTAGTTATCTCACCACCTTTATCAAGGTTAAAAACGAGTGATGGTAATTTCATAGCTAATCCGCTTATCAACTTATCTTTAGTCCATACCTCAGCTTTAGCTATTTTGGTTTCGCTAATATCGCGTACTATTTCGATAACACCTTCAATTTCACCGGTATTTAAACTGTATGGCACTTTAGTAGTCGCTGTCCATTGGGTTGTTCCATCGGCTAAGGTGATGCGATCTTCTTCATTATACATTGATTCGCCCCATTTAAGAATACGTTTGTCGTCGCGAGCCAATTTTTGCGCAAGTTTTTTATCCAAAAAGTCGAAATCAGTCTTATTTTTGGCATCGCTCACCTCGCTAAGTCCTATGGCTTTAGCTTTCGATTTATTGATGCGTTTGTAAGAGCCTTTTAAGTCTTTGAAAGTGATTTGCTCCGGTATGTTCTCCATTAGTGTTTGGAACATAGCATTTTCGGCACTCAATTCGTTTTGCAACTCTTTCATTAACTCGTTTTGACGAACAATTTCATCTTCCTGACGTTTTATGTCTGTTATATCCGTTTGTACGCCAAGCAATCCAGTTTCACCTAAGTAGTTGATGTAGAATGGCATTTTTGTAGTATGAAGAACTCTGGCTTCACCGCTTAAATCTTCGGTCTGAATATACGATTTTGGTTTTCCGCCTCTAATAATTGATTGTTCTTCATCAAATAGTCCTTGAGCAATTTCTTTATCGAAGAAATCAAAATCATCTTTGCCGATTAATTCTTCAGCTTTCACACCATGTACTTTGGCTACTAATGAATTAACTAAAACCATTCTACTCTTACTATCTTTCAAGAAAATTTTACCCGGTATATGGTCTATAATGTCGAAAAGCGTTTTTCTATGAGTCTCAATTTTTTCCATCATTTCCTTATTATGGCGGGCATCCGCTTCTTTTAAGCGTTCCAGTTCTTCATTGGTAGCTTGTATTTCTTCTAAGGTTTGTCTAAGTTCTTCATCCTGAGCGTGCAACTCTTCATTTCGGCGTTTCATTTCTATTTCCATCGTCTTTATCTCTGTAATATCGGCTTGTACCGAAAGTATCCCTTTTTGGTTTAAATGAGCGATAAAGAATGGCATCAAAGTAGTTCGGTAATAATGCTTTTCACCAGCAATTTCTTCCGTTTCGATAAATGTCTTACGTCCACCACTTATTATTTCATTTTCAGCTTCTTTACGTCGTTTTGCATCGGTTTCGGTATAAAAATTAAAATCTGTTTTACCAATCAATTCTTCTGCCGACATGCCATACGTCTTAGCCATTTCGGTGTTAACCAACATTATTTTGCCTTCATTATCCTTTAAGAAAATTTTACCCGGCACATTATCAATAACTTTCATCAGCATCCTGCGATTATTATCAATAGTTTCGAGCATTTCTTTCTGTTTCTTGGTTTCCAATTCTTTCAATACTTGCATTTCGCTTTGTGTGGTTTGAAGCTGTTGCAGTGTCTGTTGAAGCTCTTCTTTTTGAGCTGATAATGCATTGTTATGTTCGGTCAGCTCATTTTCCATCTGTTTAATTGAAGTTATATCTTTCGATATTCCAAAAGTTCCGACTATTCGTCCGGTGCTATCGCGCAATGGCATCTTAGTTGATGATACCCAAGAGATTGATCCATCTTCCCAGGTCTCTTTTTCAATTACATTGATTAGCGGTTTACCAATCCGGATTATTTCTTGCTCGTCGTCATAAGCCTGTTTGGCATGTTCGCGGGCAAAGAAATCAAAGTCAGTTTTGCCAATTATTTGTGAATACTCGGTGGCATTAAATTTAGGCACCATTGATTTGGTAACTCGTAAAAAGCGGCTTTCCGTGTCTTTAAAGTAGATAGAGTCTGGTATAGTGTCCATCAGCGCGTTCATTAAGTACTGCTCTTTCTCTAAGTCTTGCTTTATTTTTTCGTTTTCAGCCATGCGACGTTCCAATTCTTCCTGTGTAGCTTGCAGTTCCTCAAGGTTTTGTTTCAACTCTTCTTCTGATGTTTGGAGTTGCTCATTTTGCGCTTTCAAATTTTGCTCCATAAATTTAAGATCCGTAATATCTCGTGAGATACCAAACAATCCGATTACACCACCATTTTGGTCATACATAGGGAGTTTAGTACTCGATACCCAACGTTCATCACCATTTAAAGTTGTAGATTGCTCAATAAAATTCACAACACCTTTACCGGTAGTGATAATTTGTTGTTCCATATTGTACTTATCCAGAGCTTGCTCACGCGAGAAGAAATCGAAATCGGATTTGCCTTTAAGTTCATCGTTTTTCGTTACATTGAAATTTTTGAGCATAGATTTACTGGTACGTAAAAAGCAGCTGTTGCGATCTTTAAAGTATATGGCATCAGGTATCGTATTTAATAGCGCATCCATCAGGTATTTCTCTAATTCGAGTTCCGTTCTAACTTTCTCGTTTTCTTCGGCGCGTCGTTCCAGTTCTTCCTGCGTTGTTTGCAGCTCTTCAAGATTTTGCCTCAACTCTTCTTTTTGCGAATTGAGTTCTCGATTGTGTTCACCCAATTCAACTTCAAGCTTTTTAATATCAGTAATATCTTTAGTAATTCCAAATGTTCCTACAATTTCGCCGTTCTTGTTGCGTAAAGGCATTTTAGTGGTCGCCGCCCATGCAACTGTACCGTCGTCCCATGTTTCTTTTTCAATAACGTTCAGCATCGGAACACCGGTTTTGATGATAGTTTGCTCATCATTGTATGCTTTGCGCGCGTGCTCGGCTGCAAAGAAGTTGAAATCGGATTTTCCAATTATCTCGCTTGCATCGCTAACATTAAATTTGGGAACCGTTGACTTGCTGATTCGAAGGAATCTGCTTTCATTATCTTTGAAATAAATGGAGTCGGGCAATGTATCCATCAGCGCATCCATCAAATACATTTCTTTTTCAAGGTCAGTCCTTATTTTTTCATTTTCAGCTATTTTGAAAACAAGGTCTTCTTGCGTCGCTTGTAATTCTTCCAGATTCTGTCGTAGCTCTTCCTTTTGCGACCTAAGTTCTTCATTTTGAATATTGAGCTTCACCTCAAGTTCTTTAACCGCTGTAATGTCTTTCGATATACCGAATGTCCCTACAACATTTCCCTTTGCATCGCGTAGCGGCATTTTAGTTGTTGAGGAGTATGCTGTTCTGCCATCGCCATAAGTTTCTTTCTCAATCACATCAATCATCGGTGTACCCGATTTTATTATCTGTTGTTCGTCGTTGTAGGCTTTGCGGGCATGTTCGGAAGCAAAAAAGTTGAAATCCGTCTTACCTATTATTTCTTTACTGTCGCTTACACCAAATTTTGGAACTGTAGATTTGCTTATACGTAAAAACCGGCTATCCACGTCCTTGAAAAAAATGGAATCGGGCAGCGTATCCATTAAGGCATCCATCAGATATTGCTCACGTTCAAGGTCTTTTGTGATGGCTTCATTTTCTTCGGCTCGTCGTTCCAATTCTTCCTGTGTCGCCTGAAGCTCTTCAAGGTTTTGACGTAATTCTTCTTTTTGTGCTTTAAGCTCTTCGTTTTGCTGTACTATTTCAGTTTCGAGCTGTTTTATTTGGGTAACATCTTTCGATATGCCAAATGTTCCCACTATAGTGCCGGTTTCGTCGCGTAATGGCATTTTTGTAGATGACACCCAAGTAGTTCTACCATCTTCCCATGTTTCTTTTTCTATATAGTTGAGCATTGGCACTCCGGTACGAATAATCTGTTGTTCATCGTTATATGCTTGGTTTGCATGTTCAAACGCAAAGTAATTAAAATCGCTTTTACCAACAACTTCTCTTGCATCCGTAACATTAAATAACTTATTGAGGGAGCTGCTAATACGTAAAAAGCGACTTTCGCGATCTTTAAAATAAATGGAATCGGGCACCGAATCCATGAGTGCATCCATCAGGTATTTTTCGCGTGCCAATTCGTCTTGTATTCGTTTGTTTTCCACAATTTTGTGTTCGAGGTCTTCTTGTGTAGCTTGCAATTCTTCCAAATTTTGCCGCAATTCTTCTTCTTGCGATTGTAGTTCTTCGCTTCGGTGTTTGGCTTCTAATTCGAGAAGTTTTGTTTTGGTTATATCAGTAGCGATAAGTAGTACTTTATAAGGACGATTCGATTGATCAACAATAGGAGTGAAGGTTTCGTTTAACCATATAGTTTTGTTATTGAGCGATATATGGTTTATTCGAGTTTTTGAAAGTCCAAAACGGATTTCATCCCAGAAACGGCTGTATTCATCGCGGCTCTCCGGTGTTGATAAATCCATGAAATCTCTATCGTTCTTACCCACAAAATCATCGGAATGTAACCCAAATGCTTTGGAATATTGCTCATTGATTTTAAGTATTGTACCATTCAAATCCAGTTCTGCTGAAAAAGTAGCAATGTTTATAGCATGGATTAATCCAGTCATTTCAAGCTCTTTTTCTTTCATCTTCGTTTGAGTAGCAGTCAATTCCTCCATGTTTTTATGCAGGATTATTCCTTGCTCTTCCAATTCAACATTCCGGCGTTTGCTTTCAATTTCCAACTCTTTTTGCTCGGTCATCTCATTGGCGATGTATATTATCTTGTGAATTTCGCCCAAATCATCCACAACCGGCGTATATGTTCCTTTAAACCATTTTTCTCTACCATCTTTGGTTGCAAAGCGTTCTTGTCGTTCGCCCGCTATTCCGGTAAGCAACTGGCTCCAAAGTGCTTTCGATTTATTAAGTTCGGCTTTTGATTGTAATTCAAATAAATTTTTGCCGATCCGGTCTTCTGCATTAAATCCAAGTGTTTTAAGCAAAATTTTATTCATTTCAATGATATTACCGTCAAGATCGTATTCAGCTTTAAGCACCGAATTGTCTATTGCTTTAATATCATTATGGTATTGAAGATTTTTACGCTTTTCTTTTGAAATATCAATTGCTAAATATAATATACTAACCACTTTTCCTTTATTATCGCGAACCGCCGTATAAGTGGCAAGCAGCCAAATTGAACCATATTTGGTTTTATAGAGAACCTCTTCTTCGTAGTGCTTGCCACCTTTGATAAGACTTTCCCATATTTTATCAAATTTCCGAGCTTCTTCCACGTCCATGAATACCGAGAAATGTTGTGCCATTAATTCGCTCGACGTATATTGCATTATCTCAAGCAGCTTGGTATTAGCGTAGCGAATAGTGCCATCGAGATTGAAATCGGCACGTATAATGGTATGATTTACAGCGTTTACAAAACCGAGTGCTGCTTCTTCGTTGCGAGCAGCTTCTTCTTGGGTTGCCCGTAGCTCATCGAGGTTACGGCGCATTTTTTCTTCTTGTTGTTCGAGTTTTTTTGCCTGTTTTTCCGATTCTGAAAGTAAACGAGCTGTTCGTACATTGATTTTTACAACTGAAATAGTAGAGGTAACCGATTCAGCAATTTTCTGAACAAATTCAATTTCATTTGGTTCAAAGTCGGTGAATGATGCCAATTCAATTGCGCCATATATTTCGTTATTCATATTCAGCGGCACAACCAACAAGCTACGCGGATTTGCTTCGCCAAGTCCAGATGTTATTTCGATATAACCATCTGGTATTTCGGTTAAATGGACACTCTCGCGTTCGAGGGTAGCCCGCCCGATGATACCAATTCCCGGATCAACCCGTTTGGTTATATATTTATGTTTATCATAAGCGAATGCTGCTTTTAGTTCGTAATGCAAATCGTCGGGGTCATCGTCGTTAATTACGAACATTCCGCCTTGATTGGCACCTGTGTATTTTACTAAATTGCTGATAATGTTGTAGGATAGTTTTTCAATATCATCGTTATCTTGGCGTAACAAATCAGCAAATTTTGCTAAACCATTGGTTGACCATTTCTGTTTATCGTCTTCTTTTTTACGAATTATCTCTTCTTGTTGCGATGCTATCAGGCTGCGTCGCATCTCAAGTAGCGAGTTTCCAAGCATATCATCCTCACTCAATGGGGTAAAGTCCGATTTCAAATTTGCTTTACCTATTTGCGTCGAAAATTCCATCGTTCGCCGCAATCCATCTATCAACACATTGATGGATTTAACAATATGACCGATTTCATTTTTAAAATCGTAATCAATCGGGTCAACCAGATGACCTTTCGACATGGATGAAATTGTCTTTGCGAGTTTATTGACAATTTGTTTAAATTCAACATTGATGATGTACACCAGAAAATTAACTAATGCAAGTGCAATAACGAATAAAAGAATTAACACAAACATAAAATTGCCAGATTGTCCATACATTTCACTTTCGTAAAATGTAATGGCAGTGTATGCCTGGTAAGTTTCTATATATTTAAAATACTGCACTTTGGTTTTACCCGTTTTGTTTTCGGGCCACAGGTATCGAAAAACGCCGTTTCCGGCATCTGTTGCAGTCATGTATCTGAAAAACTCGGTTTGGCTCACATCTTTGCCTTCGCTATCTGGATGAATTAATAAAATACCTTGATTGCTAACAACATACGGATAACCGGACTCAAAATATTTTTTGGCATAATATGCTTGTTTGATGCGATCAAAATTTTTACCATTCACACTAATGCGGGCTAATAGCTGCTTTATTGCAACAGTATCAATGATTTCTTCTGCGTTGAGTGGCAACGAATCGGAGGTTACCATACCTTTGATTCTGTCTGCCGTTTTTCGAACAATTTCAGCGGGAACACTACTAAAATCATGTTTGCCAACGGATGCGTACATTTCGAGCAGGGTAGTGAGATCGTCTAACTGCTCTTGCATACGGATATCGGTCTCTTTTTCAATGCGCTTTTTCTGAAACGAGTAGAGCAGTATTCCTACTATGATTGTTAAAACCAAGATCACTGCACTGAGCGATAAACTCAATCTTAAGTTGAAATTCAGATCGGTAAATGATTTCATAGTTGTATCGTTTATGACTTATTGATTATCTTACCAAAGTAGAAGCAAAAACCTTGCAGAAAAAGTTCGAAATAATGCCTTTGACTGCATATTATTGCAAGAAATCGCATAAAGTTATCTAAAATTTTTCAAAAAAACTTAAAAATAAAAATTAACCAAAGTTAAATAAAAGTAGCGATTCACCAAATTTTTTCTTGAAAAGCATAGTATACTTTTTTTATATATTGAATATAAGCACTTTTCAATTTAATAGTTGAGCAATTTTTCAATTATTACAAATTATAGTAGTTTTGTACCATAAAATAATTTCCACATCGCGCATATTATGATAACACCTGAATACGAAAATGGCAGTATTGTAAATCTCTCGAGTTCGATCCTCGATTTTTATGGTCAATCATCACCATATAAGCCGTTATCCGAGTTTTATGTTTTTGGCAAGACACGTAACCTTATCTTGCTGGTTATTGATGGTTTGGGGTACGAATACCTGACTACTTCGTGTAAAGATACATTTCTATATTCGCAACTTGCCCGCTCTTTAACATCCGTGTTTCCAAGCACAACTGCCAGTGCCATGACTTCGTTTAGTACCGGACTTGCACCTCAACAACACGGTATCACCGGTTGGTTCATGTGGCTCAAAGAGTTAGGTGTTGTTTCGGCTGTGCTCCCATTTCGTAGCAGGTTGGGTGGCGCTAATTTTACGCACCAACATATAGCGCGGAGTGATTTATTTACACACAAAAGTATTGTTGAAAGAATTGAAAATTTGAGTTTTAGTGTTTATCCTAAAGTAATTATTGATGGCGAAGTTAATAAACGTTCGCAATCGGTTGCGGTATTTAGTAGTATGTCGGGGCTTTTCAAACAGTTGCGGCACTTGCTGAAGACACGTCGTAAAGAGAGTAAATTTATTTTTGCCTACTGGGATAAGCTCGATGCTAACAGCCATCAATTTGGCGTGGCGAGTAACGAAACACGAAAACACATACTCGAATTGGATAACCAAATTTATCTTTTTTCCAAACGACTGACAAAATTGAATGCAACACTTTTAATTAGTGCAGATCATGGTTTGATTGATACAACTGAAGATAAAACTATTTACTTGAAAGACCATTCGCAACTTGTTAATTCTCTCATAATTCCGCTTTGTGGTGAGCCAAGGGCAGCTTATTGCTATGTACGTCCTTCGAAAGTGAATTACTTTGAGCAATACGTAAAAAATGAATTATCAGCGGCTTGCGAATTGTACAAAAGTAGCGATTTGATTGACAAAGGTTTGTTCGGATTATTCGAACCGCATCCTGCGCTAAGCGATAGAGTAGGTGATTATATTTTGATAATGAAAGACAACTACATTATAAAAGATGGCTTGTTGCACGAAAAGCGTAATAAACATATTGGTAATCATGGAGGTGTAAGTAGCAGTGAGATGCTTGTACCATTAATTGTTGTAAATTAACAATATACGAAGGACAAGGTCTCGCTTTTAACTTTTAACTATAAACATACTAAATTATGCGAATTGATATTCTGACAGTTCTTCCTGAACTAATAGAAAGCCCACTTAATCATTCGATTATCAAACGGGCAAAAGCAAAAGGTTTGGTGGATATACAGATTCACAACATACGAGATTACTCGACCGACAAGCATAAAAAGGTTGACGACTACGCTTACAGTGGCGATGCCGGTATGGTAATGACTATACAACCCATTGATGATCTGATAACAAAACTGAAACAAGAACGCGATTATGATGAAATTATTTACACCTCGCCCGATGGTGAACGGTTTAACCAAAAAATGGCAAACCAGATTTCGATAATGAATAATATCATAATCTTATGTGGTCATTATAAGGGTATTGACCATAGGGTGCGCGAACATTTTATTACTAAGGAGATTTCGATTGGTGATTTTGTACTAAGTGGCGGAGAATTAGCTGCTTTAGTAATATCGGATTGTATTGTACGTATCATGCCCGGTGCAATATCCGATGAAACCTCTGCACTTACCGATTCGTTTCAAGACGACCTGCTTGCGCCACCGGTCTATACGCGACCTGCTGATTATAAGGGTTGGAAAGTACCCGATGTTTTATTATCCGGCAACGAAAAACTCATTCAACAATGGCAATTTGAACAATCAATGGAACGTACCCAACGACTTAGACCCGACCTCCTTTGATTTTCCAATTTTGATTTTCAATTGCCACCTGCCAATTATTTATCTGACTTTAGCTTTTATTTCTTGTATCGTGGTATGTAATTCTTTATCGGTATCCATCAGATTAGAGATTGTCTTAATTGCATGAACCACAGTAGCATGATTTTTGTTACCTAAATCTCTACCAATGGCTGTGAGTGGGAGGTGCGTGTACTCTTTCGACAGATACATAGCTATTTGCCTCGCAGTTACAATATTTCGTTTGCGCGATTGACCATTCAGCGCATCATTGTCGAGGTTGAAATATGAACACACCGACTTCTTAATCATGTCAATAGAAACATCGCGTTTCGAGTTTTTCAACACCGAGCTAAGTGCTTGCTTAGCAACATCAAGTGTAATTTCATGTTTCATAAACGTTGCGCGGGCAAGTAGGCTGATTAATGCAGATTCGAGTTCGCGAACATTAGTAGTGATATTATCAGCTATATAATCTATCACACTATCAAGCATTTCTATTCCGTCATTATGGGCTTTTTTCTGTAAAATCGCTTTTCGTGTTGCAAAATCAGGTGTAAGTAGTTCTGCAACTAATCCCCACTTAAAGCGGGAGAGTAAACGGGGTTCAAGCTTTTTCAGGTCTGATGGTGGGCGGTCGCATGTAAGTATTAATTGTTTGCTTGATTGATGCAAGTGGTTAAAAATTTGAAAGAAAGTATTTTGAGTTCCTTCCAAACCCGAAAATTCCTGTACATCATCAATAATCAAAACATCAATCATTTGATAAAAATGGATGAAATCGTTTACATTATTGTTACGAACGGCATCCGTATATTGCGTTTTAAAATGATTTGCTGATACATAGAGCACTATTTTTTCCGGATAAAGTTGTTTTACCTCAATACCCACAGCATGTGCGAGGTGGCTCTTTCCTAAACCAGATTCACCATGATAAAGTATTGGATTATAAGGGGTCTGCCCGGGTTTACGAGCTGCTTCCTGCCCCGCAGATCGTGCCAACCGGTTACAATCGCCCTCGACAAAATTATCAAAGGTAAAAGTCAAATTTAGTTGTGGGTCAACATGAGTTTTCCGAATGCCCGGAATAACAAAGGGGTTCTTAATCTCTTTCTCATTCACATTTAATGGATACTGCATAGGTTTGTTGACTAATGCAGATGTTTTATTATCAGGAAGATTCATCGTTAGCGGATTGTTGGTCAACGACGCATTATCAAAAACAATACTATACGCCAACTTTGCGTCATTCCCCAAAACATTACGCAATGACCGCCTAAGCAAATCAATGTAGTGTTCTTCAAGATATTCATAGAAAAAATGGCTGGGGACTTGTATCGTAAGTACCTTGCCTTTTACGTTGTGCGACTTAATCGGCTCAAACCAAGTCTTATAACTTACACTCGTTACGTTGTCTGCTATAATCTTTAGACAACTCGCCCATATACGCTGATGTAATTCCATTATTTTAAACCCATTTCGATTGTTAACTATGCTCTAATTTCATTCAGTA
>JFJP01014076.1_pt1 | contig 11069 bp, 7 predicted proteins | sample 431651 | NCBI WGS metagenome assembly JFJP01 (sample SAMN02602958, study PRJNA72255) | Microbial mat metagenome, whole genome shotgun sequencing project. | biome: fresh water; feature: sink hole; material: water; isolation source: purple microbial (photo- and chemosynthetic) mats found in...
CTGCCTGCCCTGCCTGCCCTGCCTCCCCTGCCTCCCTATTTTGCCGGCTGGCCCTGATCAAGTTTTTGAATGTCCTTCTCTCGTTGTTCATTAGTATCTTTAGGCTTTAACCATTTCGGCCATAAACCCACAACAAATTGACGACTGGTTTTACTAGCATCTCTGGCGGGTTTGGGCAAAAATTTAAACGTATCACCAGAGGAAATAAACACAACAACTAAGGCAACGGCGCCCCAGCCCAGAATTTTTTTAGGAGTCATAAGCGATTTTTAAGATAGAGATATTTATGGGATTTTATTGTAATCAGATTTTCAGGGTTTGTACATCCTAACTATAATTATACCCGTTAATACTGAGTTTTTAATAATTCCTCAATGAAAACTTGAGTTTCTGGGGGAATATCCGTAATTAAACGCACGGGAAAAGCGGGAGTTGAGATATATTGATAATATTCTGGAGTCAGGAATACCTGATATTTTTGGGCTTCGGGAGTTAGTTGGGCGGCGGTGGCTAAGACGATTCCTTTCGCATAATTTCTAACATCTTTTGAAGCCTCAGCAATGACTTCACCGCCGGAAATTGGAGTCACAGGAATCCAACTTTGATCCCCAATAGTTCCGGGATCTCTGACACTTAAATGGGTGGCTCCTAAAACTCCTAATAATAATTTTTCGGTTTGAATTTGAGAAAAGATTGCAATTTGTTCGGGTAAAGCGGGAGTGACTTTATCGGATGATTGTGTTAAAATTAAAGTAGGAACTTGAACTTGATTCAATCCTGTTTCTCCAAATAAAACCGAAGCGGTTGGGGCAAAGGCGATCGCCCGTTTAATCCGAGGATCACTAAATCTATAGCGATCTTTAGGCAGTTCTGCGGCTAAACATTGGGTGGCTTTTCCTAAACTAAAGCTAATAAAACTCTGATCACAATTTTTCCTGAGTTGATCAATTTGAAACTCGCCTCCAGCTAAAGCTAAAGCCGTTGCTCCGCCAAAAGAATATCCAAATATTAAGGTATTATTGGTATTAAATTTACCTTTAAATCTGGGATCATTTATATTCAGTTTTTCTAATTCATTCAAGGTAAAAATTAAATCTTGGGGACGTTCTATTATTTCCGTTGGAGATAAAAATAAATTCTGATCTACAAAAGTAGCGTTACTCCCAGGATGCTCAGGAACAATAACAGTATAGCCATGGGAAGCTAAATGTTCCATGAGATATCGTAATTCTTGATAATCTGAACCCCGACCGTGGGAATAAAGAATTAAAGGTTTATCCGGTGTAGCTGCGGAGGAGGAATAAATATAAACTGGAATATGGCGATCGCGTTGTTTATCCTGTAATTCTATGCGGGTAATTTCCACTTTTCCTAGCCCTGGTTGACTGGGATCAAAAGGGACTTGTAGGGGTTTTGAATCTGCGGGTGTGAGTTTGGGTAAGACTTCTAAAAGTAAGCGTTGGGTTTGCCAAAATCCTTGATTTAATCGCTTTAAAACCGCAAAGGCTTGAGGAAGATTAATCTCAATTTTAGGGAGGGGATAGTTTTCTAAAAAATTAATTACTGATAACCCTTGATTTGATTTAGAAGCAGACAGAATCGCTTGTTTAATCGCTGTTCCTCCTTGGGATTTTTCCGAAGAAATAATCGTATCAATATCGGTTAAAAGTCTAGTTCCGACTTTACTATTGACAATGGTATCTACAGTTTCGTATTTAATTTTAATATTAATATTTAACGCAGCTAAAGCCTGTTGTTTTTGTTCAGGAGTTAACAAGCTAAAATAACCCAATAATCCCAAAGGAACTTTTCCTGTTTCTGCAAATTCTTTTAAATCTTTAACCGAAACGGTCGCATAAATAAATCCTTGACGCAAAACAACAGATTCCGCCCCCAGACTAGGAAGGGTAAACAGAGGAAAACTATTGGCAATTGTAGCCATGAAAAGACTCAATGGAAATAACAATTTTTTCCAATGGAGTTTTAAGAGCTTTGCAGAAGCAGAAACAGGAATTTGAGCCATGATCACAGGTCAGGGTTAAACAATCCAAAAAGTTTAACATTCAACTGCAAGAAGTCTGATCAAAATTATCAGATCGCCATCGGTGGGCGATGGTTTTCCCAAGGTTGTAGAGCTTCCAGTTGTGCGGCTAAGGCGATTAAAGTGGCTTCGGTAGCGGGTTTTCCCACTAACTGTACACCAACGGGTAAACCTTCTGGGGTAAATCCGGTGGGAATGGCGATCGCGGGTTGGCCACTGACATTAAAACCCGGACAGGGAGAAATCCATTCAGTAATCCGTTGTAAGGTTTCTTCAGGGGAAAGTTGAGCATATTCTCCCACCCGAATTGCCGGGGACATATAGGTAGGTAAAACCACAATATCAAAGGGGCTTAATGATGCCACAATTTGACGACCTCCGACCTGCATTTTAGACACCGCTTGCAAATATTGTCCGGCTGTGATTTGGGTTTCTATTAACCATTGATTCACCGAACCTAAATACTCTGGAGGAATGCCAGCCGATGCTACACCGGATTTCCAGACTAAAATAAACGGTTCAATAATATCACTAAAATCGAGGTTAATTGGTTCGATTTGATGACCTAATTGTTCCAGAAGTTTAACCGTATTTTTAACCGCTTGTTCACAGTCTGGGGATATTTTATCAATAGGTAAAACAGAAGTAGCGATCGCAATTTTTAAGGATTTTGGAGGTTGTTGAGTTGCGGCTAAAAACGAAGGATTCGGAGCGGGTAACCAATAGGGATCACCCAAAATATATCCCGACATAATATCAAGTAAGGCGGCCGCATCGGCAACGGTACGAGCCAGGGGGCCATCGGTAGAAATCCCACTTTGGAAGTCCCCTACCGGAGCATGGGAAACACGTCCCCGGGTAGGTTTAATTCCCACCAAACCACAACAAAACGCTGGGCCCCGCACCGAACCTCCTCCATCCGACCCATGAGCAACGCTCGATAATCCGGCTGCCACGGCCGCCGCCGCTCCACCACTGGAACCGCCGGGGGTGTAGTCTAAATTCCAAGGGTTCCGGGCGGGGGGAAAACCATCGGGTTCGGTGTAGGGTAGGGAACCAATTTCTGAGGTAGCAGTTTTGCCTAAAATATTAAATCCGGCTTGGCGAATTCGGCTCACCACTCCATCATCATAAGTGGCAATTTGATCAACTAAAGCTCGTGAACCATAGGTACAAGCAACCCCGGCAACGGGGTTTAAATCTTTAATTGAAATCGGAACCCCAAAAAAAGGCGGTAAATCGTTAATATCTGAAACCAGGACTAATTGTTCCGTTTGGGTTTTAGCCAATTCTAAAGCCATATCTGCCATCACGGTAAAATAACAACCCAATAGAGGATTTAACCGTTGAATTCGATCTAAATAAATATTAACTAATTCTAAAGGAGATAGGAATTTTGTCCGAATTAATCGGGCTTGTTCTAAGGCGGGAGTAAAGGCTAAATCCACTGAATTCATATTAATTCACTCAAGTAAACTATTGATAAACAACCGTTGATTCTGGTTGAAGTTTATCATTATTAAGGGAAAAACTAACACCGAATAGAACCTAAACACTCTCACTATCAAACTTTTCTTGATATTGTTTGCGACAACATACAGATTGGGGGGTAAACTGGGGATATGGATTTGAAGATTTCACTAGAGTTAATTGTTTCTATTCAAGGTCAAGGGATATGACACAATCAGAGCGTCCGCCTGTTCCTCGTCCACCTGCTCCAGGAGTTCCAGGAGTTCCGCCACGTCCACCCGCACCCAAAGCACCGCCACCTCCGGGCGCGGCTGTTGCTACGGCTATTTCTGCACCAGCCCAAGCTACCGTAGCTACAACCAGGGTGATGGTAGCACCCAGAAATAAAGGCCCTAGCCCCGGACATCCTACATTAGTGGATATTGTCAAACTAGCTAATGAGGAGGGAGCTTCGGACGTTCACTTAGGGGTGAATGAGCCACCGCGTTTGCGTAAACGGGGGGATATTGTCCCTTTAGATTGGCCAAACACCGACTTAAATACGTTTATGAGTTGGTTAATGGAGGTGTTGACCGATGAGGAAATCCAGCAATTTCAAGAAAACTTAGACTTTGACGGCGCAGCAGATTTAGGTTTTGTGCGAATTCGGATTAGTATTTTTGACGCCCTCAATGGCCCTTCATTGGTGTTGCGGTTAATTGGTTCGTCGATTTTGACTTTGGAACAGTTGAAGTTACCAGACGTATTTAAAAAAATCTGTAACTATCACAAAGGATTAATTCTAGTTACTGGGCCCACAGGTTCAGGTAAGTCTACTACCCTAGCGGCAATGATTGACTACATGAACCGGAACTATGCCTACAATATTATTACTATTGAAGACCCGGTAGAATTTGTTCACGAAAGTAAAAAATCCCTGATTAAACACCGAGAAGTCGGACGTCATACCTTGAAGTTTTTTAATGCCCTTAAAGGAGCTTTGCGTCAAGATCCCGATGTCTTACTTGTGGGAGAAATTCGGGATAAAGAATCAATGCAAATCGCCTTAAAAGCAGCACAAACAGGTCACTTAGTCTCTGGAACCTTACACACTAATAGTGCGGTAAAAACCATAACTCGGATTTTAGATATGTTTACCGCCGAGGAACAATCTGCAATTAAAGTCTCTATTTCCGAATCTTTGGTGGCAATTATTGCTCAATTGTTGTGTAAAACTACCGATGGTAAACGGGCTGCTTTTCACGATGTTCTGATCAATACCGATGTGATTAAGGAATACATCGTTAAAGACAAGTTTGAAGACATCAACCAAATTATGCTTAAAGATACCTATGAAGGGATGACAACAATGAACAAATCCCTTTATAATCTCTACCAAGAAGGACGAATTACTGAGGAGATTTGTTTAGAGGTCTCTCCCTTCCCCAACGAAATGAGCCAAATGTTGCGAGGACGAGTCTAACAAAAATCTGATCACGGATTAAACGGATTACACGGATTACACGGATTACACCCTATTGAATCACCTTAATCCTCTAAGAGGGGATGAAGAGGATGACGCAGATTAACACAGATTAAAATCCGTGAAATCCGTGAAATCCTCTTAAATCCGCGATCCCCATTACCCATTACCTAAAAGTGGAATGATACCTTGAGTTTATTTCAATCTACGGTTAATCATTCATTTAAAGCGATCGCTTTATTTACTCCTGGGGGAGATTTAGTTTATTCTATCGACCCCAATAAACAGCGTCGTTGGCATTCCCATCTTTGCATTTATTTGCAAGAATTCCTGGGTTTACCAGAACCTCCTCATTTTTTAATTCCTTGCTATACCGCCACCTATGATCAATGGGTAAACCCCCAAACCCAAGAAATTCAGTTTTCCGCAGAAGCTTATCCCCCGGTTCTGCAATACCAAACATTATTAAATACCATCTTTGATACAGAGAATTTGGTTTGGCAACCCACAAGGAATTCAGAAGAAGTTTGTAACCCTTTAATTATTGCCACTTACTATGAACAATTTCCTCAACTTTGGGAAAATCATGATCTAATTGTTCAGGTAAAAAAAACAGATGTAAGTATGATTTCACCAAGCAACGAAAACCTATCGGAAGTTCAATCTCCTGCTTTTAACCTCAATTCATCTCCTCAACCAGAACCAAATGAAACCAAAGGCTATATTTTACGATTATTTGTATCAGGTCATAGTCTAATAACAGAAAAAACCCTACACACTTTGCATGAACTGTTAGAAAGTTCTACTGGTCATCCTTACACCTTAAAAGTTATTGATGTTTTAAAACATCCCGACTTAGCAGAAACCGATCAAATTTCCGCCACCCCAACCTTAATTAAAGTTTGGCCTAAACCAGTCCGTAGAATTGTTGGAGAGTTAAACAATGTTGATACTATTCTGAAATTATTAGGTAGTCCTACAGATGAATTTCCCAGGGACTCATAGCGTAGTTGAAAACTGCTATAATTTGTAATTAGAAAACACAAAATCAATCCCAAACCTAATAATATGGTAGCTACCGCACCCCCAATTCACCAATCAATTTTGGGCGAAAAGCGCGTCACCCTGCGAGGTTTAACCTGGCAAGGATATCAACAAATTCTTCACGCCCTACCCGAAAGTCGAGCCGCCCGCCTAACTTATGATCATGGAATTCTCGAAATTAGTATGCCTTTAGAAAGTCACGAATTTGCCCTGCGATTGATCGAACGTTTTATCATCATTCTCGTATTTGAGATGGGTATGAAGATTAAAACTATGGGATCGACAACCTTAGATCGAGAAGACTTAGATCGAGGGGCTGAACCGGATAATGCTTACTATATTCAAAATCAGGCGAAAGTAGCGGGGCGTAAAGTTAATTTAGCTGAAGATCCCGCCCCGGATCTCGTGGTAGAAGTCGATATTACCCACACTGATATTGACAAAAATCGCCTTTATGCAGCCATGGGTGTGCCTGAATTTTGGAGCTATAATGGTCAAGAATGGCGGATTTACCAACTCCAAGAAAATACTTATCAAGAATGCGATCGCAGTCCTACTTTTCCTGGAGTTGAAAAGGAATATTTATATAACTTTTTAGAGCAAGCCCAACAAGATGAAATTGATGCAGAGAAAGCATTCAGAGAATTTATTAAAGCAAAAATTACTGAAAAATAACTTAGTTCTTCCGTTATAGCAATCCTAAATCAACAAGGAATTGAAATCGTGAATTGTGTACCTTGACCCAAACTTGAACTTACCTCTATTATACCCGAGTGTTTTTCCTCAATAATCTGTCGAGCGATCGCTAATCCTAATCCCGTACCTTTCCCGACTTCTTTAGTTGTAAATAAATGATCAAATATCTTTTTCTGAACCTGTTTACTCATGCCAATTCCATTATCTTGAATCCGAATAATTACCTGTTTGTGATTACTAGATAACTCAGTTTTGATCATAATTTGATTGTTAATTTTCTCATAACTCAATCCTTGATTAGATTGTTCCAGGGCATCGATCGCATTACTAAAAATATTCATAAATACCTGATTTAATTGCCCCGGGTAACATTGAATTGGTGGGAAATCACCATATTCCTTAATCAGCTTAATTTCCGGGCGGATATTATTAGCTTTCAGGCGATGTTTAAGAATCATTAAAGTGCTATCAATCCCGTCGTGAATATTGCCAGCCACAGGGCGATCGCTATCCGCACGGGAGAAGTTTCTCAGACTAATACTAATATCTTGAATTCGCTTTACTCCTTCTTGCATCGAAGCGACTAATTTGGGTAAATCTTCCCGAATATAATCCAGTTCAACTAATTCAATTTTCTGTTTAACTTCTGAGTCTAATTCAGGATATTTTTGTTGAACTAGATCGAGCAATTGAAATAAATCATTAATATAATCTAAAGCCGGCTGAATATTACCCGCTAGAAAACCAACCGGATTATTAATTTCGTGTGCTACACCAGCAACTAAATTCCCCAAAGCCGACATTTTTTCACTTTGGACGATTTGAATTTGTGCTTGTTGAAGATCAATTAAAGATTGTTGTGCTGCTTGATAAAGGCGGGCATTTTCTAGGGAAATAGCAGCTTGAGAACAAATCAGATTTAAAAGTTCCACCCGTTCATTTGTAAACGCTCCCACGGTCAGATTATTTTCCAAATATAAAATCCCAATTAACTGCCCTTGATTAATAATAGGACTACAAATAACACTTTTTGGCTGGTATTTTTGCAGGTAACTATCAGCCATAAACCGAGAATTAATTCTAGCATCTGCGAGGACTAGAGGTTTTAAATTGCGCTTCACATTATTTACTAAACTAATCGGCACATCCGTGCTTAATTCTAGGGGAATTGATGGTAACAGTTGTGGTAATTTTTCATCTTCTACTAGGGCGACTAATTTTAGATCAAGATCTTGTTTGAGTATGAAAACACACTTATTAGCTCCCGCATTAGCAATGACTATTTTTAGGAGAGTTGTTAAAAGTTGATTAAGTTCAATTTCTCCAGAAATAGCTTGAGAAGCTTTCAACAGAGTTGATAAATCTAGGGCTTCCGAGACACCACTAGAAGTTTGACTAGAAGTAATAGTTGACCGTGAGATTGTTTCTCTGAATAAGTCAGTTGGGTGAGTTTTTTCCAGGATGGGTGCGAGGAGTTTGGGATAAGATTTTTCTAAATTAATAACTTTAGCTTTAGCCCCCCATTTGGCATAACAGTAGTAGGCTTCTTGCATATAAATAGAGGCAATTTTTTCCTTATTCCAAGTTAGATAAAATTTAGCTGCCAGTTCATTTGCTAAAGCTTCTTCTTGGATATATTGGTTTGCTTTAGCTCCAGAAATAGCCCGGTCATAATTATCTATAACCTGGGCATTATTCCCTAAAAAATGTTGCCGTTGTGCCTCAACTAAATACCATTTATGCAAATGATTCATCGGGGCATGGCGCGCCCATTCAGCCAGAATAGTTTGATGAGTTTCCACCAAATTAAGAGTCTTAGCTTGTTCAATTTCTGACTGTCCATAACCTAGTGCTAAGTAGGTTAAACTTGCATAAAAATGGAAAAACGGAATATGAATTATTTTGGCTGTTGCCATCAAATAAACGTTAATCTGGGCAATATAATCTAGGGCTTGTTTATAGTTACCAAACAGATAGGCAAGTATCAGTTTATAGGTATAGGCAAAAACAAAAGCACTAAGCTCATTATCTTGATGATACTTAGGAAAAATCACCGTTTCATCGTAGGCACTGCCGATTAATAAATCCGGTTGATCAACAATTTCTCTCAAATTATCTGCTGTCTGTTGGAGCATTTTTAAGTAATTTAAGGGAGAATATTGCTTAAAATTTTCTAATAAAACAGAGTAATTTTCCATTTCTGTTTCCCAATCATCCAGAGCCACCCCAGCGAGAAAACTATCATAAAAATAATTAACTATATTGTAGCCAGCATCTAGGAAATTACCCGTTTTCATACCCGCCAAATAGCCCTGTTTTCGGTTTGGGATTGCTGCTCTCAATGCTTCTTGACGATGTTGAATAAAACTTCCATAAATAAGCAAAGTTATTGACTTAAATTCTTCTATTTCTAACTGATTAACTAAGGTTAGAGCCACTCGCCCCAAGTCATAGCCCCTTTCTACTTCTCCTAAAAAAGAAGACAGCACCACGCCATAACCTGTATACCCGATAGTTGATGCGGGCGCATTGCCGAATTCCAGGGATAGACTTACCATTGTGGAGCAAAGTCGAGGCAGTAAGGTGGGATTTCCGAGAAAAACGGGGATAAACAACATTGCTAACAGTTGCATCGCAGCAATGGTCTGAGGATCGCTCATTAATGGTAGGTTAACCAATTCTTCAATAGGTTTATTGCGTAGTTTTTCAGCCAGGTTTTGTAGGGTATTAGCTGTCAAGGCTTCGTCAGCTTCACAGGAGAATTGAATTCCCAATTGTGTCAGGGCATTTTGACCAATAGCGATCGCTTCTAACATCTGACCCTGGGCTGTCATTGTATTGATTAAAATTTCATAAATCTTAACTTTATCTAGGATAGTTTTAGCCGACTGTAAAGCCTGATCCGCGATGATTTCAGTATCCTCAAACTCACCATTCAAATAGGCAGACTCGGTAGCCGCCACATAAAGATTAAGGGTTAATTCATACTGACTTTCCCAACAGTTTACACTCAGCAATTCTAGCCCGGTTTGCACAAACTTTCTAGCCGCAGAATAGGCTGTAGAATTCTTAGCTTTGTAGGCAGCAGCTAAGTTCATTTTGGCTAATATTTCTCTTGCTTTCGGCTGAGTAATTAACTCCTGAGCTAGATTAAAATGACCAACAATATCAAATAATCTTTCCTCTTTTTGTGTCTGGGATAAATTGTCTTGAAGCAGTTGACCAATTTTAAGATGGGTAGCTTGTTTTTGGTTGAAAGGAATTAGGAAATAGGCGGCTTGTTGAACCCGGTCATGTAAAAATCTGTATTTAGCATTTTGTTGATTAGTATTTTTATCTTCTCGGCTGAATTTATGATTTTCTTCAAGCTGATAAAACTTATAAACATCAGTTAAGGGTAAAATCAAACCTTCTTGCAATGCTCTCCATAAAACTGTCGCCGTCTCGGTTTCTGATTGTTGTGAAACAATTGCAGCAGTATGTAAATCAAATGTAGCCCCAATACAAGCCGCTAGTTTAAGAATATCTTGAGTTTCTATTGGTAATTTCTGCAATTGTAAGGCCATAAATTCTACTACATCATTAGTCACTGCTAAGGCGTTGACTTGGGAAATATTACATTGCCAATGGTGACTTTTCCAGTTAAAAGTAATTAATTTTTCATCATGTAAAACCTTGAGAAACTGAGTAGCAAAAAAAGGATTACCCTGGGTTTTTTGATAGATTAATTGAGTTAAAGGTTGGGCAAGAGTTCACAATTAAGGGTATCTGCTACTAACCGATTTAGGTCGAATTCCCTTAATGGTAATAAGGTAATTATATTAACAGAGGCTTCATTTTTGACCAAATCATCTATCGTTAAGAGCAACGGATGGATGGGAGAAACTTCATTATCTCGATAGGCACCTAATACTAATAGATGTCCCGGATCTTGCATCAACAATTTTAGTAAATCTAGGGATGTAGAATCAGACCATTGCAAATCATCTAAAAATATGACTAAGGGATGTTCTTTGATGGTGAAAACCTGGACAAATTTTTGAAATAGTAAATTAAAGCGATTTTGGGCGGCATTACCTGATAATTTAATAACTGGTGGTTGTTTTCCGATAATATTTTCTAACTCAGGAATCACATCAATTAAAACTTGTCCATTTTCTCCTAATGCTGCCAATATCTGGGTTTTCCATGTTTGCAATTGCTGATCAGATTCTGATAATAATTGCCCGATTAATTCACGAAATGCTTGCAGAAAAGCACTGAAGGGAATATTGCGTTGAAATTGATCATATTTGCCTTTAATAAAATAACCCCGTTGGCGGACAATAGGTTTATGAATTTCATTAATAACAGCAG
>JFJP01040535.1_pt1 | contig 11069 bp, 9 predicted proteins | sample 431651 | NCBI WGS metagenome assembly JFJP01 (sample SAMN02602958, study PRJNA72255) | Microbial mat metagenome, whole genome shotgun sequencing project. | biome: fresh water; feature: sink hole; material: water; isolation source: purple microbial (photo- and chemosynthetic) mats found in...
TTTTAAACTTTACTCACAAATTAATAAATTTAGCTACGAAATCACAAATTGAAGACGAATTACTTGCGTGAAATCGCTTCGCTAAGTTCACGAATTAAAGACTATTCTACAAATTAAAGACAAATATACTAATAATTGCCGATATGATTATAAACGACACATTGTTTAAGCGTGATCTTCAAACTCAAAAACTTACAAGTCAAACCACTCCAAATAATCCTCCGGTTGCTTTACCCGAAAATCTTTGTGATAGAATTCGCTGGTATGTTTTGAATAGACGTAGTCGAGTTTCCATGTTTCGATGTTGGCAATTACCTGTTTGACAGCGTCAACAATAAAATAAAGTTCGTCGTTGGTCATGGTGGGGTGAAGCGAAACACGTATCCAGCCGGGTTTCAGACTCAAATCGCCACTATCAATACCGCTGGTTATTTTTTTCGATTCCAAAATGTCAACCTCCAAAAGATAATGCCCATAAGTGCCTGCGCAAGAGCAGCCTCCACGTACCTGAATACCGAATCTATCGTTAAGCAATTTAACCACCAGATTGTGATGTATCCCTTCAATATAAAACGAAAACACGCCCAGACGATCTTCAATGTTATTGGCAAGAATATGCAAACGGCTAATTTTGCGTAATTCTCTAAAAGCTATCTCAATAAGCTCTTTTTCGCGAGCATGTATTTTTCCGCAGCCCATTTGCTCTCTCAGTTTGATAGCCATAGCAGCTCTGATTGCCTGAAGAAAACCCGGCGTACCACCATCTTCTTTTGCTTCAACATCTTCAACATAATGGTATTGATTCCAACGGTTTGTCCAAGCCACCGTTCCTCCTCCGGGTTGGTCTGGCGCCACATTATGGTACAATTGCCTGTTGAAAATGAGCACACCAGCACTTCCGGGTCCACCTAAAAATTTATGCGGTGAGAAAAAAATAGCATCTAATTGTTGTGCTTTGTTTTCGGGATGCATATCCATTGGCAAATATGGCGCCGATGCAGCAAAATCAACAAAGCAATAACCGCCATATTCGTGCATCAATTCGGCTAATTCGTAGTACGGTGTAATTAAACCGGTTACATTCGAACAGGCTGAAAATGATCCGATTTTCATTTTCCTGTCTTTGTATTTCTCCAATTCGTTGCGCAGCGATTTTGGATTGACTCGCAATTCGCTGTCCGGCTCAATGATAACTACATCAGCAATAGTCTCTAACCATGACGTATGGTTTGAGTGATGTTCGAGGTGCGTGATAAAAATTATGGGGCGATTTCGTTCTGATATTGACCGGCAATATGGCTTTTCAGTTGATACAAATTCGCAGTATTGTCGGATTTGTTCCGGTATTTTGAACCCAAGTAAGCGTTGCAATTTGGTGATTGCGCCGGTCATTCCCGTACCGGTGGTAAGTAAAATATCCTCTTCGCTGGCATTTACATGCCATTTAATTATTTGTTGTGCAAGATGATAAGCTTTTGTCATGGATATGCCCGTTTCGCTTGATTCTGAATGCGTATTTCCCAACAAAGGAGCAACCGTATTGCAAAGTTTTTTCTCGAGTGGGGCATACATGCGTCCGCTCGCTATCCAATCGGCATACACAATGCGCTGGTTTCCATACGGTGATTGAAAGTTTGCATCAATACCTATGATATTGTTCCGAAACGAAGAAAAATAATTCTCCAGATTTTCCATGATTTATTATATTGACAATTAATAAGAAACAACAGTTCAAATAGCTCCAAACCGTATGCAAAAATAAGCAATGTATAGGAATTTTTAAGCACACAAAGCAATTGTTTTGTATGGTCATTGAATTTGGTTATTTTTGCAACAAATTTAAAAATAACAGATACAATGAAAGCTTATGTATTCCCCGGACAGGGCGCCCAGTTTGTTGGAATGGGTAAAGACTTATATGAAAAATCGGAATTAGCCCGCGCACTTTTCGAGCAAGCCAATGATATTTTGGGTTTTGCAATTACCGATTTGATGTTTAGTGGTACTGATGACGATTTGCGTCAGACAAAAGTAACACAACCTGCTATTTTCCTACATTCTGTGATATTAGCGAAAACTTTAGGTGCAGATTTTCAACCTGATATGGTAGCAGGTCATTCCTTAGGCGAGTTCTCGGCATTGGTTGCCAATGGTACGCTTTCGTTTGCCGATGGTTTGCTTTTGGTATCAAAACGTGCATTGGCTATGCAAAAAGCCTGTGAATTAGAGCCTTCAACAATGGCTGCTATACTTGGCGTTAGCGACGAAGTGGTTGAGGAGGTTTGCAGCGCAATAGAAGCAGTTGTAGTACCGGCAAATTACAACAGCCAAGGACAATTGGTTATCTCTGGTTCGATTAAAGGTATAGATGAAGCCATAGAACTACTTAAACAAAAGGGCGCTAAGCGTGCTATCAAACTTAATGTAAGTGGTGCATTTCATTCCCCGCTCATGGAGCCTGCGCGTGTTGAACTTGCTGCTGCCATCAATGCTACGCAATTTAACACCCCTATTTGCCCAATTTATCAAAATGTAACGGCGCTACCCGTAACCGATCCAGCAGAAATAAAGCAAAATCTTATAGCACAACTCACTTCACCGGTTCGATGGACACAAATGGTACAAAACATGATTGAAGATGGCGCAACTTTGTTCACTGAATTAGGTCCGGGTAATGTGTTACGAGGCTTAATTAAAAAGATTAATAAAGACGCAGTAACCAATTAATATTCTGTTATTCATTATAAAAAAGTAGTACACGGATTATACAAATCGGACAGATTTTGACCGAAAAGCAAGCAATGAATCCAGTTAAAAAACCCTTCGAGTGGTTGCAGACTCTCGAAGGGTTGACTGTAATTATCAGATAATTAGAAAATAGTAAAATGGAAATTTTACTTTTTAACCGGATTCAGCGATGCTGGTGTAGGGCTGAAATTATCTGCCCTTTTTTCCCTGCAATTCAGCGATTTCTATTTTCAGAAACTCAGTAGTATCAAAGTTGATTTTCACTAACTTTTCTTCAATAATGTTTTTCTTCTTTTTCGAGTTGATTTAGTAAAACCCTCATTCCATGTCTTTTTTCGTCAATGTGTTGTATAATAGCGATTTTACCCCAAAACACAATTGAACGGAATATGTGGGCACAGTTCTCGATATCATTGGTAAAGTAGGTGAAAATCCGGCAGTTGGTAACAACGATGGAAGTCAGGGCGGTTGGAACAATATTGACAGCCTGCATTATAAATCGAGCAAATATTGGTGGACACCCTGGACAAAAGACCACACACTCATACGCAAACGCAATGTACGTCAAGGGGTGAATCAAAACCCTGAATATTTCTGCTTTCTGCATTTGCATACAACTCAAATAACTCATTGTCAATTAAAGCATAATCAACAGCTTCGTTCAGATGTGTAAAAGTTCTCATAGCAAATTTTGATTGAACTATTTGTTCATAACCTTGCTTGGCGGCTAATTCCCAAAATGGCTCTGTACTGGAATGATAAAATGGCAATGCAAAAATTGGACTGTGTGGTGATATTACAATTTTTTTCCAATTTTCTTTAAAAATGCTTACTAATTCTGGTGAAATATAAATTTTATTGGATGTAATTAATTTAGCTTCAACACAATCAATAATTGATAAAAATAAAATTGGTTTATGAGGCGCACCTCCTAATTTGTGGTCACGTTTTAAATTTGTTAGTTGTTTTATGTATTTTTGAATATTACTCATCGTTTAACGTTTTTATTCCATTAAAGGCGCAATTTCAATAACATCGGTAAAACGTACAAAATCTTTAACGTTGTTTGTCAGCAGTTTTGTAATATTGTATGCCTGCATAGTTGCCACAATGTTGGCATCGTGTATTTTTTTACCCGAAAGATTGTGCTTTTCAATAAGATTTTTCAAATTTATCGTAACTTTCTCATTTTCGTTTAAAACTTGGTATTGTTGTAAGTTTTCAAAAATTCTATCAAGTATTATTTTTGTACTTATTTTTTCGTTCTCAAAATTATACCTTGTTACATATACTAAAAACTCACGTATAATTTGTCTGCTTATACGAAAATAATAGTTGTTTCGTATAAGCCATTGTAACTTATTGCGCGCTTGGTCTTTAAATATAGCATCGGTATAATTGGCATATATTAGAATATTCGTATCTATAAAAATACGTTTATCTTCCCCAGTCGTCATACATATCCTCCCTTCTGAATGAGTTATTGCTAAGGTCAATACCTTTCAAATCCAAAAACCAAAATTCTTTTTTCGGTTCTTTTTTCTGGGGTTTGTAATGAATTTTCAATTGAAATTCTAAGTCTTGCTCTTCCAAATCGTTGGGTAGAGTAAACCAGTATTGATTGTTTACAATTTGTGGTTCAATAATTAATGCTTCCATGTTGATATTTTTATTTTAACAAATATACGAAATTTTATTCGTTTATTTCATACTTTAAAAACTCTTCAATTCGTGTTTCTATATAATCGCAGTAGTTTTTTAATAACCAACAACGAATTTTTTTATCCTGGCGTATTGTTAAACCCCTTCGAGGTGTCAATAAATCACCTCGGAGGGGTTTACAGTTATTTATCGCGAATCAAATAGAAAAATATTGGCTTGCCATTATCTGGATGTTCTTTGCCATCTTTGCCTTTTGCTTTGATAACAAGGTAATAAACTCCGGGTGAAGCATCAATATTTCCGATTTTACCATCCCATCCCCCATTTTCAGGGTCAGTCCACTGGTAAACACGTTTTCCCCATCGGGTGTAAACCCTTGCATCAAACTCTTGCATGGATTTTGCTTCAACCTTTACTTTAAATATATCGCTTTTATTGTCGCCGTCTGGCGTAAATACGTTGGGTATTTCGAGGGTTGATGGCTGATAAGTTACTTCTATTTCAACCGTATCTAAATCGTAGCAACCACTTTCGCTGATGGCTTTTAACACTGCTTTAAAAATATTTTCGGTTTCATAAATATGCGTTGGTTCGGCAGAGCCTTTCTCACCGGTTTTATCGCCAAAATCCCATTCAAAATCAGTAGCCCAATCAGTGGTGTTTGTAAATTTCACTTCATCTTTGTTGGCAATTGCCTGCATGGGAGCTGCTGTAAACGAAGCATTTGTAACTTCAACATTGATAGTGGTATCGTAAGGACAAGCAAAATCGTCGCGAACCTTGTAGATATACGCCAAACTTCCTATTTCAAACGGTTTATCTATTGGTTTAACATCGGCTTCGGAACCATTTCTGGTTGATGTAACTTGCTCACCTTCCCAATACAAAGGCTCTATGTTGTTGTATGAGTTGGTAAATTGCCACATCCCCGATTTTATGGAATCTGAAAATGCCAAGCTCGTTTCGTAAATAAAACCATTGTCAGTGGAGTTTTCGTCGCCAACAGTAATTTTCCACTCGCCATTGAATGGACAACCAATCAATTTATCAAACGAATCGTAAGGCAAATAGCTACCTTCGGGCAGGTAATAATGATCTTTGTAGGTGCTATCGCTTTTGTCGGTAAAAGTATAGGTGTGCTTGCCACCTTCTTGATTCATGGTGCCGTATTGCGCTGTTTCATTGAAACAATAGCTATATGCTGTCCCACGTACCCATTCAAAATCAGGATTTTCTTTGTCTGTTGGTTCGCCCAGAAAAACATTATCAACGCCGGTATTTTTATCTTTTAAAACGATGTATTGTCCATTGGGGCAGGTCAGTTTTATTTCCAGATCATTCAGATTGGAATGTTCCATTTTGATGCACACATTTTTAACCCTGTCGGTATCATTCACATTATGACCACGATTGAACAAGCGATGAAAGAAAGAAGTGCTATACACATATTCTCGGTTTACCTGCACCGAAATTTCTTCTTTTTTAGTGGTTTGGATTTCAAAATCCCAAGGCTGGGGTATTACTTTACCTGTAAGCAAAAATGCGTCAGTCTTACAAATTGCTTTGTCAACACTCGATTTGGTGCTGTCGAATTGCGGCGTCATGGAAACCCGCACTGGAATTTCTATCTTATTTTCGCGATTATCACCCACATAAAGTGTTATGTAGTAAGCACCTCCATCAGTATAAGCATGTGTAACAAAGTCTTTTTCCTGCGTTTGTGTTGCGCCATCACCAAAGTCCCAGAAATATGGTGTTTCGTAATAAAACATGGTATCGGTATTGTTGCTGTATTTAGCAAGTGCAACCAGTGTAATCTCCGAATTTTGACACACTTGCAGCGTGTCGGCTTTGCCCGGCGCAGCATCTGGAGCGGTCTTCACCAATAATTGAAGTGTGGGTTGTATCACATTTATTTCATTGTAAGTTGAATCTGTACAGCCGGTTGGACTGGTTACTTTAAGTTTTACATTAAACACACGGTTATCAATAAATTTATGTATCACTTTTGATGTATCAGCCAAAGTGCCATCATCGAAATTCCACGACCATGTTGTAGCCCATGAAACTGTACTTGTAAATTCGAGTGGCAGGAGAATCTCTGCTTTGTTGGGCGAGTAGGTAAAACTCACCCCTTCAACCATTACATTTACTGTGGTATCGAATCTACATCCGAAATTATCGGTAACTTCAAACTGATAAGGGCGTTCACCTCTTGTTGCTGGTTTGGCAGAAGCATTTGCGCCTGCAAGTGTTGGGGTTACATTTTCACCTTTCCAAATTCGTTTGGCTGTGGGATAATTGTAATTGTAATGCCATTCGCGTGTAGGTGTTTGATTACTAAAACTTAGATTCCAAGCTACTACGAAACCATCGTCATTGAAATTATTATCAAGTACAGTCAATTTCCAATCACCATTAAGCGGACAACCTACTAACTTAGAGAGCGTTTCGGACGATGCATAGCTTCCAGCAGGTAAATAGGAAACGTTTTTATAAAATTTGCCATTTTTATCTGTATAGTCATGGAAATATTTTTTTGCTTCGCTTTGCATGGTTCCATATTGCGGGTTTTGATTCCAGCAGTACGAATATGTTTTTCCGGCATAAAATGGATTTGTGCTCAATGCTACAGGTTCGCCCAGATGGGTCAGGCTATCACCACCAAAATCTTTCAATATCACAGAGGTAGCATTGGGACAAGTTAATGAGATTTGCAACCCGTTTTGGTCGGAGTGCTCCATATCGAGGCAGAGCGATTGGAATTGTTCGGCGGTTTGCATACTTGCTTCTTGCTCAAAAATAGAGAAATGAATGATTGATTCATATTTTTTTTGGCGATTGATTTGGCGAGGAGTTTCTTCGCTGTGTTGCTGTGCAGGTTCAAATTTTTGTTCGCCAACTTGTACTTCGCCGTGTAAATCAACGTTTTCGCCACTGCAAAGCGCACGAGCAGCTAAACTCTGTGTGCCTGTAAACCATGGCGTTGGCGACACACGAACGGGTATAGTTACGCTTTTTTTATCACCAAACTCATCTTCAACTAAAACGGAAACAAAAAACGCACCACCTTGATTATACGTGTATTTTACAAAATTAGTGTTTGTAATTAGTTGTTGGACACCATCACCAAAATCCCACGAAAATCTGGCATTCAGATAATTAACTTCGTCGCCGGTAGAGTATTCAGCGCGGGCAAAGAAACTAATCGTGTCTTGGCATGCATTGACCGTATCACCGCTCATGGTGTGTTGGTAGGTAAAAATTTTAAGATCGAATTGCGCTTTGGCTTGCATCGAAAAAACAAAAAGTATTATTAATCCCCTGAAAATATGCTTCATATTATTTATTGTTTGTGCTTTTGCTATTTTGTATTTTTTTATTAGTCAGTTAACAACAGATTTAAACATTGATTTAGAATTTTCTCAATTATCCTGAAAATGTCAAATTTTAATTTTCCATGAATCGCATTATAATTTGTGGTTAATATGGTTTACTCATTAAGGTCTGTTTATCCATAAAATCGAATTATGTCAAAAAAAATATAATGTAGCCACGAATTAATGATTTGCTTAGTGAGATAGTTTCGCTAAGTCCACGAATTAAAAACAAAAAAACATTAAAGTTGCTTTTGCACATAAAACGTTTAAAAAAATACAATATTAAAAAATTACGATAGAAATTACTATTTTTGTCATCATTTTCAAATAGAAATAATACAAACAAATTGAATGTGTAGAATTGATAATTGACGATTTTGTTACCGCTTGATAATAATGGTTTTATGATAATTTGATTGTCAATATCAAAATTTATTCCTACCACAGAAAGCGGTGCAAAGTTATACAACTAACATAAATTTAAAAAGCTGTGCAGGATTATTTAATTGATTTGAATGAATCGCAACTTTCGGCTGTGAAAGATATAACCGGTCCCTCGCTGATTATTGCTGGTGCCGGATCGGGAAAAACACGGGTACTTACTTACCGGATAGCTCATTTACTGCGGTTAGGGCGGCATCCTGCTACTATTTTATCGCTTACATTTACCAACAAAGCAGCCCGCGAGATGAAAGAGCGTATTGCTAAAATTGTTGGTGCGCAAGTAGCTTCTTCGTTATGGATGGGTACATTTCACTCTATTTTTGCCCGCATCCTCCGCATGGAATCCGCTGCATTCGACTATCCTGCTTCGTTTACCATTTACGACCAACTCGATTCGAGAAATATCATTAAAAGTATCATCAAAGATTTTAAATTGAACGACGAACGGTATAAGCCAAACGAAGTTCAATCGCGCATTTCGTATGCCAAAAATAATTTGGTTACTGCTGCTGCTTACATGCAAACGCCTGCATTTTACCAGATTGACATTTCATCGAACCGTCCCGAGATTGCGCGTATTTATGCCGAATACGATAGTCGCTGCAAACGGGCTAATTCTATGGATTTCGATGATTTACTTCTCAATACTACGCTTCTATTTAGTAAACATCCCGAAATATTGCAGAAGTACCAACGCCGTTTCGAGTATGTGTTGGTAGATGAGTATCAGGATACTAATCTGGTGCAATACGTAATTGTGAAAAAGCTGGCTGAACAGCACAAAAATATTTGTGTGGTGGGCGACGATTCGCAAAGTATCTATGCTTTTAGGGGCGCACGAATTGAGAATATTTTAAATTTTCAGAAAGATTATCCTGAAAACAGATTGTATAAGCTCGAACAGAATTACCGTTCGACACGCAATATTGTTGATGCTGCCAATAGTATCATTGACCAAAATAAGAATAAAATTCCAAAAACTGTTTGGTCGGCTAATGAAGCGGGCGACAAAATAAAAGTGCTCGAATCCTATACCGACCGCGAAGAAGGCGCTATTGTCTGTAATCTAATAAAAGACATACAGTTGCAGGAGTTATGTGAATACCGCGATTTTGCAATTTTGTATCGCACACATGCCCAGTCGCGTGTGTTTGAAGAATCGCTACGCAAACGTAACATTCCATATAAAATTTATGGAGGGCTTTCTTTTTACCAGCGTAAGGAAATAAAAGACCTGCTTGCTTATTACAAATTGGTTGTCAATCCGAAAGATGACGAAGCATTTCGGCGAATTATTAATTATCCGCGACGTGGAATTGGCGATACAACAGTTAACCGGATTGAGCAGGTTGCCAACCATTACAAAGTGAGTTTTTGGGATGTTTGCTTAAAACTTAGGCAAATGAATTTGCCAATCAACCAGCCGACTATGCAACGCATTGATGAGTTTATAGCCATGATTAACCGCTTTGCCGAAAAAATTGCAGATTACGATGCGTATGATATGGCTTATGAGATAGCAAAAGAATCGGGCGTATTGAAAGACCTTTATGCTGAATCACAGGAAGCTGAGGGATTGTCGCGCTATCAAAATGTGCAGGAATTGCTCAATGGAATAAAGCAACTGACAGCCATATCAAAAACTGAGGGATCGCCTTTAACGCTGGATGTGTTTTTGCAGGAAGTAGCTCTGATGACCAATGATGATAATGATAATGAAGATGATAAGAATAAAGTGGTGATGATGACCGTACATTCATCGAAAGGACTGGAATTTAAAAATGTGTTTTTAGTGGGTATTGAAGAGGGGCTGTTTCCTTCAGAAATGTCGTCGGGATCGAGCAAAGAGTTGGAAGAAGAGCGGCGACTTTTTTATGTGGCTGTAACCCGCGCACAAAAACGGGTAGTCATTTCGTACTCAAAAAGCCGTTTGCGCTGGGGCGAGTTTGTTACTGCAAAGCCAAGCCGATTTATCCGTGAAATTAATACTGACTTTATAGATAACGATTTGCAGGTAGAATCGCAATTTCATTACGAATCGTTTGACGATGCTGCACCACCAAAGAAAGACACACATACACAATCGTACAGGCAACAACAGCCACAATTTAAAACGCCTATTGGTAAAACTGGACAGAAGCTAACATCCATCAATCAGGCTCAAAAACAACCAACACCACGTTATGACTTTTCAACCGACGACAATAGCCGCGTAGTAGAAGGTGCAAGGGTAGTACATGAGCGATTTGGTGAAGGTGTTGTAGTAAAGCTTGAAGGAGCGCTACCCAATGCTAAGGCTACCATAAAGTTCGATTCTGAAGGACAAAGGGTTTTACTACTTAAATTTGCAAAACTTAAACTTATTGGATAATTTTAATACAACCTCGATATGCTAAGCGAAAGTGACCACCCCGACTGGAAAAACAAAGTAATACTTGTAGCCGAAGATAAAGATATAAACTTCATTCTCTTTGATGAGGTTTTAAAATCAACTGGACTGATTTTACTGCGTACGCGCAATGGAGAAGAAACGGTAGAAATGTGCCGCAACAATCCAAGCATTAATCTTATACTGATGGATATTAAAATGCCTGTGATGAATGGCTTTGAGGCTACACGACTAATTCGCGAGTTTCGTAGCAACTTGCCTATCATTGCACAGACAGCCAGTGCCATGTCGGGCGAAGAAGAAAAAGCATTGGAAGCCGGTTGCAACGACTATATTGCTAAACCTATTTCGCCCAAACGATTGATTAAAACTATTGAGAAATATTTGTAGAATCGTAACGTCTGTATTTGTTATTGGTTCGCGAACAAAAAGCAAACCCTTACATA
>JFJP01000081.1_pt1 | contig 11067 bp, 9 predicted proteins | sample 431651 | NCBI WGS metagenome assembly JFJP01 (sample SAMN02602958, study PRJNA72255) | Microbial mat metagenome, whole genome shotgun sequencing project. | biome: fresh water; feature: sink hole; material: water; isolation source: purple microbial (photo- and chemosynthetic) mats found in...
TTGAGGCCTGTTAGAAAACTCCCCCGGCTACTGAAAAGGATTTTCAATGTCCAAGCGCCTTCCGTTGACGCCCCTCTCCCTGCTCCTGTGTAGCCTGGGACTTCCGATCCAGGGGTCCGGGGCGACCCACGCGCCTCTCGGCCACTCGCCTGCGGTGGTCGAGACAGCCCATGATCCCTGGCTGGATAGCGTGGCGGAGCGCGCCGCCGTGGGCCAGGTGAGGGATGTTAAGGGCAGCCCACTGGAGGGCGCCAGGATCCGTCTGTGGGTGGATGCGGTAAGCCAGGATTTTGTTACCGATGCCAAGGGTTGTTTCCGCTTTGTTCCCGCTGCCCAAGGGCGTTTCCGCTTTGAAGTCGAACACCATGGGCACGAACAACTCACCCGGGAATTCTCGATAACCAAGGGCGGGAAGTGGCCAAAATTGCGGTTCCTCCTGCGGAACATTGCCGGTGCAACGGTGGAGGTCAGTACAGGGATGTTCGTAAGGGTCCAGCCCCAGATTCGGGAAGACATCATCACCACAGAAACCATTCAACCCATGGAGATTCGCAAGACCAATGCGGTTTCATTGAACGAGGCCGTAGACTGCAAGCCTGGCATTTCGGTGCAGACCGAGTGCTCCATCTGCAATGTGCGTAATGTTGTGCTGAACAACCTGCCGGGCCGCTTCACGACCATCATGATCGATGGAGTGCCGCTGTTCTCCTCGGTGTCCGGGGCCTATGGCCTGGACATGATCGGGGTAAACGGGGTGGAGACCATTGAGATAAGTCGCGGGGCGGGTGCGAGCTTGATCGCGCCCGAAGCCTTGGCAGGCACGGTCAATGTGGTCAGCCGTCGACCAGAGAGGCCCGAAACCTTGGTAGAAACCCAAGGTGGCGAAGGCGGCTACAAGCGCCTGGACGTATTCTGGGCTCAGCCCTTTAAGGGAGGGGCCATCACGGCCAATTTCCTTGGGAACCACCATGGGTCCTTGGATGGCAACAAGAATGCCGTGAGTGAATACACCGGATACAAGCGCTATTTGGGTGGCCTGGGGATATTTCTTGATGACGCAGGGGGCTTCAAGCTACGGGGCCGTTTGGATCTTGTGGATGAAAAGCGGGGTGGTGGGGCAATGGGGTTCGATTACGAAGCCATCAGGTCGAACATGGCGGGCAACCCCTTTCACTGGAGTGGAGGTCGGAGCGGTTCACCAGACAACCGGGGGTGGATTCGTCCAGATGGAGATTTTGCTCAGGCCATCCTCGACGGGCAAAACCCAACCCTGCTCGCGGATGGCCGAGTCCTCATTCCCTATGGCGGTGGCCGCGGGGGTTTCTCTGAAATTATCTACACCCAGCGTCAGCAGGGGCTCCTCGTGGCAGAACGGGATCTCGGGGACAACCGCAGGCTGCGCTTGGTATTAGGCGGCGCCAACCACGACCAAGACTCCTTCTATGAAGGCGATTTCTATATAGCGAATCAGCATCAGTGGTTCTTGGAAACGAGTGTCCAGTGGTTTCTGGGGGAGACGCTGGTGACGACCGGCCTCAACTACCGATTCGAGGATCTACGCTCCAAGGGGCGTTTGCGAAACGGGACGTTTGTGGATGGATTGGATAACTACGAATACAGGTCGCCCGCAGGCTACCTACAGGTCTACCACGCCTTCTTTAGCGGGAAGTTGGAACTGAACGGCTCTCTCCGCCACGATGACAACAACGTGTTTGGTGGCATCACCACGCCTCGCCTGAATCTGCTATGGCACCATTCCCCCAGGATGAACAGCCGATTGGCCTTCGGCCGCGGGTTCCGGCTGCCTACCTCCTTCTTCGAGCAGGATCATGGCATTTTGGCCACAACACGCATTGACCGAATCATTGAACGCCCTGAGACGTCGGATAACGCGAGTTATACATTTTCTGCAGGAGGCGACCATTGCGCTCTCGTGGTTTCCGCCAGCTATAACCGGATTAAAAACTTTGCACTCCTTGACTCGAGCGCAGCAGACCCCCTCACCGGAGAGCCAATAACCCTATTTACTCAGTCCCACGACCCTCTGACGGTAAAAGGCGTGGACGCCACATTTACCTATAAACTTCCGGGCCACGTGGAAGGCACCCTCGGGGCCGAAAAATATTCCTACCGGTTCACGCCAGGCACCCTCTCCTTTGCCCGACCTGAAGAGCGGGTTTATATCCGCTTCGACCATGACAGCGAGCGGCTGAATCTATTTGCGAGGGCCACCTGGACCGGGGCGATGGATCTTCGACGCTTCTACGATTACGAAGGCACGCCACGGTTCAATATGGATGGAACTCCCAAGCTGGATCGCAGCCCTTCCTACTGGACGGTGGACATAAGCGCCAGCTACAAGATCGCCAAGCCGCTCAGCTTGGTGCTCAGCGTGAACAATGTCTTTAACTACCGTCAGACAGATACTGAGGATTTCCTGTGGGTGGATTCCACGGGGGTGCAGGATGTAACCCAGTTTTGGGGGCCCAGTCGCGGCCGATCCATCCAGGCTGGCCTTCGCTGGACCTTTTGATCGGGAAGGCAACCGTCAGCCGGAAATTCGGTCTGGTTTGCAGAGTCGCTTCTTGTCGTTACTTGCGCGCCCACATCTTAGGCAGAGGTGGGTTGGCGACTCGACGAGTTTCTTGAAGGCCTCCAAAGCCTCCGCAAGCGCGTCATCCTTGACGAGCTTGCAGAGTTCTTTGTCCTTCAGCTTCTTCACGGTCGGCCAGCGGGCGCGGCTGGACCGGGTTCGGCGCTGTTGCCAAAGGATTGAAGGGCGAGGTAGCTGATGCCAAAGCGTTCGATCTTTTCGAACTGCTTTTCAAATTGATCGAAGTGGCGCTCTTCATCGACCACAAGCGCTTCAAAGACTTGCTTGGTCACGGAGTCGGCATTGGCACCGCATTCGATGGCGGATTTGTTGTAATCGATCTGGCTGCTTTCTTCCATGGCCATGGCTTTTTTAAGCATGGCCGTGGGTTCGGTGATGGCTTCCACCGGCCCGGCAGCAGCCATTTTTACTTCGCCCTTTAAAAACAAGATGCGTTCCGCGAGCTTTTCGACATGGATCATTTCCTCGATGGCTGTGCGTTTGAACAGCATGGAAAGGGGTGCGAGACCCTGATCGTCGAGATGGAAATGGAAAAGCATGTACTGGTGAACGGCCTGAAGTTCATCGGCCAAGGCGTGGTTCAGAAGGGCGATGCTTTTGCTGCGATCCATGGTGTCTCCTTGTTTTGGCGTGTTGCCAACGATGGTTAATGGCATTGCCTATGATCCTCCCAACTCGCCGTGGCGGCCAGAAGAGTTGACCCAGGTCGAGTAAGATTCCCAGTCAACAAACCGTCAACTTGGCGCTTGGCCACCCCCTTCGACCTGGTTTGGGATTGTTGGATTGCTGGCGCTTCAAATCGTGGGCCTATCGAAGGCCAAAGAAGCACGACCTGGCAGGATCGCGAGAGCATGACCCAGGAGACGTGCGAGGTATCCTGATGGTTCGGGGCAACTCGATTCTTTTGTGAGGTACTTCCATGATCCAGGGTCCCGTGGTGCTTCTGATTCTCGATGGCGTGGGCGATGGTGCGCGCAATTCCTTCGACGCCACCTTTCAGGCGGGCATGCCCAATCTGACTCGGCTGCGGGGGCGCTACGCCGCCACGCAGCTGCAATCGGGTGGAGAGTTTGTGGGCCTGCCCGAGGGGCAATTCGGCAATTCGGAAGTGGGCCACATGAACCTGGGTGCGGGTCGCGTGGTGTGGCAGGAGTTGACTCGCATCGATGCCGCTATCAAGAAGGGCACCTTCCGCCAGAATCCGGCCATGGGTCAACTGCTGGCCGAGCTGAAGGCTTCCGGCAAGCGCCTCCACCTCATGGGGCTCGTGAGCCCTGGCGGTGTTCACAGTCATCAGAACCATTTGGTGGCGCTGGCCCAATGGGGCCAGGCCGAGGGCGTTCCCACCGTCATTCACGCCTTTTTGGATGGCCGCGACACGGCCCAAAAGAGTGCCGATGGCTTCCTGGCGCAGTTGACGGATGATCTTCAGTCTTGTCCTTTGGTGAAGATCGGCTCGCTCTGTGGCCGCTACGTGGTGATGGATCGGGATAAACGCTGGGAACGCGTGGTACGCGCGTGGAAGTTGATGGTGGACGGCGAACCAGAGTTCAAAACCTCCGATGCCGCTGCCGCAATCGCGGCTGCCTATGCTCGCGGCGAGACAGACGAATTCGTAAGCCCCACGGCCACGGCGGACTTCCATCCCATCCAGGATGGCGACGGCATCATTTTCTTCAACTTCCGCGCCGATCGCGCGCGGGAATTCAGCCATGCTCTGGTGGACCCGGCGTTTGATGGGTTTGCTCGAACGCGCCTTCCCAAGGCGAAACTCGTTACCTTCACGCAGTACGAGCAGGATCTGGATCCCTACGTGAGCGTGGCCTACGCGCCCCAGAATCTTACGAACATTCTGGGCGAGCTCGTGGCCGAGCGCGGTTGGAAGCAACTGCGCACCGCTGAAACCGAGAAATACGCTCACGTCACGTTCTTCTTCAACGGTGGAAGGGAAGAACCCTTTGCAGGTGAAGAACGGCGCCTGGTGCCCAGCCCGAAGGTCGCAACCTACGATTTGATGCCGGAAATGAGCTGCCATGAGGTGACCCGAGGCCTGGTGGAAGCCATTCGCAGCAATGACTTCCGCTTCATCGTGTGCAACCTCGCGAACGGCGACATGGTTGGCCACACCGGTGATCTGAGCGCGGCCATTATGGCCTGCACCATCGTGGACGATGCCGTACGTCAGGTGGCCGATGCCGTGTTGGCTGCGGGCGGTGCGTTGTTCGTGACCGCTGATCATGGCAATGCCGACTGCATGCGCGACGAAGCCGGTAATCCCCACACCGCCCACACCTCAAACCCCGTTCCCGCCGTGATCGTGGCCAAAGAATTCGAAACTCGGCAGCTCCGTGCGGGCGGCGCCTTGTGCGATGTCGCGCCGACCTTGCTTGAACTGATGGGCTTGAATCAGCCCGCCGAGATGGATGGGCAGAGTCTGTTGCAGCTCAGTGGGAAAGCGGAAACTGCCTACTAAGACAATGTTAGACGTTCTTTAATAACTTTCGTTGGTGACCCCATGTCAAAGAAATCTACCGAACTAGAAGGTTCACAGTTTGTTCGGTATTTTGGGCCGGTGCTGCATGCTCTTCGGGAGCTTGGTGGATCAGGAACGCCACGTGAAGTAATCGAACAAATCGCTCGCGATTTATCTCTCCCTGATGAAGTTCAAAATGAGCTTATGAATTCCGGCGAGCCGAGATTCCCAAACCAAGTTGCCTGGGCACGTTTCTATCTCACTAAAGCTGGTTACCTTGATTCTTCCCGGCGTGGGATTTGGAATCTGACGGATCAAGGGAGATCAACTCCACTGACACAAGAAAACTCTCGAGCTTTGTATCTCGAGCTCGTTAAGCAATTCTCAGAAGACCGAAAGAGATCCAAGAATTCTCCATCAGAGCAAGAAAAGCAAATTCCGGCTGAACCGGAATCCGGCCCTATTGACTATCGAGAACGACTTCTTCAACTCCTAATGAGCTTGCCTCCAGGCGGTTTTGAGCGCCTCTGCCAGCGTCTGCTCCGCGAAAGTGGCTTTGTCCAAGTAGTCGTAACAGGTCGTTCTGGTGATGGTGGTATCGATGGGTATGGAACCCTTGAAATCAATCCACTCGTAAGTTTCAAAGTGCTCTTTCAAAGCAAGCGATACGCAGGGTCTGTATCTTCTCCGCAAATCCGCGACTTCAGGGGTGCGATGCAAGGAAGGGCAGACAAAGGCATTATCCTTACAACCGGCAATTTCACTGCGGACGCTCGTCGGGAAGCCTCCAGAGATGGAGTTCCTCCAATCGAATTGGTAGATGGTCAAAAGTTGATCGATATGTTCGTCCGTCTTGAACTCGGCTTGAAGCAAGTCACCACATACGAAATCGACTCAACCTTTTTTGATGAATTCTCCGATACCATCGGCGCTATTTAAGAAATCCAGGTTCTTAGGAAAGGCGCAGCCTTTCCTAAGTCTTGAACCTTCCCATCAGGGTCGCCAGGCCATCGGCGGTGCGGGCCAGTTGATCTGAAGTATTGGCGTTGTTCTCCACGGTGGCGGACAGTTGCACACTAGCGCTGGCGTTTTCCACAGCCTTTTGGGCGCTGAGTTCCACCTGTTGAGCCACTTCAGCGCTGGCATGGGCCTGTTCTTCCGTAGAGGAACTGATTTCCAGGGCCATGGAAGTCACCTGGCCGATGTGTTCTCGGATTTCGCTAAGTGCCTTCACGGCGTCCTGCACCGTAGATTTGCCCTGAGCCACGGCTTCGTTGCTGCCTTCGATCAGGGTGGCGATTTCGCGAGCGGATTGAGCGCTGCGTTCGGCGAGTTTGCGCACTTCTTCAGCTACCACCGCAAAGCCCTTGCCCATGGCACCAGCCTTGGCGGCTTCGATGGCGGCGTTGAGAGAGAGCAGGTTGGTTTGCCGGGCGATATCCTGGATGACTCGCACGGCTTGCACCACCTTGGCCGTGGATTGTTCCACCTCGGCCATGGCGGCGATGGCGGCTTCTCCGGAGCGATCGCCCACCTCGGTGGCACGAACGGCCGCTTCAGCTTGACGCTGGCTGACCTTCACATTGTTGGAAACCTCTTCGATGGAGGCGGTCAGTTCAGTCGTGGCGGAGGCCATGCGTTCCACAGAACTCCGCTGTTCCTCGGCATTGCGAGCCAATTCCTGACTGGTAGAGGAGATTTCGTGGGTGGCCGAAGCAAAGGTAGCGGCATTATCCGTAAGGCGCATCGAATCGAAGCGAATGCGGTTGATCATGCCCTTCAGGCGGGATTGCATAAATCGAAGCGTGGCCAGAAGACTCGTGCTATCCCCTAGCGCCGTTTCAATCTCCAGGCGCATATCGCCTTCGGCGATGCCTTTCGCGATCTTGATGGCATAGGAAGGGTCGCCCCCAATCTGGAAAACCATGGCTCGCACCGCGAACCATGCGAGGAATAGCCCCAAACCGATGCCGATCGCTGCCCCGAACCCAAGAGCCGTGTGGACGGCACCTGCAGGCGTCATCGACCAGAGGTAGCCCAAAAGCCCCAAGAAAAACGCAATCACCAAACCAAAACTCATCCAGAGTCTGGAAGTCAGCTTCATTTTAGCCAAGGGGATCCAAGGAGTATCGGCCTCTATCTCCTTAATGGATTTCCCATCTTTAATCTGTGCATAAAGCCATTCGGCATCGCGAATTTGAGCTCGGCTGGGTTTGCTGCGAATGGACACGTAGCCCACGACATGACCCTGTTCCACCACAGGCGTCACGTTGGCATCAACCCAATAGAAGCCGCCGTCCTTGCTACGATTCTTTACGTAACCGTGCCAGGGTTTTCCGGCCTTCACGGTGGTCCAAAGATCCGCAAAGGCAACCGTAGGCATATCCGGGTGTCGAACGAGGTTATGGGGCTGCCCGATCAACTCATCGCGAGTAAAACCACTAAGTCGCACGAATTCATCATTAGCGAATGTGATATTGCCCTGGGTGTCGGTCATGGAGACCAGAAAGGCTCCTTCCTGGAGCTGTTTCTCGACCTTGGTGATCGGTTGGTTATTGCGCATTGAACGCCCCTTTTACTCAGGTTTGAGGGACCCGGCAGGAGAGTCATCGTCCCAGAGACTCCCCCAGGTTAATTTGGGTAAAAAAGGCCGCCCCCATCACCCGTCGGGAGCGGGACCATGGCTCGATTTTCAAAAACTCACAGCGTGCGGATGAGCTCTCTCAAGCCACCCCAAACGATTTGAACCCCGATAGCAAGCAGGATGAACGCCGAAACCTGGCTGATGGTGGCGGCGCCCGTATTGCCAAGGCGACGGATCACATTCGCTGAATATCGGTAAAAAATAAAAATCGTGGCGGCAGCCATGGCAATGCCACACCCCACAGCAAGGAAGTTCAGGAGCGTTTGCGGGTGCCAGATTGGGCCACGAGGCACCAAGCTTAGGGTGACAGCCATGGCGCCCGGTCCAGCGGTGACGGGAAGCGTGAGCGGGAAAAAGGCCTTATCCAACATGTAGGTTTGGAGTTCGGCCTTCTCGGACTCGCTCATCTTCGGGTCTTTGTTCAACATGTGCCAGGCGCTATGGAATAGCAACAAGCCACCGGCGATGGCAATTACCGGAATCGAGATGCCCAACAGCTTCAGCAACCACCCCCCCACGAGCAGCAAGGAACTGAGGAAGAGGAAGGTATAGATGCCAATGAGCGCCGCCAGATGATTGCGCTGGGATTCTTTGACACCTGCCGTGAGCTGAATAAACACGGGTGCCATGGCGGGTGGATTAAGAATTGGAAATAGCGCCAGGAAGGCGAACATCATGGTGCTTAAAAAGCCGAGCATGGATTCTCCGATGGCCAAGGCGGACCCTCGCCTTCCAGTCTAAGCAATTCGTTGGAGACACGGCATTGCGATTGACGATGTGTAAAATGTTTTAACTATTTGCCTCGATTACTCGTGCGAGTTCGGCCCGTGGCCTGCTTGATGGGCGCCTGCTTGGGTTTGTGGGCGACAGGGGCCGGATGCCGTTCGCCCTGGCCAGGCTTAGCGGATTGGGCATTCTTGGGGTCGGCAGTGGATTGCGCGGTCAGGATGCCCAGCAGATTGGCAGTAATCGTAGGATCGGGCTTGGACATGGCGAAACCTCGCAAAAGAGTACCAATTAGGTGCTGGATACAGCTTCAGTGTAGTCCATTCAAGAAATGGTGCCTCCCTGGGCGGGTTTTGCCCCGGTGTGGAGGGCGACGATTCCGCCGCTAAGGTTGGTCCAGTGCACCTTGGCGAACCCGGCCTGTTCCAATTCCTGGGCTAGGTGGATCTGATCTGGGAATTCTCGAATGCTTTCTGGCAAATAGGTATAGGCCGAGGCGTTACCGCTGATCCAGCCGCCTATGCGCGGCAAGAGCTTCAAGCTATAAAAATCATAGAGCGCGCGCAGCCACGACCATTTGGGGCGGCTGAATTCCAGGATCGTTAGGCCACCGCCGGGCTTCAGCACTCGCAGAAACTCGGCATACGCCAAGGATCGTTGTTCGACATTTCGAATGCCGTAACAAATGGTGATCCCATCGAAATGATTGGCCTGAAAGGGTAAACGTTGAGCATCGGCACCGACGCTGGCCCAAATTAGGTTTTTTAGACCTTTCGAGCGAAATTTTTCGGGGCCCTGGGTCAGCATGGCATGCGTGAAATCGGTGCTAACCACCTCCGCCCCGCGTTTCGCTAGGGCCACCGTCGAATCACCCGTGCCTGCAGCAACATCCAGCATTCTCCGACCTGGGCACGCTCCGGACCGGGCAGCCATACGGTGCCACCAATAGAAATCGAGCCCGAGACTTAACACATGGTTCAACAGGTCATAGCGATGAGCGATCCCGCTGAACATGGATTGAACTCGGTGGCCTTCGGGCATTGCATGCCTCCATTGGGTTTAATCATGATCCCTGAACCCATAGAAAAGCGACGGGCGAAGATGAGGCCCGGCTCAGATACAATGGCTCTTTGCCTGAATCTGTTTTTTTAAGCTTGTTGGAGGTTTCATGGATACAACGAACGAGACCATCTTTGGGGGCAGCTTTCTGCTGGTTCCCATTGGGAGTCAGCCCCAATTCACACCCGAAGAGTTGAGCGAAGATGCCCAAGCCATTGGCCAAGCGGCCCGTGAATTTGTGGAAGGCGAGATCATTCCGCGTGATGGCGATATCGACAAACTCGATCTCGACTTGACCAAGGAACTTCTTGGAAAAGCAGGCGAATTGGGCCTTTTGAGCCTCGAAATCCCCGAGGCCTACGACGGCATGGACCTCGACAAGCTTTCCGGCCTACTGGTGCTCGAAGAACTCGGCCGTCAGGCGAGTTTTTCCGTAACCTACGGTGCTCACACCGGCATCGGCACTCTGCCCATCGTTTACTTTGGCAATGAAGAGCAGAAAGCCAAGTACTTGCCCAAGCTCGGCAGTGGGGAATGGGCGGCTGCCTATGCCCTAACCGAGCCCGGCGCCGGAAGCGACGCCATGAACGCCAAGACCGTGGCCACGTTGGATGGCGATACCTGGGTGCTCAACGGCTCCAAAATGTGGATTACGAACGCCGGTTTCGCCGATGTCTTCGTGGTTTTCGCCAAGGTCGATGGCCGCAAATTCACGGCCTTCATTGTCGAAAAAGACGACCCGGGTTTCAGCACGGCGGCCGAGGAGCACAAACTCGGCATCAAGGGCTCCAGCACTCGGGCGCTCAGTTTTGATAATTGCCGGATCCCCAAGGACCGTCTGTTGGGCGAAGTCGGCAAGGGTCATCGCATCGCCTTTGGCATTCTCGCCATCGGTCGCTTCAAATTGGGCGCTGGCTGCAACGGCATTGCCAAGGAAGTTCTGAAATACACGCTGAAATACACCGCCGAACGCATGCAGTTCGGCAAGGCCATCAATAATTTCGGTTTGATCCGAAAATACCTGGCCGACATGGGCATCCGCATCTTCGTGGCAGAAAGCATCAACTTCCGCACCATCGGTTACATCAACGAAGGCATGCGCGCCGCCACCTGGGACCAACCCGATGCCGCCAAGAAGAAAATGGAAATCATGGACGAGTTCCAGCTGGAAGCCTCGATCATGAAGGTCTGGGATAGCGAAGCTCTGGGCTTCATCGCCGATGACTCCGTGCAGTGCTTCGGTGGCTACGGCTTCAGCGCCGAGTATCCGCCCGAAAAGATCTATCGCGATAACCGGATCAACCGACTGTTCGAAGGCACGAACGAAATTAACCGCCTGATCATCGCCGGGCAGATCTTCAAAAAGGTCAGCAATGGCACCTTGCCCCTGCGCAAGGACATTGCCGATCTACCCACCCTTGGCAGCAGTCCCTTGGCAAAGGCCGAACGGGCCGTGGAACTGGCCAAGCGCCAGGCTCATTACGCCATCGCGGCTTGTTTGGAAATTACAGGCCAGAAGCTCATCGAGAATCAGGAAGCCGCCGCTCGCGC
>JFJP01005966.1_pt1 | contig 11067 bp, 10 predicted proteins | sample 431651 | NCBI WGS metagenome assembly JFJP01 (sample SAMN02602958, study PRJNA72255) | Microbial mat metagenome, whole genome shotgun sequencing project. | biome: fresh water; feature: sink hole; material: water; isolation source: purple microbial (photo- and chemosynthetic) mats found in...
TTAATTCGTCATACGCAAAAAGATCAAGCGGGTCAGCCAGCGCCACCAACAGTGTGTCGCCCTTGTCCTCCAGCACCAGGGCGCGAAACCGGCGTGCTGCCGACTCTGGTAGCAGTTTGATGACGTCAGCCCGAAAAGGAAATGTTTTCAGGTTAACAAACGGAATACGTAACTGACGCGCCAGGCCGTTCGCCAACAATTCTTCAGTGATCAGGCCAGTCTCAATCAGCAGGCGGCCCATCTTTTTGCCGGTCTGCTTTTGCAGGGCAAGCGTTTGTTGCAACTGCTCCTGTGAGATCAGGCGCTGCTGCACCAGCACATCGCCCAGGCGCAATTTTTCTGGGCGACCCGGCACGACAGGCGCAGTCGCCACGACCGGGCTAGTGGCAGCCTGATTCATGTCTGCACCAGATCTGGCTCAATGCAGGTGCCGGGGCTTGCGTCCACCGCCATGGCCCAGACCGCCCGAGCCACCACCGGCTCCACGCGGTGGCTTGCCCAATTGCAATGAATTGACCAGATTGTCAAAACGCTGGCTGAAAAGGCCGTCGATCGCCTCGACGACCCCACCCAACTCAGCGCCGTCAAAATGACGCTCCATCAGGCTGACAACATCTTGTACCAGCATATCGCGCTGAACTTGCATGATGGACGCTGGGTCTGGACCGACAAAAAGCATCAGAAAATCGTCACGAGATTCGGTGTCAGAATCATCGCTTTCGTCGTCATCGTCGTACTCAGCATCAAAAAAAGTGACTTCAATGACAGCACCCGCCTGTGCGACCTCGTTGAGGTTCATACACATCTCATCAAGCACCTGACGAAAGTCGTCATCACCCTCGACTGTCCAGCAGATCTGCAACAGCTTGTCTTTTGCATCAAACTGAATGCCAGGCTCATCTTCGTAAAAACTGCCCGCTGCTGCCGCAAGCGACTTGGCTCCGGCATATTTCCATATTGGCTTGAGCGCGTCCTGAATATTGTCGAATGTCACTTCACTTCGCAAGGCCACCTGACCGTGAACATGAATTTCCATAGGAGAGTTGTAGCTTGACATGATGTGTTGAGACCGAAATCCCGCTAAGCTTATAAGTTATTGATTTAATGAAAGAAAATTTGTAAAAAAATAAGCACTATCAAAAGTACCATCCTTTTCTCAATCCGTCTTATTGATGCAACACCATGATACGGTCTGGATTGCCGTGATGATAACCCGTCATCAGGTTATCGCCATTGCGCTATAGCCAGTTTGTTTAGCCAACAGAAAAGTGCAGAAGCAGTCCTACAAGCACCGCTGTCGGTTTGGAAACCCGTGCGAAAACGCCGCGGTTTGGGACTGAGTCACAAAAATTAGAAAGCCACACGTGCTTAGGTAGCGGAATTCCAATGGTGACTGAGATGACTATTTGGAGGCGCGACCCAGAGTCGAACTGGGCTAGACGGATTTGCAATCCGTTGCATAACCGATTTGCTATCGCGCCAAAATTGGTGCAAAAAAGGAAAGCAATGAGTTTCCCTTTTGACATTCATGGAGCGGGAAAAGAGTCTCGAACTCTCGACCTCAACCTTGGCAAGGTTGCGCTCTACCAACTGAGCTATTCCCGCGAAATAAGTCGCAAATTATAATATGTAAATTTTCCGAAGTCAGTGGCGTGGCGGTGGAGAACTCAAATCTTTCTCAGTGCTTGACAGAACCCGCCAAATCTGCATTTGCAACCGACACCACCGGTGGGTCAAGCGCTGAGGGTTCTTCAGGCAAAGGTGTTGGCATGCGCTCCAGAGCAATTTCTAGTACCTTGTCAATCCATCTTACCGGAACGATTTCGAGACCATTTTTGACATTCTCGGGGATATCTTGCAGATCCTTGGCATTTTCTTCTGGGATCAGAACCGTCTTAATGTCACCCCGTAACGCGGCCAATAATTTCTCCTTGAGCCCACCGATTGCAGTGACTTCGCCGCGAAGTGTTATTTCCCCGGTCATGGCCACTTCACACCGCACCGGGATACCCGTCATGGCTGAAACAAAGGCGGTGGTCATGGCCACACCTGCACTCGGGCCATCTTTGGGGGTTGCACCATCAGGAACATGTATGTGAATGTCCTTCTTTTCAAAAAACTCATCCTTGATGCCCAAGCGATGTGAACGACTCCTCACCACCGTGCGTGCGGCCTCGACCGATTCTTTCATCACGTCCCCTAGCGAACCCGTGCGTGTAATGACACCTTTGCCGGGCATCATTGCTGCTTCTATGGTCAGCAAATCTCCCCCGACCTCGGTCCAAGCCAATCCAACGACCTGTCCAACCTGATTTTTCTTTTCAGCACGGCCATAGTCATATTTGCGCACACCCAGAAATTCATTCAAATTGCCTGCGTTGACGTTAATCTGCACCGTCATCTTCTTGAGTTGCAATCCCTTCACAACCTTGCGACAAATCTTGGAGATTTCACGCTCCAGTGAACGCACCCCAGCCTCTCGCGTGTAGTAACGAACAATATCGCGAACCGCATCTCCGGTCACACAAAGCTCTTGTTCCTTGACACCATTGTTTTTGAGCTGTTTGGGCAAAAGGTACTTGAGCGCAATGTTTGTTTTTTCATCTTCTGTGTAACCGGATAGTCGAATTACTTCCATCCGGTCAAGTAACGCGGGTGGAATACTCATTGAATTAGATGTCGCCACAAACATCACGTCACTTAAATCAAAGTCAACCTCCACATAGTGGTCGCCAAATTTGTGGTTTTGTTCAGGATCCAGCACTTCAAGCAGGGCACTTGAGGGGTCACCCCGAAAATCAGTTCCAAGTTTGTCAATTTCATCAAGTAAAAACAATGGGTTGCGAGTACCAATTTTGGTCAAACTCTGCAACACCTTGCCCGGCATTGCGCCAATGTAGGTACGCCGATGACCACGAATCTCGGCCTCGTCACGCATTCCCCCCAACGCCATGCGAACATATTTGCGTCCAGTAGCTTTGGCAATGGACTGCCCCAAAGACGTTTTGCCAACGCCGGGAGGTCCCACCAAACACAGGATAGGAGCCTTGACTTTGTCAACACGCTGCTGCACCGCAAGATACTCCAGAATCCGGTCCTTGACCTTGTCAAGTCCATAGTGGTCTTCATTCAAAACCCGTTCGGCATTGGTCAAATTGTGTTTGATCTTGGTTTTGGCAGCCCAAGGCAAGCCCGTCAACACGTCAATGTAATTGCGCACCACCGTGGCCTCGGCTGACATGGGCGACATAAGCTTGAGCTTTTTCAGTTCGCCCTCAGCCTTTTTCAGGGCTTCCTTGGGCATCTTGGCAGCCCTTATCTTTTTATCAATTTCCTCAATGTCAGCGCCATCTTCGCCCTCCCCCAACTCCTTTTGAATGGCTTTGACCTGTTCATTCAGATAAAAATCGCGCTGATTTTTTTCCATTTGACGCTTGACCCGACCACGAATTTTTTTGTCCACATTGAGAATGTCGACCTCGCGCTCAATCTGCTCAAACAGGTTTTCCAGGCGATCTTTGACACTGGCAAGTTCGAGCACCACCTGTTTACTGTCGAGTTTCAGCGGTAGGTGTGCGGCAATGGTGTCTGCCAGGCGACCTGAATCATCAATGCTGGAAATTGATGTGAGAATTTCGGGAGGGATTTTCTTGTTGAGTTTGACGTATTGGTCAAACTGCTGCATCACCGCGCGACGCAGCGCCTCGACCTCACTGCCTTTGGATCGGACTTTGCTTTCTGGTTCAACAACAACATCGATTGGCGTCACGCTCGCAGTAAAGTGTGACTCGCCTTCTTCGATATTGCCTACCAGTGCCCGTTGCTGCCCTTCCACCAGCACCTTGACGGTACCATCCGGAAGCTTGAGCATCTGCAAAATGGTCGAAATACAACCGACACCAAACATGTCAGTCACCAACGGCTCATCTTTGGCTGCGGCTTTTTGAGCCACGAGCATGATGCGCCGGTCGAATGTCATCGAGGCCTCCAACGCCTTGATGCTTTTCGGACGCCCGACGAACAGCGGGATTACCATATGAGGAAAAACCACCACGTCGCGAAGCGGAAGCAACGGAAGGTCCAGAGGGGTAGCAGGCAAGGGGGTATGACCCGACATATAACGTCCTTTATTTACCTGATGAAAAGAAATGGAATTGCCACTTTAGAGACGGCAAAGCATTATGGACAAACTGCAAAATCTCAAGCGAAATTAAAACCTCCCTAAAGACAAGCCAGATCACGCTTTTTTGGCAACTTCACGATAAACCAGCAATGGTGCCTTGTTGTCGTCAATGGTCGATTCCTCAACCACGACTCTTTCAATGTTCGATGAGTTTGGCAAATCAAACATGGTGTCAATCAGCGCCAACTCCATAATGGAGCGTAGCCCACGTGCACCAGTCTTTCGCGCAAGTGCCTTGCGGGCAATCGCTTTCAATGCAGCAGGTCTAATGTCCAAGTCTACCCCCTCCATCGACAATAACTTGCTGTATTGTTTGACCAAGGCATTCTTGGGCTCGGTCAGAATTTGTATCAAGGTTTCTTCGCTCAGTTCACCTAAGGTAGCAACGACAGGCATGCGTCCAACCAGTTCAGGAATAAGTCCAAATTTGATCAGATCTTCTGGCTCAACTTCTTTAAAAACCTCGGTCAAATCACGATTCTGTTTGCTCTTGACGGCAGCTCCAAAGCCGATTCCAGATGACTCGGTTCGGTTGTCAATGACCTTCTCAAGGCCAGCAAAAGCACCACCACAAATAAACAGAATATTAGTGGTGTCCACCTGGACAAAATCCTGATTGGGATGTTTGCGTCCGCCCTGTGGCGGCACACTCGCCATGGTGCCCTCAATCAGCTTCAAAAGGGCTTGCTGCACGCCCTCGCCTGAAACATCACGGGTGATTGACGGGTTATCGGATTTTCGAGATATTTTGTCAATCTCGTCAATATAAACAATACCTCGTTGCGCCCGCTCCACCTCATAGTTGCAGCTCTGCAGTAGCTTCAGAACAATATTTTCAACGTCCTCACCCACATAACCAGCTTCAGTCAATGTGGTGGCGTCTGCCATGACGAACGGAACGTCGAGCATGCGCGCCAAGGTCTGCGCCAGCAAGGTCTTGCCCGATCCAGTTGGCCCGATCAATAAGATATTGCTCTTGGATAACTCAACGTCATCTTTGGTGGATTTTTCCTGGTGCCGCAAACGTTTGTAATGGTTGTACACCGCGACCGCAAGAATACGTTTGGCAGGATCCTGCCCAATGACATAGTTATCCAGGTTGGCTTTTATCTCGGACGGAGTGGGCAAATCAGCATTGCCAACTGTTTCGGTAGCAACCGGCAACTCATCACGAATAATTTCATTGCACAGTTCAATGCACTCGTCGCAGACGAAAACAGAGGGTCCTGCGATCAGTTTTTTGACTTCATGCTGGCTTTTGCCGCAGAACGAGCAATACAAGGTTTTTTCACCCGAGGAGCCTTTTTTGTCGGCCATGAGAACTACGCCCTTTTCGAGATAACCTGATCGATCAAACCGTACTCTTTGCACTCCTCGGCAGACATGTAGTAATCGCGCTCGGTATCGCGCTCTATGCGCTCAAGGGGTTGTCCCGTGCGATCAGCCAAAATCTTGTTGAGTTGCTCACGGGTCTTTAGAATTTCTCGGGCCTGAATTTCAATTTCAGTTGCCTGGCCTTGACTGCCACCAGAAGGCTGATGGATCATGATCTTTGAATTGGGCAAAGAAAACCGCTTTCCCTTGGCACCAGCAGCTAGCAAAAAGGCCCCCATGCTGGCGGCCATACCAGTGCAAAGAGTCGACACTTCAGGTTTGATGAAATTCATGGTGTCATAAATAGCCATGCCGGCACTGACCGAGCCACCGGGTGAATTGATATAAAACGAAATATCTTTGTCCGGATTTTCGCTTTCCAGAAAGAGCAATTGAGCGACCACCAGATTGGCCACATGGTCGTTGACCGGACCCACCATGAAAATAACGCGCTCCTTGAGCAAACGCGAATAAATGTCGTAGGAGCGCTCGCCACGGCCCGACTGTTCAATCACCATGGGCACCATGCCCAAACCTTGTGTTTCCATTGCATTCCTAGGGAAGTTCATTTTGAATCCAAAAACCGCCAACACTGTACCTAAAGCAAATAGGGCTTGTCAGCCAGACTGCAAGTCCGGCACAAGCCCCATTTAAAACATCCAACAGGTCAACTAAATCAGTTTTGCGCCATCAACTCGTCAAAGGAGATCGACTTTTCGGTCACTTTGGCCTGAGAGAGCACAAACTCGGTCACATTGTTTTCCAGAACAATTGCTTCAACTTCAGCCAGTCGCTTGTTGTCGCTGAAGTACCAACGGGACACTTCGGCGGGTTTTTCGTAGCTGGCTGCCAGTTCGTCGATATGTGCCTTGATCTGATCCATTTTTGCCTGAAGGTCATTGGCACGCACTAATTCAGCGACCACTAGGCCAAGGCGCACACGCTTTTCAGCTTGTGGTCGAAAAACATCATCGGGAATCTCCACTTTGTCGGCATCCTTGATACCACGTTGCTTGAGGTCTGCACGGGCCCCCTCAAGCAGCCTGCTCATCTCGGCGCGCACGCTGGCCTGGGGTAGATCTAACTCGGCCTTGGCGACCAGAGCGTCCAAAACCGCTGTTTTGTTGCGGGCCAGCAAGCGTGACTTAACTTCACGTTCAAGATTCTTTTTGATGTCAGCACGCAAGCCTTCAACGGACGCATCGGCAATGCCCAAAGATTTCGCCAAAGCTTCGTTAACTTCCGGCAAATGTGCAGCCTCAATTTTTTTGACGGTAACCATGAAATCGGCGGTTTTGCCTGCAACTTCTTTACCATGGTAATCGGCGGGAAATACCAAGGGAAAAGTTTTGCTTTCGCCCAGTTTGAGGCCACGTGTGGCGTCTTCAAACTCTTTGAGCATTTGACCGTCCCCCAGAATGAACTGAAAGTCCTCGGCCTTGCCGCCGGCAAACGATTCGCCATCAATCTTGCCTTCAAAATCAACCATCACACGATCACCATCGACAGCGGCAGCTTCATGCGGTCGTAAAGAAAACGTGCGACGCTGCTTGCGCAGAACATCAACGGTTTTTTCGATCGCGGTATCAGACACTTCTGTCGCTACCTTTTCGACTTCGGCCGTCGACAGGTCGCCGATCTTGATATCTGGATACACCTCAAAAATTGCCTCAAACAACATTTCACCTTCGGCAGCTCCGTCTTTTTCGTTGATGGATGGCTGGCCAGCAACGCGGAGTTTCGCTTCATTGGCGGCGTTAAAAAATGCTTCGCCGACCTTGTCATTCATGACTTCGTACTGCACGTTGTAGCCGTAGCGTTGGGCAACCACGTTCATGGGTACCTTACCAGGGCGAAAACCATCCATCTTGACAGTGCGCGCCAGCTTTTTCAGTCGAGCAGACACTTCTGTTTGGATAGTGCCTAACGGCAGGTTCAAAGTCATTTTGCGTTCCAACTTGTCAAGTGTCTCTACCGCGATAACCATCTAAATTCTCCATAAAATTGTGCGGTGCACCGGACCACACACCCAAAAAAGGGTACTACCAGCGTTAAGGCTCAAAGCGAGTTGGCCCAAGTTCACACCGAATTGCTATGCCATGAAAGGCAGAACAATCTTGACGATTGATCATTCTTTCCCAAACCGTTTCCAAAACCGACTCAGCCCATCAACAAGTAAAGCCAGATTTCAGGGAGCAATAGATTCTAACTTAGGGACTTCACTTGAGAGCATCTGGTGACTTGCGCGCTTGCGCCGAAACTGTTCAACCATGGTGACGCCCATTCTATGGATTTCCCATTGACGAAGGCGAGTGCAATCTGAACCAGTTAGTGTGGTTGTACAAACACATGCAGCAGATGTCGTTTCGATTCGGTGCTTGTGCCAAATTACTTTCAGCATCAGATGCTTCATACGTCCGCGCAAATGTGCTCTGTCGGAAGCACAAAACTAAGAAGCCCGTTACAGAGCGGGCCTTTTTCGGAATTAAGACTGAATTACTTCAGTTTCATCTCTTTGTAGTCGACATGCTTGCGTGCTTTGGGATCAAATTTCTTGATAAGCATTTTTTCGGGCATGATCTTCTTGTTTTTGCTGGTTGTGTAAAAGTGACCGGTACCGGCTGTGGATTCCAGCTTGATTTTTTCGCGTCCGCCTTTGGTTGCCATGATGCTCTTTCTGAAGGTTGGGAATTAAATGAATTAAGCTTGTCCGCGGGAACGCAAATCTGCGAGCACCGAATCAATACCGTTTTTGTCGATCAAACGCAGACCGGCATTTGATATCCGCAGGCGAACCCAGCGGTTTTCAGACTCCACCCAGAAACGGCGATATTGCAGATTCGGCAAGAACCTGCGCTTGGTTTTGTTGTTGGCGTGGGAAACATTGTTCCCGACCATCGGGCCTTTGCCCGTAACTTCACATACGCGTGCCATAGGGACACTCCGATACTTTTTAACGGCACTGACTGACGCCAAGAGCCTAACCTCGCCAAGAACCGGGTGGCGGTAACCCGTTTGCCGTGATGTGCCCTCACGGGCGATCTCAACAAAACCAAGAATTATAGCGAGTAAGGTTAGATCGAGCGGAGCCACGATCTGAACCGTTTGTTGAACAAGCCCGGTCCTGCCTAAAGCCGCTTGTTTCTTCTCTGAAAATATCTTTTTAGGTTTCACCCGAAGCTGCGGATACCCTGCAACTGCCGGTGGTTCTGGCTGAATGTGTGCAGCGTCTCCCAGGCGCACTCCACCAGGGACGCGTAAAAGGTGACACCCACGCTGGCTGAAACCTGCGGCGTCAGGTCACCTACCTGCACCGGCAGCGCGGCCGCAGCCAGCAACCTGCTGAGCAGCGGCACGCTGGCCGATGTATCTTCCAGATCAATCAGCACCGCCACAAACTCGTCGCCACCAATACGTGCCAGCGTGTCGCCCTCGCGCAGCGCGTCTTTCATGCGCTTGGCCAGGGTGATCAGCACCTGGTCACCGGTGACATGGCCGTGTTGGTCGTTGATGGCCTTGAAACCGTCCAGATCGAGAAAGGCCACCGCCACCTGTTGCTGCCGGCACTGCGCCTGCGCCATGGCCTGCTGCAGGCGGTCAGCCAGCAGCACGCGGTTGGGCAGGTTGGTGAGCGCATCAAAGTGGGCGATATGTTCGAGCCGGTTTTGATGCTCCTTGCTGGCGGTGATGTCGGAGAACAGGGCCACATACTGCTGGATGTTGCCTGCCGCATCCCGCACCGCGCTGATGGTCAACAGCTCGGCGAACACCTCGCCGTTTTTGCGCCGATTCCAGACTTCACCACCCCAATGCCCCTGCTCGGTCAAGGCGCTCCACATGGCAACATAAAAATCGTGATCATGCCGCCCGGACTTCAGAATGCTTGGGTTTTGGCCCACCGCTTCCTCGTGGCTGTAGCCGGTAATGCGGGAAAAGGCATCGTTGACGTCAATGATGATGGCATCGGGCGTGGTGATCACGATGCCCTCCATCGCGTGCGTGGAGACACTGGCGGCAAGCTGGAGCTTTTCCTGTGCGCGTTTACGCTCGCTGATGTCGGCATTGGTGCCAATCATGCGCATCGGTTGCCGTCCTTGAGAACGCTGGCAATAAGGTCCACACTCAGGTAATTTACACCCAGGCGCTGTGCCGAACTCGGCACATCCGCAATGGCGACACCATCCAGGCCTGCTACCCAGGCGCCGCCGTTGAACATCTGGAACATAACCAGGCGTTGCTCCAGATAGGCCTGCAACGCCGCCGGATTGCTGATCATGCGGGCATCAATTCTTCCGGCGACCTGGCCCAGCCACTCCTGTCGGTCCTTGAGTTCGATGTTCACCTGATTGGCATCACGGAAACCGCCTGGAACTGCTGGTCGCCCAACACCTGTTGCATATCCGCCCTCAACAAGCGGTTGGCGTAGAACGAGAGGCACACGAAGCCAAGCAAGAAAACAGCCAGAGTAAACACCGTGACGCGAACCTTCAGCGACTGCCACGGGGAGATTGTCGGCTTCATGATTCCTTATTTTTTGCTATACTAATAGCAGCAAATTGCGCAGTATCTGCCTAGACTGGTGGCACATTTTGACTATATAAACGGATGGAATTGCGGCCCGCATCCTTGGGCTGGTATGTGGCCGCATCGACCCAAGTCATGGTGATGGCTTAGCCTTTCCACACTTTTACATCAATTCAGACTTACAGTGTTGATCCAGATCAGACCATGTCCCCAGGCCTCAGTGTCGCCACCATCTAAATTCATCACCACTTTGTGGCAAATGGCCACCGATGTCTAACCACGCGCCATCAAGCACAAAAAAAGGCAGGACCCGCGAGGATTCCTACCCTTTTCCGTGTGCTTCCTCAAGTATGGGAAGCGGTTTGACGGAAAACCGTCAGTCAGGTATGAGCGTAAAAGTGGTCCTTGATCATCTACGGGGCTCCTTCACCGAGGGTAAAAACTCGGTCGCAGGGAAATTCTGCGCCTGTTTTTCTGGGTAGTCAACAGCTTTGCTGTAACTCTTTAACGCTTGAATACGGCATGGGGTATCTCTTGGCAATTATTCCCCGACGCCGTCCAAATTCCTGTTGCCGGCCTTCAATGATATTGATAGACTGGTGCCATTGGGGGGGTAGCTCAGCTGGGAGAGCGCTGCGTTCGCAATGCAGAGGTTGGGAGTTCGATCCTCCTCCTCTCCACCAAACTTTCTAAGTCGTTGATTTGGCTTGTAAGCCATTGACTTTAGTAGCTTTTTTCATTTTGCTGCATAAGAGTAACTACATAGCACGATTGCGTCATGGCCCACCAAAATTCGTACCTTCAGAAGCGCGGCGACAATCTCGCCTTTCGCATTCAAGTTGCAGCCCCGCTGTGCCGCAACTATTGGCCGCAACGAATTCACGTTGGCATTAAACAGCCAGTGACCACTCAGCTGCCTTCTCCCAAAGGCGCTTCTTCTTGGGTCTATCGCCTAACGCTTGTTTGCTGAACTACAGTAAGCCCCC
>JFJP01010518.1_pt1 | contig 11067 bp, 13 predicted proteins | sample 431651 | NCBI WGS metagenome assembly JFJP01 (sample SAMN02602958, study PRJNA72255) | Microbial mat metagenome, whole genome shotgun sequencing project. | biome: fresh water; feature: sink hole; material: water; isolation source: purple microbial (photo- and chemosynthetic) mats found in...
CTACCGCAAAGCGGATTATGGACGGGAGCGACTGGACGCCCTGGCGCTCGACGTCCTGCGTCGCGAGCGGCGTCAGGAACAGTGGGCGTTGCTCGCCGAGCACGGTGTCCAAGCACTGGTGGGCCTGTGGCTGGTGGCCGTTGTGACGATCGGTTGGGGAAAGCTCGACGCCGCTTCGCTGGCGCTGGTCGCCTTGATGACGCTCGGTCTCGGTGAGGCTTTCGCGGGCCTCCCTGGTGCGTGGTGGCGGGTGGGCGAGGCGGAGGCATCGGCACGACGGGTCATGGCGCTTGAATCTGGCATCGAGACTGGCGTCGAGACGAACCGTCCCGGCATGCCGCTGACCTTGGCGAGGCGGAGGGTGCTGGTCATCGATGGCCTGCGTGCCAGGCATCAGCCCGAGGAGGCGCCCGTATGGTCCGCCACCCTGTCGCCCGGCGTCCCTCGGGTCCTCCACGGCCCGAGCGGCGGCGGCAAGAGCAGTCTTCTCGCCACGCTCGCTGGCGAGCTCCCGCCACTGGGAGGCTGCGTCGGCCTCGATGGCGTGGACTGGCTCAACTTGTCGGATGCCCAACGCTATGCGCGTATGGCCTACCTGGGCCAAGAAGACCACTTGCTCGACCTGACAGTGCGGCAGTTCCTGAGCCTGGGACTCGGCGATGTCGGGGATGCAGCGCTGCACCGGGTCCTTGAGGCTGTCGCGCTCGACTCGGTGTTCGATCGCACGGGCGACGGCCTCGATTACCGCCTGGGTCCACGAGGGTCACGCGTGTCCGGGGGGCAGGCGCGACGCCTTCAGTTGGCCGCGCTCCTGCTGCGCGATCCCGATCTGGTGATCCTCGATGAACCCTTCCGCGGCCTCGATGCGGCGGTAATGGCAAACCTTCTGCCGATCCTCCAGTCGTGGCTCGAAGCGCGCTGTTGTCTCGTCGTCACGCATGCGCCAGAGGCCTTGCCGTCGGGCTGGCGGCGAGAGCGTTGGCCGCTGGCAAGGTCGGAGTGAAGAGGCGTCAGCTCGCGTTCGTTCAGACGGTCGACCGGTTGCCGCCGTCAGACGGGCCGCGCCCCGGTGTGAAGTGCCGTGTGAGCGTCCTATGGAAATCTGCCAGCCCCGAACAACCGACTCTGCCAACGGGAAGGATGACCCCATGGATGAATTGAATCTGCTGATCGACCTTCATGTCGGGGCCGACCGGCAAGGCCCCGGCGATGCCACGCAAACGCGCAAGGCGATCGCGTTGGCGGGGTTGTCGCCATCGAGCCAGCTGAAGGTCGCAGACATCGGTTGCGGTACCGGTGCTTCGACGATGGTCCTCGCGCAAGATCTTCGGTCTCAGATCGTTGCTGTGGACACCCTGCCCGAGTTCCTTGGTGCGCTGAGATCGCGCGCCGAGCGGGCTGGACTGTCGGATCGCATCACCACCATGAGTGCTTCGATGGATAGCCTGCCGTTCGAGGATGGAAGCCTCGACGTGATGTGGTCGGAAGGGGCCATCTACAACATCGGGTTCGCCAACGGCGTGAGGCAGTGGCGACGTTTCCTCAAACCAGGCGGTCTGCTGGCTGTCTCAGAACTCACGTGGTTGACGGCTCGCCGTCCCACCGAGCTGGAGGAGCACTGGCGCGCGCAATACGCTGAAGTCGCGACCGCTTCGTCCAAGATGGACGTGCTCGAACGTGCCGGCTATGAGCCGGTTGGGTACTTCGTCCTGCCTGAGCATTGCTGGATCGATGCCTACTATCGCCCCATGCAGCGACGCTTCCCGGCGTTCCTGGAACGTCACGGATCGAGCGAGGCCGCCAAGGCCGTCGTTGCGGCCGAGGTGCTGGAGATCGATCTTTACGAGCGCTTCCGACGCTTCGTGAGTTACGGCTTCTACATCGCCCGCAAGATCGATGATGGTCCCTGATGCGCATCCAACGATGCGCCATTCGCCAAGGGCCTTCCGGTTCGGAGCACAGCGGAAGTTACTTCGCGATCAGCGCTCCACGGGTTTGCCGCTGTTGGTCCAGCCCATGAACCCGCCGGCGAGCGAGACGGGTTCCGCGAAGCCCAGGTCCTTCAAAGCGGCGGCCGCCAGGGCGCTCCGCGCACCGCTTCGGCAGCTCAGGATCACCGGGGTCTCGCGATGCGATAGCGCCGGATCCTTGATGCAGTTCACCGCCGGATGACCGTCGACTTCGAATTCCAGAACGCCGCGCGGAATGTTCACCGCGCCGGGGATGCGCCCTTCGGCGAACTCGCCGGGCTCGCGCACGTCGATGAATGGCGCGCCCTTGGCGCGAAGTGCGTCCAATTCGGCGTGGTCGATCTCGCGGATGGGGCTCTTCGCAGCGGCAACCAGATCCTGCACGGTTTTCATCGGGAACTCCTCGGGAAGGGATGCCGCGCAGTGCGGCGGGGGTCAGGAAGCGAGCACGGCGGGCAGTTCCCGCCCGACGATGTAAAGGCCCATCAGCACCAGCAGGGCTGCGAAGCCGCGACGCAACAGGACCTGCGGCAGGCGTGGTGCAAGCCGTTGGCCGATCAGGCTGCCGACCGCCCCGACGCCAGTGAACAGGCCGAGCAGGGGCCAATCAAGCGTGAGGCCAGCCGCATCGAGAACGAACAGGTGCTTGGCAAAGCCGCTGAACGCATTGAGCGCGATGATCCACAGGCTGGTGGCGATGGCGCGGTGCATCGGCAGGCCGCCGAGCAGGACGAGGGCCGGGACGATCATGAATCCCCCACCGACGCCGACGAGGCCGGTGAGCAGGCCCACGCCGAGGCCATCGATGACGATCCACATCCGTGATCTCGGTGGGGTGTCGACATCGGCGACAGGTGCGCTCCGTGCCATGCGCCACGCCGCCACGATCATGACCGCCGCGAACAGCAGCAATTGCACGTCACCGGGAATCCAGCGCGACAGATGCGCACCGAGAACGGTGCCGGCCATGCCGGGTACGCCGAACCAGCCGACGCTTCGCCACTCGACGCCGCCGCGCAGCGCGGACGGAAGGGCGCCGGCGAGGGCAATGCCGCCAACGACCACCAGCGAGCCGGCGATCGCAACTTTCTCCGGTTGACCCACGAGGTAGACCAGCAGCGGAACGGTGAGGATGGAACCACCTGAGCCCAGTAGACCCAAGGAGAGACCCACGATCACCGCGCCAAGCGCAGCCAGCCAGATCACAAGGGCACCTTCACGAATGGATGGTTGTGCAGAGACATGAAAGCAATATAGATTAGAAAAATCTAATGCACAAATTGCCAACAGGCTGCTTCAAACAGCATCGATTAATCGAGCTTCGCAGTGCGGCGACTGCGAGCCTTCGCTGTCTGCGGCTCCGGTCCGGCCAGTGCTTCCCCAATGCCGGCAGCCGTTGCCCATTCGCGGATCGCCGCGCCGAGCTGGCGGAATTCAGCTGCTCGCAGGTGGTTGCGCCTCCAGCACAGGCCCAATGTGCGCCGGCCGCCTTCGTATCCCAGCGGGCGAGTCACCACGTCCGAGCCGCGCAGCAAGCCGCCCTCGATGGCGAGCGTCGGCAGCAGGGTGCTGCCCATGTCCACCGCCACCATCGCGGCAAGCGTCTGCAGACTGGTGCCGGCGAAGGTGGCCTGGGGCGACGTGGCCGCCGTTTCCAGCACGGGCAGCGCGTGGTGGTGCAGGCAATTCGACGCTTCGAGCAGCATCAGAGGCTGCGAGGCGATGTCCTTAGGGCCGATACGCGGGGCTTTCGCCAGTGCGCAGCGCGGGCTGCAGGCGAAGCGATAGCTGTCGTGGAACAGCGGGTCGATATCGCAGCCCGGTACTTCGTACGGGAAGGCGATCAGCAGCAGGTCCAATTCGCCCGCTTCGAGTTGGAAGAGCAGGTCCGGCGTTTTTTCTTCGGAGAGCAGCAGACCCAGTTCGGGGAAGCGCTCGCGCATCGCCGGCATCAGTTTTGGCATCAGGAACGGCGCAATGGTCGGGATGCTGCCGAAGCGCCACATGCCGGCCATGGGTCGGGACTCCGCTATTGCGAGCGCGGTGAACGACGCGGCTTCGGCAAGCACGCGCTTTGCTTGGTGGGCAAGGCGTCGCCCAATGGGCGTCATGGCAACGTGCCTTCGATCGCGGTCGGCCACGCGGACGCCGAGCAAATCCTCCAGAGCCGCAAGGCCACTGCTAAAGGCTGGTGCTCCGACGCCACAGGCGCGCGCGGCTTCCGTGAAATGGCCATGAGCGTCGAGGGCGACGAGGTATTCGAGTTGCCGGAGGCTGGGCAGGCTGTCCATGTGTTCGACTTTACCAAATACAGCGATTAGAACTATTCATTTCTATCAATCAATTGGGCGGCCTAGAGTGCATTCCATGACGACGAACCAGGACATCGCGATGAACACCAGCGAACGCCTCGAAGGACCGGGCGGCCCCGCCCCGCTGGTCACGGCATTCTTCGACCCCTCGACGCATACGGTGAGCTATGTGGTGCGTGAGCCGAATGGTCCGGCCTGCGCCATCGTCGATCCGGTGCTCGACCTCGAATATGCCTCCGGTCGCATCAGCCACCGCTCCGCCGAGACGATCGCCGCCTTCGTGCGCGCCGAGGGTTTGCGGGTGGAGTGGCTCATCGAGACCCACGTGCATGCCGACCACCTCTCGGCCGCGCCTTGGCTGAAGCGCGAGTTCGGCGGACGCATCGCCATTGGCCAGCGCATCGACGTCGTGCAGGACACCTTCGGTCGCGTCTTCAACGAGGGCCCGGAATTCCGCCGCGACGGCAGCCAGTTCGATCATCTCTTCCGGGACGGTGAGCGCTACGCCATCGGTGCGCTGCAGGCACTCGCACTGCACACGCCCGGTCACACGCCGGCCTGCATGACCCACGTCATCGGGGACGCTGCGTTCGTTGGCGACACGCTGTTTATGCCGGATGGCGGCTCGGCTCGTGCCGACTTCCCCGGTGGTGACGCCCGAACCCTTTACCGCTCGATGCGCCGCGTCTTGTCGTTGCCGCCTGAAACGCGGCTCTTCATGTGCCACGACTATGGCCCGGGCGGCCGCGAGATCCGTTGGGAAACCACGGTGGCCGAGCAGTGTGCGAAGAACATCCACGTCCGCGACGGCATCGCCGAAGACGACTACGTCGCGCTTCGAACGGCCCGCGACGCCACATTGGGCATGCCCGCGCTGATCGTGCCCTCTCTGCAAGTGAACATGAAAGCCGGTGCCTTACCCGAACCCGAGGACAACGGCGTCCGATACCTGAAGGTTCCCCTCGACTCACTCTGAACCCAACCCACCGCACTAAACGCGGCAAATTCTGGAGATCTCCCATGAGCTGCACCGATTCCAACGTTCTTCCCGTTGCGCCGAACGCAGTCGCCACTTCCACTGTCGCTGCGTTGCCTGCGCCTGTCGCCTACGGATTGCCGCGCATCAACGAACGTGCGCCGGCCTTCCAAGCCCAGACCACGTTCGGGCCGCGTTCGCTCGATGACTATCGCGGCAAGTGGTTGGTGCTGTTCTCGCATCCGGCCGACTTCACGCCGGTCTGCACCACCGAGTTCACCGCCTTCGCAAAAGCGTCCCCCGACTTCGCGGCAATCGACTGCGAACTGCTGGGTCTGTCGATCGACTCGATCTACTCCCACCTCGCCTGGGTACAGAACATCAAAGAGAAGTTCGGCGTTGAGATCCCGTTCCCGATCATCGAGGACCTGTCGATGAACGTGGCCCGCGCCTACGGGATGATCCATCCGGGCGCTTCCGACACGGCAGCCGTGCGTGCCACCTTCATCATCGACCCGACCGGCATCCTGCGCGCAATGGTCTATTACCCGATGACCAACGGCCGCAGCGTCGCTGAGATCCTGCGTTTGGTGCGCGGCCTGCAGATGAGCCTTTCGCAGGGTGTGGCCACACCGGAGGGCTGGCAGCCGGGTGACAAGGTGTTGGTCGGCGCACCGAAGACCGTCGCCGACCTCGAGGCCCGTCTTGGCGAAGGGCTCGAGACGACCGACTGGTACTTCTCGATGAAAAAGGCATCCTGATCCGGCGCACGGCGGACCCGCTTCAACCTCAGGAGAAAGACCATGGCGAAGCAAGCGAAACACTTGAAAGCCTCAAACGTTCCGGCAATCGACATCGGCATCGGTGAAAAGGACCGCAAAGCGTTGGCGCATGGCCTTTCCGTCCTGTTGGCCGACAGCTACACGCTTTACCTGATGACGCACAATTTCCACTGGAATGTCACCGGCCCGCAGTTCAACGGCCTGCACCTGATGTTCATGGGGCAGTACACCGAGCAGTGGAACGCGCTCGACGACATCGCCGAGCGCATCAGGGCGCTCGGATTCCCGGCGCCGGGCACGTACAAGCAGTTCGCCAGCCTCGCCACGTTCGGCGAAATCGAGGGGGTGCCATCGGCCGAGGACATGCTGCGCCACCTTGTCCGTGCCCAGGAGGCGACAGCCCGAAGCGCACGCGCCCTGTTGCCCTTGGCTGGCAAGGCCGATGACCAGCCGACCGCGGACATCGCTACGCAGCGTCTGGCGGTGCATGAAAAGACCGCTTGGATGCTGCGCAGCATGCTGGAGCACTGACCATTCAACGGGCGATCGTGCTGCGGATGAGATCCTTTCAGCCGCAGCCCTTGCTGCCATTCTGCTGATGCAGAGTCACCTCGATGCGCCTGTCATCCGTGGTGATTCCCCGGACTTCGGTTTGACGCTGCAAGCAGTTGCATGGTCCAGCGACGCGCGATCGGTGCGCAGAAGAAGGCCGCAACGATGGCGATCGGCCACGCGACGATGAAGGCGTGCAGCCAGCGGCCGAGAAAGCCCGCGTCCACGCCGGTGTTCACCGCGGTGAGCACCGCGCTCATCAGAAAGGCCATCAGCAGCGCCATGAGCACGGAAAACAGTCCGCGGAACTTGAGGCTGTCCATCACGAGGTCTTCCGCCGCGGTGTTGCCTTAGGCGACTTGGCGCGCGGCGCTGATGTCGCGACTTTGCGAGGCTTCGGCGCCGTGGTGCTTTCCGGTGTCGGGCAGTACAGGTCGTGCAAGGTCCCCAGCATGGCGCGGGCCGGACCATCGATAAGGGCGTAGAAGATCGACTGAGCGTCGCGTCGAGTCTCGACAAGACCCTGCTCGCGGAGCACCGCAAGGTGCTGCGACAGCGCCGACTGCGACAGTGGAACATGGGCGTTGATTTCGCCAACCGAATGCTCTCCTTCCACCAGCAGGCAGAGGATGCGGAGGCGCTGCGGGTTGCCCAGCGTCCTCAGGAGCTCGGCGGCGGCTTCGGCCTGTGCGGCCATGGCGGCAGCCATCGGCGGGAGGCGGGTCGTGGTCTTGGGCATAGTCTGGCGATTGTAGGTCGACGGCACCGCCAGCTGGCAAAGCCCGCCATCGCGGTGATCTCGGCGTTCATTTGAGCGGGACATGAGACCTCTATGAGCAAGGCGGAATGCCTGTCCACCAGTCGGGCACGCATCGCTTGACTTAACTTTAGCGCATGCTAAATTAGAAAACAATCAAACCAAAGTGGGGCAAGCCATGGCGAAGATCGTCGTTCTTGGAGCAGGTTTGGGCGGCATGAGTGCTGCGTACGAAATCCGAGCGGCCGTGGGCAGCGAACATGCTGTGACGGTGGTTGGAGAGGGCGGAAAATTCAGCTTCACTCCGTCCAATCCGTGGGTCGCAGTGGGTTGGCGCAAAGCTGCCGACATTCAGATCGACGTTGAGGCCTACCTTGCAAAAAAGCGAATCGATTTTGAGGGCGCCGGTGCCGAGCGCGTCGATCCCGCGCGCAGTGTGCTGGTCTTGCGCGACGGTCGTGAGTTGGCTTACGACCATCTGGTGATCTGCACTGGTCCGCGCCTCGCCTTCGACGAAGTGCCCGGCCTCGGGCCGGACGCGCACAGCCATTCGATCTGCACGACCGATCATGCTGTTCGCTCTTGGTCAGCCTACGAAGACTTCCTGAAGAACCCCGGCCCGATCGTCATCGGTGCGGCACCGGGCGTCAGCTGCTTCGGCCCGGCCTACGAGTTCGCGATGATCCTCGACGCCGACCTGCGCAAGCGCAAGCTGCGTGACCGCGTGCCGATGACTTACATCACGCCCGAGCCGTACATCGGCCATATGGGCTTGGGCGGCGTGGGCGACAGCAAAGGCCTGCTCGAGAGCGAGCTCCGCCAACGCCACATCAAGTGGATTGCCAACGCGAAGATCACTGGCGTCACCGCCGATAGCGTGAGCGCGACTGAATTCGACGAGCGCGGCAACGTGGTGAAGGAGCATGCCGTGGCGCATCGCTTTGCCATGATCATGCCGCCGTTCACCGGCGTGGATGCTGTGCGTGGGGTCGAGGGCTTGGTCAACCCGCGTGGTTTCATTCTGATCGATAAGCACCAGCGCCACCCTGCCTTCAAGAACATCTGGTCCGCGGGGGTCTGTGTCGCCATTCCGCCAGTGGAAGTCACCACCGTGCCCACGGGCGCTCCAAAAACCGGCTTCATGATCGAGTCGATGGTCACCGCCATTGCCCACAACATCGCTGCGGTGTTGAAGGGCGCTGAGCCCGCAGAGGTGCCGACATGGAACGCCATCTGCCTCGCCGACATGGGCGACACCGGTGCCGCCTTCGTCGCCATCCCGCAAATTCCGCCCCGCAACGTCACCTGGGCGAAGGTCGGCAAGTGGGTGCACGTCGCGAAGGTGGCATTTGGGAAGTATTTCCTCGCCAAGATGAAGTCCGGCAACACCGAGCCGATCTACGAGAAATACGTACTCAAGGCGCTGGGCATCGAGCGCCTGAAGTAAGCGCCAAGCCTTATCCTTTTTCCTGCTCTCACTGGAGTTCGCTATGAATCTTGATCGTGCTGTCTTCGCCTTCGCCGGCGTGATGACCCTGATTTCCGTCGCCCTCACGCAGTTCGTTTCGCCGTGGTTTTTTCTGTTCACGGTGTTCATTGGCTTGAATCTGTTGCAATCAGCCTTCACCGGCTTTTGCCCGGCCGCCCTCGTGTTCAAAAAGCTTGGCGTGTCGTCGGGCAACGCGTTCCACTAAGGTCAGCCATGCGCACTCACTTGCTTGCAATCGCCGTTCTTGCGGCTTTGTCCCTATCTGCTTGCGGCAACGAGCCGTCTGCGTCCACGCCACCTGCTGCAACGGGCCTTGCCACGCTCACCCTGAAGCCCGAACCCGCTGCGCGTGAGCGCACGTGGGATGGCGTGGTGCAGGCGGTGAATCGGGCCACGCTGGCCGCGCAAACGGCAGGGCGGGTGGTGGAGCTGCCGTTCGATGTGAACGATGTCGTCAATGCCGGCGATGTGGTGGTGCGCTTTACCGATGTAGAACAGCGCAGCGGGCGCGCGCAAGCCGATGCAGCCTTAAAGGCAGCGCAAGCCATGGCCGCTGAAGCACAGGCTGATCAAACGCGCATCGCCGGCTTGGCCGAGCGTCAGTTGGTGTCGCGCCAGCAGCTGGATCAGGCCACGGCACGACGTGATGCCGCGCGCGCCAGTTTGGCGGCTGCGCAAGCAGGTGTGCGCCAAGCGGGCGAGCAAGTGGATTACACCGTGGTGCGCGCCCCGTACTCGGGTTTGATCACTGAGCGCTTTGTGCAGGTGGGCGAAACCGTGAGTCCGGGCCAGCCTTTGGTCGCGGGCCTCTCGCTCAACAAACTGCGCGTGGAAGTGCAGGTACCGCAAGCCGACATCGCCGCGATTCGTGAGCACAAGACGGCGACTGTGCGTTTGGCCGATGGCCGTGATGTTCCAGCGGAAAAGCTCATTGTCTTCCCGTATGCCGATGCCAACACGCACACCTTTAGCGTGCGCTTGGAATTGCCCGAGATGGAGACCGGCCTGCAGCCCGGCAACGCGGCCAAGGTGCGCTTCAAGCTGGGCGAAGCGGAGCGCTTGCTCGTACCCGTGAGCGCGTTGGTGCGCAGAAGCGAAGTGCAGGGCGTGTATGTGGTTTCTGCGGAAGGGCGCGTTCTTTTTCGCCAGATCCGCAGCGGCCATGTGTTTGGCGACCACATCGAAGTGCTCGCAGGCCTGAGCGCGGGTGACGTACTGGCGCTGGACCCGGTGGCCGCGTTGGCTGTACAGCGCAAGGCCAAGGAGGCGAGCGGTGAGTGATTCGGCACAAGCGGACGCCAAGCCTCTGGGTGTTTCCGGGCGCCTAGCGCGCGCATTTCAAACCAACCCGCTCACGCCCGTGCTGGCTTTGGCGGCGCTGCTGTTGGGCTTGGTGGCGGTACTGATCACGCCGCGCGAAGAAGAGCCGCAGATCGACGTGACCATGGCCAACGTGTTCGTGGCCTTGCCGGGCAGCTCGGCGGAAGACGTGGAAAGCCTGATCAGCGTGCCGCTGCAGCAGGCACTCTCCGAAGTGGAAGGCGTGAAGCACGTCTACGCCATGAGTCGCGCCGGCATGAGTGCGGTGACCGTCGAGTTTGATGTGGGCATTCCGCGTCGCGAAGCGTTGGTGCGGCTGTACAACCAGGTCTACTCGAACGCTGATCTGCTTCCGCCTGCGTTGGGCGCCAGTCCGCCGCTTGTGCGCCCGATGGGCATCGACGATGTGCCGGTCATGAGCGTCACCCTGTGGACTGACGATCCTCAGCGCGGCGCCAGCGAACTCGGTTCGGTCGCGCGCAGCTTGGAAACCGAATTGAAGCGCGTGGCCGGAACGCGCGATGTCTACACCATCGGTGCACCGAAGCGCGCCGTGCTGGTGGAACTCGACGCAACACGGCTTGCCGCCTATGGCATGACCGTCAACGAATTGTCGCAAGCCATCGCCGCCAGCAATGTGGTGCTGCAGGCCGGCGAGCGCGTGGATGCATCGGGGCGCCAAGTGCCGCTCACGGCCGGCACGTTCTTAGCTGATGCGCAGGCCGTGCAGGACTTGGTGTTGGGCCTGCAGAAAGGCGAGCCCTTGCTGCTCTCCGATGTGGCGCATGTGCGTGATGCGGCGGATCTGCCCACGGCGTATGTGTGGCACGCGCTGGGTGCCGGTGCGGGCGAAGCCTTCGGCCCGCAGGACGCAGCACCCGCCGTGACCTTGGCGATTGCCAAGAAGCC
>JFJP01027565.1_pt1 | contig 11067 bp, 12 predicted proteins | sample 431651 | NCBI WGS metagenome assembly JFJP01 (sample SAMN02602958, study PRJNA72255) | Microbial mat metagenome, whole genome shotgun sequencing project. | biome: fresh water; feature: sink hole; material: water; isolation source: purple microbial (photo- and chemosynthetic) mats found in...
AATACTCTAATTAAATATAATTTGAGGCTCATTAACAAAGCTTAAAAAAATATCTAATTAAAAAAAAATATCAAGAATCTTTATAATTTCATGAATCAAGAGCCAACTCAACCCATCTCGGAAGACCATTTCAAGCCCATAAAAATCAATTTCAAACTGAACAATGCCCTTCTTCTACCATTAGAAGTGACTTATTTTAAAATATCTTTTTAAAACCCAATTAAAAGGTGACTCCCAATGATAATTTCCATGAAATCAAGCAATTTCTGAGTGAATCCTCTGAGCTTTACCTTTATTCCAGTTTTCATTTTGATGTAAAAGGAACTCGCCTCAATGAATTTGAAGAGATCAAAACAATGGATCTTAAAGAAGAAGAGTCTATTAACATTATCATAGGTTTTTTATTAGTTCTTATGTTTTTCTTTTGTGCATAATTTGCATTTATTTAGATCCTTATGATGAGAAAACTGCGAAAGCTCATGTAAGAAAGGTTCAAGAGCTTGTCACCAATACTCATTTAATCCCTTCGATATTAGGCAGTATAATATTGCAAATAAACCTTCTTTTTAATTGTTATTAAGACTTAATCAATAACCAGCAAATGATGTATGGGAAAATGAATGAAAATAAAGAAAATGAGCTCAAATCGAAAAACCAAGCAAATACAATACAGCCCTTCAACCAAGAAGAGGTTATAGTCTTACTTAATTAATATCTTTAAATTTCAATTTATTTATTTTTTTTAAGAAAAATGCCACCCTCAAACAATACATAAAAAATGATTTAAGCACATACTCCCTCATCTCTCTTACCAAAGAAAAAAACTCTGCAGCAATTCCCTGCATTGTGAACATAAACTTTTCTGGGTTCAATCCTCCTCCAAGTAACAGAAAATTGTTGGGAGATTTCTTTTATTTGAATGTATTATAGTTTTATTTAAAGAAATCAATTTTTTATTTCATTTTTTTAAATTTTAGCTGAAAACCTTAGAAGGAAATGATTTTCATATCTCTGCTACTCCCTATGGATTTCATTTAAACAATTCAACTTTTAGACAATTTGATCCCCGACCTCAAGCCAATTCAGTTTCCTATGTGACATTATTTGATCTTTTCAAAGCAATCAGTCCAGCTTTCAAAGTCAATCTAGAAAAATTATTGAAAACAAGTCCAAGTTGGGATCTTTTGGACCTTCCAAAACTCAGTCTCTTCAAATATGGAACCAAATGGTTGACACTCCCCTCAGAATTAGAGGATCAGAACCATGAATGGAACTTGAATAGAAACGAGAGCTTTATTTTAAATCTTCATGGATTAGATCCAAATACTATGAGAGAATGGAACGAAGAGCTTCAAATTTGTCGAGATTTGCCACGATCTGACTTCTTTCATAGATTAAATCGAGACAAATCCCTGATAAAAAGCCATGCAGATTTCGTGGAAGCAGCAGTTGAAGGAGCCAAAGCCATTGTCAATAGGTTGATCAATCCTTTAAATCCATCAGACCAGAAAATTCAACAAGTTTTTGTTTACAATAATTTGTTCTTCAGCTTTGCCATTGATACTCCAGATTCATTCAAACAAGAGACTGGACCTGAAGCAGCTCCAACCTTAAGTTCAACTAATGCTGATTTGAGAAATTTGAAATTGTTGCATCGATTGGATATTCCTGGACTGCATTTGTTGAACACTGCGATCATTGATTATAAAGGATTCAGAGTTTTGGCTCAAAGTATTATTCCTGGAATTTTGAATACAGATCACAACATTTGCACAATTTATGGGTCCATTGATGAAGGCAAAACTATCTATAAAAATGAAGAGTTTCATGAAATAATGAAGAAGATTTGTGAGCATTTCTTCCTTGATGATGATGTGAAATTCGTTGATGAAAAACAAGTTGAAATCAATTTAGCAGGCTCAATAGAAGTCAAAGGTCTGCTCGGATCTGATCGAAAGAAATATGTCTTAGATCTGATGAGATTAAATCCAAGAGATTTGAATTATGTTGGAGAAAATCCAGAAAAAAAGGAAGAATTCCTTTGTTGTGTGCTCAGAACTGAATTGATCTCAAATTTCATCATCACCAAAAATTTGGAAAGTGCTTCTCAAGCCATCAATAAAGAATATGAAGAACTAGCAAAAAATGCTGATACTCAAGAGAAAAAAAAACAATCTTTGGAGAAACTTATCAAATTGCAGGAGTATTTTTATAATCAAAAGATAGAAAAAAATGGCAAATATAAGTTCAACTCAAATCTCGAAACAAAGGTTCAATTGGCTCCTTGTGACAAGCTTGAATCCCAGAGAAAAGAACTAGAAGAACTAAGTCAATTCATAATAAAACAAGCAATTCCAAACCTAATTGCTGATCTCATAAACGGTGAAAGTATTAGATTAACTGATTCAAGCTCCATCTCAGAAATATTCCATTCCCATGGGATTAATATGAGATATTTAGGAAAGGTTTTGAGACAAATTGACTTCAAAGAACACCCCCATTTGAAAATACTCTTGGAAAGAGTTGTTTTGGTGAAATCATTAAAGCATATTTTCAGAGGAATAATGAGAGAATGCAACTCAGTTTTCTTGATACAAAGCTTAGCCCATCTGTTAAATGGTGTATTTGCTTCAAATAAAGTTAAGAAGATGTTTGATGAAGGGAAAATAGAAGAAATTTATGGGAAGCAAGCACTCAGTAAGGAGAATCTGACTTCACAAAACGCTGATTCCAAAGAAAATAAAAACAAGAAGAAAAAAAATAAGAAGAAAGGCAAAAAAAATCAAGAAAGCACAGCTCAAAATTCTTCATTCGAACCAATTCAAGAAAAAGAAGAACAAAAAATTATTGAAAAGGTGGAGTCTTTCACTCCTGGTTTAATAATTGATGTTCCGAAATCAGTCTATTTGAAACCCAGCGATATTTGGAAGAGAATCAATGAAATCTCCTCGAAGAGATATGATTATAAATTCGAGGAAAATTATGAAAATTTTCAAGGATTTAAATATGGATTCAACAAATTAGCTACATTGAGGTTTTTTTTCTTTTAAAATTTTAATTTAATCTAATATTTTTTAGGGATTTATGTCTAACAATTGGCTTGCAAATAACTTGCAGAAATTATGACTTGGAAGAAACTGGTGAATCAGGTGCAAATGTGAACAAAGAAGAAAATGATTTTAGGTTACCTTTCCAATCTAGTGATATAGTGGAAGTAAACCCATTAGTTAAGCATTTGGATATTGTAAGTGATGATGTTCAAGCCAATATGGAAATTGTAATTATTAACTTTTATATTAAATTTTGTTTAATTAAAAAAAAAAAACAGGCTCAAAAGTTTTTGCTTGAAGGAAAAGTCAAAGAAGCTTTAGAAGCTTTCCAAAATTCCATCCAATTATTATTGAATGTTTATTGCCATTTTTTTATGATTATTAATTTTTAAATGTTTAGCTTTATGGTCCTTTGCATAAAGATGTGGGTCTTTGCTATGCCAAAATTGCCAATATTTACTATAAAACTGGAGAATTGGAACAAGTAATAATCATATAATTTTTTGATTTCTTATCACAATTTAATTTTTCAAACAGGCTATTCTCTATCAGAAGCAAAGTCTCCATACCTTGAAGAAACTTTATGGATTGGATCACTATTACACTGTTCAAGCGATTTCCAATCTTGGCCTGTTTTACTTTTCTGTCAAATATTATGAAAAGGCCTTCAAATATATGCTAAAAAGCTTATATTTGATTAATTTAGTCGGAGGAGAATCAGTAAAAAAATCAAGCTTTTTCTTTTTTTCAATATTTATTCAAGCATCCTGATTCTTTCCTGACATTTATGAATCTTTCCTTAATGTATCAAGAAAGCCAACAGCATCAAGCTGCTCTTAATTGTCTTTATGAAGCTTTGGAACGCAATATCGCTATATTTGGTCCTAATCATGTTAAAGTTGGCATAACTTATCAAGCTATCGCTCTTTCTCATTTTGAGATTGATGATATTAAAAGAGCTATTGAATATCAGGAAAAATGCTTTAGCATTCTGTCAGAATCCTTAAAGCCTGATGATGTTAGAGTGAAAGAAGCAAACAACCATTTGGCCAAATTCAAAAAGACCCTTATTGATAAGCAAAAGAGTCAAGCCTCAAAGAATGTGAACATAAGTGAAGGTTTTAGATATTTTTTTGAATTTATTTAAAGACCAAACATTTTTTAAAATTAGGACAAAAAAGACCTTTTGGACAAAATAAACCTTTAGGTTTCACCAAAAAAGAAGAAAATATTGGAGAGAATCCATCGAATCCAGAAAGTTTCCATTATAAGGTTTTATTTTTTCTAAAAAAACATCAAAATAAATATTTTTTTTAGGATCGAGAGTATTTATTGCAAAAGGCAAAAATGGCCAAAATGAATGCTAAATTCGGGTTTAGGAAAAATAACAACACTATGGATTGGAATAAATTTTTGCTTAATCAACAAAGCTCCTTCTATGAAAATTTACCTCAAAATCCTCAAGAGTTAGAAAAAATGTTGGGTGAGAAAATTGAGGAAGGATTGGAAGAACCACCAAAAGAAAAAGAAAATAAATAAGTTTTTTTGTTTTTTTAGAGAAAATAATGATCCTTTTAAAGGAGAGAAAAAAAAAATGAAAATTTAAATTTTTTTAATGAACTTATTAAAACCATAAATGAATTTTAATATTATGAAAAATCGACAAAGCAAAGAAACATTAAAAAACCTTAATTTACATGTTCAAATATTCAAAGTAAAGAATAATATTAAATCTGAATTTTTTTTTTTAAATTATTAATTCAAAGATAATTTTTTGTGATCATAAGAAATGGCCGAATATAGTCAAATTCGAGCAGAAATTCATAATTGGTCATTGGAATCTGATGATAGGGTACACTTTAAACTTCTAATTTACTTAATTTTTCGAGTTATAGCTGTTTAGAAAAATTGAGCTCTTCGCTCAAAACTTTTTGAATAAGGTTGATTTCGTAACCGCAGATGTCAAAAATACTGCTTTTTCTATAAATTCTAATCAAGTAGAGTTGGGTAATGCCTTTTCCAAGTTTCTTAATTTATCCAATCATAAATTTACTGAGAATGTAAAAGCATTTTTTACCCTTATTTAAATACATATAACATAATACTTATTTAATCAGAAAATGCAGCCTTTCAATGATGCTGATCTTTTAAGAAGATCCCACATTGAATCAGACTTGATTCCATTGTCTATCGATGCGAATACAAATATTGTTGAGAGATATGCGCAAGCCTTAAATTTTGGAATGGATAATGTCAATATAACACAGTATCTCAATCAAATGAATGATGATGATGATAGATTGAGTGTTTCTGATGCAGGGGATCAACGTTCCTATTCCATTTATTCCGAAAATTCAGTTTTGCCGGGCAAAAATAATAAACTTCCATATATCATAGGCACGAGAGCTTTTTTGGAAGATGATTATATTGGAATTTATGAAAGTCCTGAACAACCAATTAAACCTGAAATTTTAAGTTTTCAAGAAATCTCCTTACAAGAAAGCAATATGAAAGTTGAAACTAATTACATTCCAAAAATTAATCCACCAGTACCAATCATAAATCAAAATTCCAAATCAGAAGCCTCACAACAAAACAATAACAATGTTCCTAATCCTCCTCTTTTACTAAATAACGGCATTTTTGTCAATCAATCTGCTCCACCTCCACCTTCACCCCCAAATTTGTTATTACCTTTGTTACTACCAAGCTTAAAGAATAACACATCCCCATTAAATCAAAATCCGCCAAAAAATATTTCCCCACCACCAAATCAGCAAGGAGATTCAAAGATATTGGCTCCTAAGCCTTTTGAAGATCCACAAAACCAAAACAAAATGCAACAATTTCCAAATCAAATGGGTATGCAGCCTTTTCCAAATCAAGGAATGCCCATGCAAAATCAAGGAATGAATATCAATAATACTATGACGGATCCCCAAAATTACCAGTCTCAACCTCAAAACTATCAAAATTATCAAAACGACCAAAACAATCAAAATAATTTTGCACCCCAAATTCCAACTAATAAAAATAATGTCAATGTCAATATAAAAGCTCCCCCACCCCCAAATCTCAAAGCTTTAATAGATAATGAGAAAAGTATTTAAATTTTCATTTCAACAAATTATAATAATTCTTATTAATTTTTAAACAAGAAAAACAAAATACAAGTCCTCCGATACAACAATCGACCCAAAAAATTCAAAGCTTTGTTCAGCAGCCAATTTCAAATGCTATTCCAGTCATTACGCAAGTTGGCTTAGGAAATAATCTTCAAGAACAGTTAATGGCTCAAATTAATAAAAAAAAACAACAAGCATCTCAGCCAAATTATGAACAGAATGCTTCGTTTCAGCCTCAACAGAATCAAATGCCTCAACCTCATTATATTCAACAACCTCAAAATGAAAATTCCCAATTCCGACAATCTTTGAAAGCTTTGCAAGAAAATCAAGATAATCAAGAACAAACATTTTATGAGAAAGTCAACTTGAGAGCAAATTTAAAGCAACAATTAGAGAGAGCTCTTAAATCAAAAGTTGGCAATAATGCCAATCCAAATTCCAATTCTAATCCTATGACTCAAAATCAAACAGATGATCCTGCAATCAGCTCAAAAGTTACTAATGAAAACTTGAGTGTTTCTGCTGGAAGACCTTCATTAAAAGTTTCTAAATCAGTGGATGTTGAGAAATTAGAAAATTTATACAAACCAGCAAAGAAAAAAAAAGGAAACGGTTTATTTGATGATAATGAAAATAAGAGTGATGATAGTGGCTCAGACAAAGATAATATTTTTGGCAAATCAGAAAAGAAAAAAAATTCTAAGTTTGATGATATATTCTCAAAACCAGTCATAGTTGAACCAAAAGAAGAGGTCAAAATACAAAAGACTGAAAAAAAAAATGATTTTCTGAAGCCTCAAATAATGGAACCTGAAGAAAATATCTTTATTGAGCCAACTGAAAACAAGAATATAAGTACTTTCAATGCAAAAAAAATAGAAGACAGTTTTAAGTTGACAAAATCGAATGATATTTTATTAAACAAAGAAGATTTATTGCAAAAAACTAAAGTTCAAGAATTTGATAAAAAAGATAAGTTTTCAAAACTGTTTGCAAATGATTCTGATGAAGATGATGAGTATAAGAAAACAGAGAAAATGAAGCAAATGTACGCCCAGGAGGCAAAACTTAAAAAAAGTGTTACTGCTCTACCTCAAAAGAAAACTAAACAGATTGAAAGCTTTTTTCAAGATAAGGACTCTAATGAAGAAGAAACAATCTTTCCTTCAAAGACAATTGCAAAGCCAATATTAAAAGAGAAAAAAACGAATGAAAATGAAGAAGAACCTGAAAATGTGCCTGTGGTTAAAAAAGGATTAGAGAAAAAGGGGTCTGTTAGATTTAATCTAGATCAGGATGAAGAGCCAGAATCAAATGAAAACCAACAAAAACCTATTGAAAAACTAAAAAAAAATTTACTTTTTGATGACGACGATTCTTCTACATTAAAAAAAACACCATTTATGGTGGAACCTCCTTTTCAAAAAGAAAGACCCTTTAATCCTTTAGAAAACAGACCTTCAAAGAAAAATGAAGAAAATGATCATATTTTTCATAAAAAAACTTCGAATTTATTTGAAAAGCCCTCTGAAAGTTTATTATTCGGAAAAGAAAAAGCTAATGAAAAACCTATGGAAGAAAGACCTTCCAAACAACCTTTATATTACTTTGATGCACCTTTACAAGCTTTAGAAATCAAAAAACCAAAAGATCCTATTGATAAACCGATTGAATCTTTGGAAAGAGAAATATCTAATTCTTTACGACCATCAAAACCATATAACTTTGAAGAACCATTAGAATCTTTTGAAAACCCCATTTCAAAAAAAACAGTTAATTCATCAGAAAAACAAGCAATTGATAGACTCTCACAAAAGAAAGCAGATTTTATCCCAGAAGAAAAACCTATTGAGAGGTTATCTCAAAGAAAGATTCCAACCGAAGATGGAGGATTAGAAAATCCATCTCAACAAAAAAATGAAGCCGATGCCAATCTTCAAACAATATCTTCGAAAACATCTGCAAAAACTGTCACAAGTAAAATTCAAGGTTTGCAAAATAAATTAGGTAATCTACCTCTTGGAGGAATGTTTCAAAAACCTGATGACAAATTCATAATGAATCCGAGAAGAGGGGTGAAAAAAGATGAAGATCATAGACCTGAGCTCGATCATGATTTGCTACTCGAAAAACCAACAATGATTAAAAAAAAGAAGCCAAGAGGCAAACAAACTCAAAACTTTCAAAATTCTGAAAATGATGAAAATCTTGTGTTTGAGAGAAGAGAAAATGCCATCGTTCAAAAACCTTCAGAAAATCCAATAGGTGAGACTGCTGCTTTTCTCGAAAGTTTACAGAAATTAGAAAATACTTCATTACCAAATAGTAAGGCTAAAACCTTTGAAGAAGTAGAAAATATACAAAACTTTGGAACGAATAGATCTACCTTAGGCGAATCACAACCTAAAATACCACAAATGCCATTGATAAAGGAAGATAGTCCTCCGAAAAGGCCATTGAAGAATTTATTTGAAGATTCTGATGAATTAACTAATAATTCTTTCAAAACTTCAAACCAACAAAATAAAACCATTCAATCTCAAACGCAAGCCAAAAATCCTCAAATGCCAATAATGGAAGATAGTTCTCAAAAGAAGCCATTGAAAAATTTATTAGAAGACTTTGATGATTTTTCTAACTCAAAGATCAGGATTTCAAATCATCTCCCAAAACTTCCAGATCTATCAAATGAAAAAATTGGGAGCAAAATCAACATAGAAAAAGAAAGACCTTCAGAAAAAAAAAGTAAACCTTTTGAAAGCAATCCTTTGGAAAGCAATGCCAAACTTCCTACACTGCCCAATCTTTTTGATGATAAACTTGATAAAAAGAAGAAAAAACATACTTTGGATCGACCTTCCGAAAAAACAACGATTGAAGAGAAACAAAAGAAAATGTTTGATGATAAAGAAGATGAAATATTTTCAAGGCCAACACTTTCAAAAGGAACTGCCTCAAAAAATAACAATGATGTTCCAATCTCACCTCTTCCTTCAAAAAATGACGATAAAGCAGTTTTGCCTGATTTTAAAGCACCTTCATATGTTGCAAAGCCTGGAGAAAAAGAGTCAAAGAAACTCAAAAAGCTCTTTGATGATGATGATGATGATGGTGGAGGAGGATTTTTATTTAAACCAAAAACTGAAAATAAGTCCATATTTGGAAATAATATTTCAAATGGAGGGAAAAAGAAAAATATTTTTGATGATTAGATTTTGTTAAACAAAATTCAAATGGAATTACAATTAATTAAAAAAACTTCAATAAAATTTAAACAAAAAACAGAATAATTAAATAAGAATTCAAAGGATTTTAATAATTTTTCTCCTTTAAACTTAAAAGTTTAAAAACATAATTAAATTCAGTTTTTCCATTTAATTTAATTTTTTATTTTTTTTATGCTGACAAATTTTTTCAAGATAAATAATCCTAAGAAAAAACTAATGTTCATCAAAATAAGAACCCACAAGAATTTTACATAATCTGGAAATGGCTCAAAGAAAAAACCTAAACCAATTTCATTATTTTTTTTAAATTAATGAAAAATTTGACCATTTGAAAATTTGAATAAAATGCAATATTCAATAAAAAGCATCAAGTGGCAAATCCAACAATGGGACTTGATCTCTCCTCTAAATTCATATGTATTTTGCAATTATTTTTATGAGAAATATAAATACGATTCAGAATAGACATATTCATAATATTCTCTAGTGGAACTCATGGCGATGAGTCCCCATAAATAAACTCTCAATTGCAAAATAATGTGTGAAGATGGAATCCATAAGACAAATTTATTAAAGAAATTGCTCATATCGACTAACATCATCTTAAATTTTAAAATTCCCGATTTTTGAAAAAGATTTAAAAAATTCTTACAAATGCTATGTACCATAACACAGCAAAGAATTTATTCAGAGAAGTGAATGGTATCCATTCATGATTTTTCAAATCTTTAATAGTGAAAAGCTCATAAAAGTTTTCAAAAAAGTTTTTTTTTGAGCATGTCTTATTTGAGAACCAATCGTATCTCTAAGAGATGATGAAATTAAAAATTTAATTTCAAAAAATTGATTTTAAAACCTTTAATTTGTAATATTTAATTGTGTACTCACCCATTAAAATTCCTAACCCATTGCATAATAGGATATCAATAATGATCTTTAAAATGGAAAAAATTATTTATTCATAAATAAGTTTTATATACGTGATCCCACCAGCATTCATAAAAATTAGGGAGCCAGTGTCTGAAAGTTATTTCCATAAATTCGAAAAAAACACTCAGGAAAAAGCAGAACCTCCAGTTTCTAACATAAATTATTATTTTATTTATGAATGATCTATATAAACCTGACAATCATCATTTTTACCCACCAACCCAAAACATGGGCAATAATGTAAAAGTCCAGTGCATCCTTTTAAATTGTTTTATTTTTAAGAATGAAAAATCTTTAATTTATTACTTTGATATTATAAAAATTTGAAAGTGGATTTTCGGGAGTATAGATTCTGCAATCTTCAGCATAATGCTTTTCAGGCAAAGCTTTTCCTAATTTATGATCAATATCATGAAGGACTTTCATTGCATCTTCTCTTGACTTAGAAAATCATTAAACGAAAAAAAAAATAGAATATTATAATTGCCTGAAAGACCAAGAAGACCAACAAAGCTAAATAACATACAGCAGTGGCTAGTATAAACCTCCAAAATACTTGATGAGGTCTTGTGAAGTAAGTATTTGGGAAGAACAACAATCCAAATCCATTAACGCAAAAGAAAATGAAAAATAAAGCCCTTTAGAAAACTAAATAAGTATAAAAATGAATTAAAATACTTAGTAGTTGAATCTCTTATTGGAAGTAAATAGGTATATTTTTCGAAAATTTCA
>JFJP01040538.1_pt1 | contig 11066 bp, 13 predicted proteins | sample 431651 | NCBI WGS metagenome assembly JFJP01 (sample SAMN02602958, study PRJNA72255) | Microbial mat metagenome, whole genome shotgun sequencing project. | biome: fresh water; feature: sink hole; material: water; isolation source: purple microbial (photo- and chemosynthetic) mats found in...
AATGTCCTGAAAGATGTCCTCGAAAAGGAAAAAATAGACCTTGTGGTGGCCATCGGTCCTATTCCCATGATGAAATTCTGCAGCCTGATCACCAAGGAAAAAAATGTTCCCACCTTTGTCAGCTTGAACCCCATCATGGTAGATGGAACAGGGATGTGCGGCTGCTGCAGGGTATCTGTCGGTGGTCAAACAAGATTCGCCTGTGTAGACGGACCTGAATTTGATGGGCACAAGGTAGACTTTGATGAGCTGGCCAAACGACTTGCATCTTATCTTGAAGATGAGAAAAAAAGTCTGGAAGCCTATAAAAACTGTAAAGCTTAAAAAAATATCATCGTTGTATATATGGAGGAATAAATGGCCGAGAATAAAGAAAAAGTGCCGCGTGCTAAAATGCCGGAACAGGACCCGGATGTCAGAAGAAGAAATTTTGAAGAAGTCCCTTTGGGGCTGACACCGGAAATGGCAATGAAGGAAGCATCCAGATGTCTTCAATGTAAAAAGCCCGCATGCGTAGAGGGCTGTCCGGTATCTGTTGACATTCCCGGATTTATCAGCAAAATAGTTGAAAATGATTTTTCAGGGGCCATCAGCAAGCTTTGGGAAAGAAATGCGCTTCCCGCTGTCTGCGGGCGAGTCTGTCCCCAGGAAGCGCAATGTGAAGGTCGATGCATCGTGGGCAAAAAAGATGCCCCCGTAGCCATTGGGTATCTTGAAAGATTTACAGCCGATTATGAACGCAAAAACGGCACGGGTGAAGTTCCTGCCGTGGGCCAGAAGACCGGCAAAAAGGTTGCCGTTATCGGTTCCGGTCCTTCAGGTCTGACCGTTGCCGGCGATCTGTTGCTGAAAGGCCATGATGTCACTATTTTTGAAGCATTTCATAAAGCAGGCGGGGTTCTGGTTTATGGGATCCCTGAATTCAGACTCCCTAAAGAGATTGTTGCATCCGAAGTTTCAGCCCTGGTAAAAATGGGCGCCAAAATTGAAACCAATTTTGTAGTCGGTGCCTCCGTCACCATTGATGAACTTTTTGCAGAAGGCTATGATGCAGTCTATGTCGGCGTCGGCGCCGGCCTGCCAAAATTCATGAGCCTTCCAGGTGAAAACCTCATCGGCATCTATTCAGCCAATGAATACTTGACCCGTACCAACCTCATGAAAGGGTATCTTTTCCCTGAATACGACACTCCCATTGCCCGCGGAAAAAATGTTGTCGTCCTCGGAGCCGGTAATGTGGCCATGGATTCTGCAAGAACGGCCATGAGGCTTGGCGCTGAATCCGTCAAAATTGTATATAGACGATCCCGTGAAGAAATGCCGGCAAGGGCGGAAGAACTTCATCATGCTGAACAAGAAAAAATTGAATTTGTTCTTTTGACCAACCCGACACAGTTTTTCGGCGATGCCAACGGACGTCTCATTGGTATGGAATGCCTGAAAATGGAACTCGGCGAACCCGATGCATCAGGAAGAAGAAGGCCTGTACCTGTCAATGGATCCGAATACAGAATTGACTGCGATCTGGTTGTGGTATCGGTAGGTTCGAATGCCAACCCTCTTTTGACCAATTCAACACCGGATATTGCCCTGACAAAATGGGGAAATATTATTGGAGATCCGGTTACCGGGAAAACATCCAAAAAGGGAGTGTGGGCAGGAGGCGATATCGTAACCGGAGCCGCCACAGTCATCCTTGCCATGGGTGCCGGCAGGGCTGCAGCCAACTCCATGCATGACTACCTGACGCTGGGCTGGTAGTTCAACTAATCTTTCATAACCTTAGGTTAGCCGTTGATTTCGTTTCGATGGCTAACCTAATTTTAATTCTGTATTGGTCGAAAAATAGTTTTAACCCATATTTCAGGAACAATCCGTTACCGCTTGATATAGACTTTATGATCCACCAGCGATAATGCATGAATCCGACCTTTGATGAATTTTTGTTCACCAAAAATGGATATCAGCCGGATACCGCCTTCATCCGGTTCTACCCTATCGACAGCCTCCATTAAAAGGGTCTCATTATCATTTTCAAGTAAATATGCATTTGCTTCGCACATATCGTTTCTACTCCTCTTCTATAATAAAAAAGATAAATGTTTATCCAAAAGTTCATCGACCAGTTGGGGAAGCGGCAGGCCACTCACTCCTACAATCTCAATATTTTCCTGTGTCAGGGGGAGGAGAATTTTTTTTGCATCAGCCGAACACACCGCTTCCGCCATCAGAGGAGTAACCTCCCCCATCATGGCATGAGGCATAATAATGCCAAGAGGACCAATAATGACATCGGCTTTTTTTACTGTATGAACAATGGCATTACTTCCTGAAGCCCCCTTATTGGCTCTTGCTTTCAACATCTGTGCCGTTGCAATGGCATTGGTTCCAAGAGCAATGACTTCGATCTTCTCCTCAAATTTCTCCTTGAGTTTTTTGATTATTGCAGCCCCTATTCCCCCGCCTTGTCCGTCAATCACACACACTTTTTTTCTATTTTCCGAGCCCATATATCAATCTGCCTTTTCTTACCCAGGGTTAATGGTTTTCATGACTTCATGAAAAAGAGCATCCGCCACCTGTTCCATGGAATTGTTCCCATCAATGACTGCAATTTTCTCAAGATTCTTAAAATGCTCAAACGCCTTTAAATAATTGATTCTGACGTTTTTCATAATATCAATTTTTTCATACATTTCAAAATCGCTACGATTATTTTTTATTCTCTCAAAGCATTTTTCAGGCTCAACATCAATGAAAACCGTGAGATCCGGTCTTAAGATTTCTGCATTCAGCGAATTCGCATGGATGACCCATTCCATATCCATATACTGGGCGTGATAGGCATAGGATGAGAAATAATATCGATCACAGATGACAAGCTCTCCCCCATCAACTTTTTTCTGGATTCCATCGACCTCATTTACCAGATGATCCATCCTGTCTGCAGCAAAAAGAGAGGCAAGGGTTCTTTGATCGGTTTTAATTTTTCCTGAAAGCATCTGTCGGATTAAAGATCCAATCGGGCCGGCCGTGGGTTCAAAGGTGGGGTAAACCTTTAGGTTCAGGTCCTGTATCCGTTTTGCGATCATTTTGATCTGAGTACTTTTCCCAGACCCGTCAATACCTTCAAAAACGATGAATTTACCTCTTGGCCGCATACCTAAACTATTCATTCCAGCCTTTCATATTCTTCATGATGTCAAAGCATTCTCTATAACAGCATACAGGTGAATTCACAAGTACTTGAACTTTTTCTTGACACTTTACAAAAAACCGGTAAGATATCAAAATAATTGTAAACTTATGAAATCCTTGAAAAAATCTTATAACACCCATATGGAGGAAAAAATGTTTACAAAACAGTATCTGAAGACAAAACCCATTTGCAAAGTCACTTTCAAAGTCTTAAAAAAGGACATTGGCTCTGCTCGATCCGTTAAAATCATCGGAGAATTCAATAACTGGGATCTGGATGCACCGGCCATGAAAAAACTGAAAAACGGGGATTTTCTTTACAACATTGATCTGAGTAAAGACCAAGCCTATCAGTTCAGATATCTTGTGGATAACGAAAAATGGCTGAATGATGAAAATGCCGACGCATATTTGCCTTCTCCGTTCCCAGGCATCGACAACTCCGTAATTGCGCTTTAGACGGATTCTGATCTGAAATTTTCAGGGGGCACAGAGTGTATGATGTCATTATTGTAGGGGGTGGCCCGGCAGGACTTTTTGCAGCGTATCACCTGACGGAAAATTCAAATCTGAAAGTATTATTAATCGAAAAAGGCAAACACCCCCATCAACGGAAGTGTCCAAATCATAATTTTCAAAAATGCATTCAATGTGATCCCTGCAATATCCTTTCCGGCATAGGCGGAGCAGGTCTTTATTCAGACGGAAAACTCAATTTTATTCCCCGGTTGGGCAAAACAGACCTGACCCAGTTTATGCCGCTGACTGCTGCGAACGAGCTGATTGATGAAACGGAAAAAATATTCACGCGGTTCAAGATGGACGGGAAGGTATTTCCCACCAACATGGAAGACGCAAAACAAATCCGAAAAGAAGCCAAACGGTTTGGAATAGACCTTCTTCTAATCAAACAAAAACATCTGGGATCTGATCTTCTGCCCACTTATATTGCCGGAATGGCAGATTATATCCAGTCAAAAGGACTTGAAATAAAAACCCGTGAGAATGTTCTGGACATCGTTCAAAAAGACGGGCACATACAGGGAGTCATCACGGAAAACGGCGAATATGCTGCCGCCAATGTTATTCTTGCACCGGGTCGAATCGGAGCCAACTGGGTGTCCTCTCTTGCCCAGAAACACGGGATCCGCCTGAGTCAGCGGGGAATTGAAGTCGGGCTCAGGGTTGAGGTTCACAATGATATCATGGATGACCTCTGCAATATCATATATGACCCTACATTTTTTATCCAGACATCCACCTATGATGATCAGACCCGGACCTTCTGTACCAATCAGGGAGGGTTTATCTCCCTTGAAAACTACAAGGAATTTGTGTGTGTCAACGGACATGCTTATTCAGATAAGAAATCATCCAACACCAATTTTGCTTTTCTTTCCAAGGTCGTCCTCACGGAACCGGTTACAGACAATCAAGCCTATGGAGAGTCCATCGGTAAACTGGCAACCATTATCGGCGGCGGGAAACCTATTTTGCAAAGATTCGGTGATCTGAAAAGAGGGCGGCGCTCAACCTGGAACAGGATCAGAAAAGGGTATATCGACCCCACCATGACCAATGTGGTGTGCGGTGATATTGCCATGGCTTTGCCGGAGCGGATTCTGACAAATCTGATCGAAGGTCTTGAATCGTTAAATCTCGTCATACCCGGTGTGTCAAACGATGAGACCCTTCTCTATGCACCTGAAATCAAATTCTTTGCCACCCAGATAGAAACCGACAATCATCTTCAGACTGCTATCAAAGGAATGTATGTTGCCGGCGATGGGCCAGGGGTTGCGGGAAATATTGTATCTGCAGCGGCCACCGGTATTATTCCGGCAAAGCGCATTATTGACCTCAGCCAGTCAAAATCAGTGCCTGCCTGAACCGACCTGGAAACCGTTCTATGGAAAATAAGTGGCGCAGGCATCATCGGATTCCCAGGCCATGACCTTTGAAACCCGGACCGCTTCGGAAACCTCCCGGCTTAAAATGGCTTGCACTCTTTGCGCGATATATATTGCGATGCGCTCTGATGTGGGTTGAACGCCCTTAAACATCTCAAGATCATTTAAGAATTTATGGTCAAGCTCTTCGTCCACAACCCTTCTGACAGCCTTTTTTATATCTCCGAAATCCGCCAGAACCCCGGCTGAATTCAGTTTATCTCCTGTAACACAGACTTCCACATTCCAGTTATGACCATGAAGATTTTCACATTTCTGCCCCACCATGGTTAACTGATGTGCACCTGCAAAATGGCTTTTTACTTTGAGTTCAAACATAAATGTCTATCCTTTAAGTGCCTTAAAGGTTTTTAAATAAATTTTTCAGCTTGTTGGATATTTTATTGGAATCCAACTCATCAAATTGCTTCAATAGTTCAACCTGTTTCTGACTCACATGGCTGGGCGTCTTGATAATGACTTTGATAATCTGATCTCCCCTCTGGCCGTTCCTCAACGAAGCAATCCCTTCTCCTCTCAGCTTGAAAACATCCCCGTACTGGGTACTTTTCGGGATTGTCAGTTTTTTTTCCCCCACAAGGGTAGGAATGGTGATTTCATCACCCAGGATAGCCTGGGTAAAAGAGATATCAATGGCACAGATAATATCGGTATTATCCCTTTGGAAAAACTTATGGGGCTTAACATTGATAACCACATAGAGATCTCCGGATGATCCGTCAGGGCTTGGGGAGGCTTCTCCTTCACCGGTAAGCCTGAGTTTTGAACCCACATCCACACCGGCAGGAATTTTAACCTGGACCTTCCGTGTGATTTCGACCCGGCCTGCGCCCCTGCATTTTCTGCAGGGGTTGGGAATGATGGTCCCCTTCCCTTTGCAATAGGGGCAGCTAGTTTTGACTTTGAAAAAACCCTGGCTTTGAATGAGCTGACCTGATCCGCGGCACTGGGAACAGGTTTCGGAACGTGTTCCTTCCTCACAGCCAGACCCTTTGCAGTCAGTGCAAGTGGAAAGTTTGGGAATGGAAATCGTTTTTTCCGTACCAAAGGCGGCTTCCATGAATTCTATGGTCATGTTGTACCTGAGATCAGAGCCTCTTCGAACCCTGTTCCCGCGACCACCGCCTCCGCCGAAACCAAAAAAATCTTCAAAGATATCACCAAAACTTGAAAAAATATCTTCGAACCCGCTGGGCCCAGAATGCCCCGCTCCTTCAAGCCCCCTGTGGCCGAACTGATCATAAATCTGGCGTTTATTGTCATCATTTAAAACTTCATAGGCTTCGGATGCTTCTTTAAATTTTTCTTCCGCCTCTTTATTATCCGGATTTTTATCCGGGTGATATTGAATTGCCAGTTTCCGATAGGCTTTCTTGAGATCTGCTTTTGAAACATCCCTTGCTACGCCGAGGATTTCATAATAATCGCGTTTTTCCGTCATATGGGTCCCAATTGTACTGTCCCTGTACAGGGTTTGTTTATAATTGTAATCTTCCCTTTGTTATGATACTTTTCCAGCCTGCCTTGGCAAGTAAACTAAAATAAATCAATAATTCAGGTTGTCAACGATGAACAAGGAACTTGATTTTGTTAAAGACATGTTTGACCGTATTGCCCCGAAATACGACTTTCTGAACCGACTTTTAAGTCTACGCCAGGATACGGTATGGAGAACCCAGATGGTAAAAGCTGTAAGACTTAAAAAGAACAGCAGAATCCTGGATATTGCCTGTGGAACCTGCGATGTTGCCCTGGAAGCCGGTTCTCAATTACAAGGCCAGACAGAAATCTTAGGCCTTGATTTTTCTTTTGGGATGCTTGCGCTGGGCCAAAAAAAACTAAAAAAACAGAACAACAAAAGTATAGCCCTCATCAATGGGGATGCCCTTCATCTGCCTTTCAGGCAGGACATCTTTGATGCTGTGCTCATTGCCTTCGGCATTCGGAACATCATGAACCGCCAAAGTGCCGTCAGCGCATTTCTATCCGTGTTAAAAAAAGGAGGGAGGCTTGCTGTTCTGGAATTGACAACACCTCAGAAGGGGTTGCTGAGGTCATTCTATCTTTTATATTTCCAAAGGTTGCTTCCCCTGATCGGATCTTTTTTTTCAAAAGATCCGAATGCCTATCAGTATCTGCCGGAGTCGGTCTTAAAATTTCCCACTCCGGTTGAGTTTGCAGCCATCATGAAAGAAGCCGGGTTCAAAGATATCCGATTCAAACAGATGACCTTTGGAATCGTAACCCTGTTTATCGGGGTCAAGCACTGAATTGGTATAAACAGGGATACGCCTGAATTTATAAAGTTTTCTTAAGAATGGTGTGCTTCAAAAAATTGACATCGTCCTTTTGTGGATACCCGATATTGTAATGCAGTCCCCGGCTTTCCTTTCTCATCAAGGCGGATCGGATGATGAGTTCGGCAACCGTTGCAAGATTTCGCAGCTCAATCAGATCCGATGTTACCTTAAAATCCCAGTAATATGCATTGATTTCTTCATTAATATTGACAATTCTTCTCAATGCTCTTTGCAGGCGCTTATCAGACCTTACAATACCCACATAATTCCACATGAGCCGACGGATTTCATCCCAGTTGTGAGAGACAACAATGGCTTCATCGCTATCCGTGGTACTGGCTTCATCCCAAACATCCAGACCGACTGTAATCTGGTTTGCAATCGCTTTGAATTCATCAACAGATGCCCGATAGGCCCTGTGGGAATAGACAAGCGCCTCAAGAAGAGAATTCGAGGCCAGACGGTTGGCGCCATGGAGACCTGTGCAGGCAGTCTCTCCCACGGCATAAAGCCTGTGAATATCTGTCTTCCCGTTCAAATCCGTGGCCACACCGCCGCACATATAATGGGCTGCCGGGACCACCGGGATTGGCTCTTTTGTCATATCAATGCCGTATTCAAGGCATTTGGAATATATATTGGGAAATCTTTTCTTTACAAATTCAGGGTCCTTATGGGTGATATCAAGAAAAACCGAATCCGCACCGGTTTTTTTGAGTTCACTGTCAATGGCCCTTGCCACCACATCCCGGCAGGCAAGTTCTTGATCCGGGGAATATTTATCCATGAACCGCCGGCCTTTGGAATCGACCAGAATAGCTCCCTCCCCCCGGACTGCTTCGGAAATCAGAAAATTTTTTGCCTCTGGATGGAAAAGACAGGTTGGGTGGAACTGAACAAATTCCAGATTTGCCACGGACGCCCCTGCCCTGTAGGCCATGGCAATGCCGTCGCCGGTTGCAATATCCGGGTTTGACGTATACAGATAGACCTTGCTTGCACCCCCTGTGGCCAGAAGGGTAATTCCTGAATAAAATGTTTCTATTTTCCCGGTTTGATTGTTCAGAACATATGCCCCGCAGCAGACATTTTCATGCTGGGTGACCAGAAGCCCGCTCCGAATGCTGCTGGAAAACGTGATCAGGTTGACGGCAACATGATCTTCCAGAATAGTGATGTTCTCATCAGCCTCAATATTCCTGACCAGAGTATCTTCAATCTCTTTGCCTGTGAGATCATGGGCGTAGACAATCCTCTTGGCCGAATGTCCGCCTTCCTGGCCCAGGGAAAAATCATATTCACCATGACCTGCTTTATTGAATGCGGCTCCGAATTTTACAAGTTCCCTGATTCTTTCAGGCCCGTCTTTGACCACCATAGCAACGACTTCCGGGTTACAAAGCCCATCTCCCGACGCCAGTGTATCCTGAATATGCAGGTCAAATGAATCCTGATCACTGAAAACTGCTGCGACTCCGCCCTGAGCCAATGCGGTATTGGTTTTCTTAATCTGTTTTTTCGTGATAATGGTGACCTTACCAAATTTTGCAACCTTCAGAGCATAGCTTAAACCGGCAATTCCACTTCCGATCACTAAAAAATCGGTTTTCTGTATCATAACAAACTGCTTCTTTTCTTTTTCCGGGTACTTAAACCAAAAAACAACCCCACAATAAAAACACCGGGGCCAATGAGAAACCAGAGTTTGGGTTCACTGTCCATACGGGTGTCGAGCTTTTCGATCAAGGCCTTCTGTGCCTCATTCTGCTGAACCATGTCATTGTATTTTTCATCCAGTTTTAAAAAATCCGCTGAGTCCTGTTGCAGTTTTTTAAATTTTCCCTCTACTTCAACCAAGGTTGCAATTTTAACGGTGAGGGTTTTGTTTTCTTCCTCTAATTGCGCTATTTTCGATAAAAGGGTCTGATTTTTTTCTTTTAATTCCTCTAAAAAAAGCACCTCTGGCTTTTTCTGGGTTATGAACCGTGATAATACCCAGCCTGATTTCCCGCCAGGTACTCTGACATGAGACCAGTCGCTCTGGTACTCAACGATCTCAAGTTTGGTCCCGGTTTTTAACATGGCAATGATTTTGTTCTCCACAGTGGGCCCGGTACGCAGGGAAATTTCTGTAACACTGGCCACATACATATCTTCAGAAAAAGAAGCTCCGGTAAACAATACCAGCCAAAATAGTACAACCAGAAAGCTCTGATATGCTTTTTTCATCTGAATTTTCCTTTCATAGTTTTAAAATCTATCCATTATCACTGCGTGTTTTGTTTATCAACTGGTTAAACATCATCGGGATTTATAATATTGCATGGGATCCATAGTTTTGTAACTGTCCGACTGAATGTATTCAAGGAAAAACAAGAAAGCCTCCGGTTCAACGAAGCCGGGCAATCGGTGCACTTCTTTGCCTTTGCTGTCGAGAAACCGGTTATCCGGATACCCTGTCACTTTATAGTCTTTGCCGACAGCTTTTTCCCTGTCGCCATCAACTTTAACGGCAACAAAATGTTTTGATAAAAATTTTACGACTGCGGGATTACCAAAGGTCTCTCGATCCATCTGCCCGCAGTATTTGCACCAGTCTGTTCTGAAATGCAGGAATATTTTCTTGCCTTGATTTACGGCCAACCGCATTCCGTCATCGTACTGTTTCCAATTTATGGTTTCACAGATGGCAGGGCCGCTCATCCATAAAAGCATTACTGCAATAATGACTATTTTAAAACGCACCATCTCACCTTTATTTTATGAGGTTGAAAATTAGGATACTATATATGAAAGGAGGTATGGCAGGCAACCCAAATTTTATTACCCCAAAAAAAGCATTTCTTTCCTTTAAAGATACTTGTATAAACAATCAGGCAATGTATAAACATTTAATTAAAAAATAAGATAAAGCGATTTATCCCTGGCAGAAACCCTGAATAAAAGGAGAAAGAAAGATGAGTGACTCAGCATGGAAGACCCCTTTTTGGCCCGAAGGCGTGGCACACGACGTAACCAATTACCACTATCCTCTTACTCAAATCCTTGATAATGCGGCTAAAAAATATCCGGACAATGTCTATACTATTTTTAACGGTGCGTTCAGAACCTATGCCCAGGTCAAAGATACTGCAGACCGAATTGCAAACTTTCTTGAGAGTAAAGGCATTAAAAAAGGGGATAAAATTGCTATCTTTCTGCCCAACATACCCCATTTCCCCGAAGTCCTTTTTGGAATCCTGAAAGCCGGGGCCGTGGCTGTGAACTGCAACCCGGTATACACGCCGGCAGAACTGAGATACCAGCTCAAGGATTCTGAATCAAAAATAGTATTCTGCATGGATCATCCCATGTTTTATGCAAACACGCTTGAGGCCATAAAAGGCACCCGGATTGAAACCGTTGTTGTCTGCAATATCAAATCCTATCTTCCAAAAATAAAGGCCTTTATCGGTGGCCTTCTGGGCAAACTTCCAAAAGCTGAAAAACATGATCCAGGCCATTTCATGTTTGACGACATTGTTGCCGCTTCAAGCCCGAATCCGCCCAAGATAACCTTCATCCCTGAAGAAGATACGGCCATCATGCTCTATACCGG
>JFJP01003365.1_pt1 | contig 11065 bp, 11 predicted proteins | sample 431651 | NCBI WGS metagenome assembly JFJP01 (sample SAMN02602958, study PRJNA72255) | Microbial mat metagenome, whole genome shotgun sequencing project. | biome: fresh water; feature: sink hole; material: water; isolation source: purple microbial (photo- and chemosynthetic) mats found in...
AGCACCATGAGTGCGACGAGTTCGCTACCGGAGCAGTTGCTCTCGGCTTCTGCCTCTAGCTGCAGGGATGCGGCTACGACGGGAATGTTGATGGGTTTGCGCGTTTGCATGGGATTAGGTACCTATTCGTGGTGGCGGATGATAGCGCCTATCGCACAACCGATGAATCACACTCTGGGTGAGATGCTCTGACCCGAAAGGGTCGTAGCGAGAGGGCGCTGGTTTTAGTAGAGTCTCCCTCCTATATCTATCCTGGCCGATTTCCATGAACTCAGCAGAGTTAAGCAAAGAACAGCAAATATTGCGTGTGATGCGCAAGACGTTGGGCAATGTCGTTAGAGACGTTACGCCGCTGGGCGGGCGAACCAATCCGTTGTCGGGTGACACGATCCAAGACATCAAGGATTGTTTTGCGTTGATCTCAGAACGGGAACGAGAGTTGGCTGAGAAACTTGGCTTTGATGAAGCCAAACCGTATTACAAGGATGGTTCGATACCCAACGCGCAAGTACTTAGCTTTGTGAAGCCTGAAAAGGGAAATGCAGAGTAAATAAAACTCGTCGCTCCCGTGAAGGCGGGAGGTCAGTTGAATAAACAAACTAGATTCCCACCTTCGCGGGAATGACAGAATATTTGAGACTTCTATGAGTAAGAATCTTGTCGAGCTAAAAGACAGCACGAAAGACAACGAGCGCACTGAACTGACGAAACAATTGGTTGAGAAGTTGCAGGAGTTGAACAGCCCTAACCACCCCACCCCTATGGCACGTGCGCGCTTGCAATTGGATGTGGCCGAGATATTGGTGGCGCTGGAACGCAAACCCGAAGCATGGACATTGGCACGCGAGGCTTTTAACACTGCGCTGCGGCAAGATGCGTGGAAAGATGCAGTGGAAGCCTGCGATGTGTTGTATCAGTGTGAGCAACAAGGATCCGTCGCCGCGTTGGGAATGGGCGTATGGTTGGCGGTTAGTTTCCCGGTCGATCCCGAGCTGACGCTGGCGATGCTGATGCATATCGTGGAAGAGACACCAGACGGCTCCGACGGTGCTGCACTCGCCGCCGTTGCGGCGCGGTATGTGATCGACCTGCGTGCTGATGATGCAAGCCACGAAAGCCTGAGCTTCCTCGCCAACACGCTGATTGGTCGCGTGGCAGAACGCCACAGTAAAGTGCGCGACCAAGCTGCACTCGACCAGTGGATGGAGAAGTTGGCACTGCGCGACCCGCAGATATTCATGCCGCGTTTGGGTAAGGTGGTAAACATCATCGTCGGCGATGCTTGGTGGTTCGACCGCGACGAACTGCGTGGGAAGTTCGGTTGAGGTAGTTGGATCACGGTTTCATCCCAGCCGGCGTTTGCAGTTAAAATCTGCACCGATCCCACGCCATCCTTCATTGTCCCACCTTGATTCCCGCATCTACTCCATCGCTACGCATCGCCCAACTTCGCCAACGCCTGCAAGACCTTGGCGCTAAGCCCTGCCACGAAGACAGATTACTTCGCGGTTGGAGTCAGGTGCGCTCATACGACGTGAAGGGCAGCCCTGCCGAGATCTTCTTTCCCGCTGCGATGCGCAATGAGTTGCCTGCAATCGAGGCGGAGTTGGAGGGACTGGCGCGACTACGTGGTGAGTATCCCGCCGAAGCAGAAGTCGCACGATTGTTGGTGCAACTGCACGACGGCCAGATGGTGGAGAGTGTGTTGTTGCCGCGTGGTGGATTGTGCGTCTCGACGCAAGTGGGATGTGCTGTGGGCTGTGTGTTCTGCATGAGTGGGCGTGATGGTTTGATCCGCCAACTTGGTAGTGCAGAAATCGTGGCACAGGTGGTACTGGCGCGCAAACGCCGTGCGGTGAGCAAGGTGGTGTTCATGGGCATGGGTGAGCCCGCACACAATCTGGACAACGTATTGGAAGCCATCGAGTTACTGGGAATGCAGGGCAACATGGGATATAAGGATCTGGTGCTTTCGACGGTGGGGGATGTGCGAGTGTTCGAGCGATTGCCGCTGGAAAAAGTAAAACCCGCCCTCGCCCTTTCACTGCACAGCACCGACGCGACATTGCGCGCGAAGCTGTTGCCGCACGCACCGAACATCTCTGTGGAAGAGTTGGTGGAACGCGCGGAGGTGTATGCGCGTGCCACAGCGTATCCGACACAATATCAATGGACGTTGATCGAAGGTGTGAACGACAGCGATACTGAAGTGGAGCGCATCGCGCAATTGCTCAAAGGCAAATACGCACTGATGAATTTCATTCCCTTCAATGCTGTGGATGGTCTTCCCTATCGCCGCCCATCTGCCGAGCGAACGGCTGCGATGATGCACACGCTGAATCGGCAAGGAATCTATTCCCGCGTGCGTGATTCCGCAGGGCAAGAGGTGGAAGGGGCTTGTGGGCAGTTGCGCGCACGCCCAGTTAAAGAAAACAAACCTGCACGAATCAAGGTACACACCAAATGAAGCAACACACCCCGAGCAAAGATGAGATCGCACTGATGCCCATCTTCGTCGGCCTCACGTTGGAGCACGTCCACGTGCCGACGACAACAGAAGAATTCGCCGCCGCTACAGCGGCTATCAAGGCGGCGGACATCGTAGGTTTTGATACGGAATCTAAACCGACATTCTCAGTGGGCGAGGTGAGCAACGGTCCACACGTGGTGCAGTTCGCACTGCCTGACCGCGCTTATCTGTTCCAAGTGCATCGCACGGAGGGGCTGCCGTTCTTGAGCGAGTTGCTGCGCTCGGATGCAGTCATCAAAGTGGGCTTTGGTTTGAAGTCGGACAGCGGACACATCTTCAAGAAGTTCGGCATCCAGTTCAGTGGCGTGGTCGATTTGAATGTGGTGTTCAGTATGCAGGGCCACCAGAAAGAGATGGGCGTGCGCAACGCAGTGGCATTCGTGTTCAAGCAACGCTTCGTCAAATCGAGAAAGATCACCACCACCGATTGGTCGCAGCATGAACTCTCGCAACCGCAGCAACTCTACGCAGCGAACGATGCTTACGCGGCATTGAAAGTGTTCGAAGTGCTGAAACCACCTCGCAACGAACTACCGATCATGGGTGTGAGTGAGCCTAAACAATCTGCGGACAAGGATGATCTATCGATCATAGGATGAAATCATGCTAACCTTTTGTATATTAAACAAATAGATTTTGTTTTTGCCAAGCTATATAGTCGACTATCCGTTCATCCCCTTTAGCAAAACCGACAAACGGATGGCCTTCCCTCTTGCTATCTCGAACGGCAGGAACATAATGGCAACAGTAGTAAACAAGAGCAAACCTATTGAAAGGTAGGGACGCAAAGTTTCCGGTCTAAGGAGCGAAGTAGGCTCTACGACAGCGGGATTGCCGGTAGGCACTCTTCCATGGAGTGGTTCCCGTTAGTACCTTAGCTTCGTCCACCCAAACTTGTGCCTCTCTCAAGTAGCGTAAGCGAATATTAGGAGGGATGTATGCAAGTCAATTTCAAGAGTCACGATATCTGGTTGCTGACCATCGTTTCGCTGATGGCATTTGGCGCCAATCTACCTGCTGAGGTCGTCGGGAATGTGGTCGACCCCAATCTGTTGTTGATCGCGTTGGTGGTGACGGTTTTTATTTCGCTGTTCCGCTACCTCAAGTTCATGCTATTCCTCACGGTGTCGGTGCTAGCCATCGGCGCGAATCTGCCCGAGCAGTTGGCGACTCAACTCCATCTCAGTCAGACCGCATTCATCATTGCCTCTGGCATGCTGGTCGCGGTTGCATTGTTGTATAAACTTTACGACCAACTAAACAAGAAGCGGCAGATGGAGGTCGAGCAAAGACACGAAGCGCCCTCAGAGACAGAAGTCGCCGTCAGCCACTTGCGCGATACCCTTGAATCCAGGAACTACGTGCTCGCTGCTATCACGAATGGCGATTTCGCCGCACTACACCAATTGCTCATCTCGGATGTGGAAGTGAACTTCAGTCAGGATGGCAGCATACCCATCTTCCTCGCTATCGAGAAAGGTAATGCCGATATCGTTCTGCTGTTATTACTCCATGGTGCGAAGCTGAAGATAAAGAACCAGATCGGATTGACGCCCACCGATCTAGCACTAAAGATGCGCTTGGCGCGTGTCGCAAAGATCCTGCACTATGCTGAGACACAGAACATGGCCATTCAGAACCGTGCCATCTACTCTTCTCAGATGACAAGAAAGATGGCTGTGATGTTCGCGGACATTTGTGGAAGCACTGCCTTGTACGAGCAACTGGGAAATGAGGTTGCCCTGAACATGGTGACGCGCACCTTGAACCTTGTGAAGCAGGAAGTCGCCAAGAACAAGGGAACGCTGATCAAGACCATCGGTGATGAGGTGATGTGCACCTTCCCCAATGCTGCGTTAGCAGCCAATGCAGCAAGCGCCATGCACTTTGCGATCGACACTGCAAAACCCGGCGGCGAGCAAGCCATCGCTTTGCGCATCGGCATCAATTACGGCGAAGTCATCCTCAAAGCCAACGATGTGTTCGGCGACACGGTGAATGTCGCCGCGCGCCTCGCATCCATCACAAGGGCTCGGCAGACGATGACTTCACAAGAAATCATCGACGTGCTTCCAGATGAGTTCAAAGACAAGATCGTCCCGATCAGACGCGCCTCGTTCCGAGGAAAACAAGATGCGATGGCGGTATTTCAACTACTCTGGGAAGAGGGAGATATAGCGGCGGTCAGGATGGGAAATGAAACTGCTCGCAGACAGAAAGCGGAAGAAGAACAATCTCTTGAGATATCCAAGATAATCAACCAACCCCCTGTGGGTGCCAAGGTGCTTATCTGAGAGAACTTGGCATCGACTTAACAATCATAGAGCCCAGCGATGCTGGGCTCTATCTTTTAATGCGACCTAACTATTGGCAATCAGAATCGGTTCTTCAAACAGAGACTTGACCAATACTTTTCGAATATCCGGCCTATCGGGAATCAGGAATAGAACAGGAGTGAGCATCTCTTCAAAGATACCTCTTAGACTACGCGCACCTACTTTATATTCGTACGCCATCTCCGCAATCTGTTGGAATGCGACTCGCTCTATCTCAAGCTCGACATTTTCCTCACGCAGCATCTCACGGAATTGGTTATAGATCGAATTGCGAGGCTCGATCATGATCCTTACTAAGAATTCCTTGGATAAGTTCTGCAGATTAGCAACTACTGGCAACCTGCCTGCGAATTCAGGTATCAAACCGAAAGAAAAAAGATCTGTGGGTTTTACTCGCGAGTTCAATCTATCGAGTATCTGCTGATTATCCGCATCATCTACAGAGATGAACCCGAACGCATGAGTAACGGATGCGATACTTTCCAATCCAACAAAAGCACCAGCACAAATAAATAGGATATTGGTTGTATCGATAGTTTTACCATCAGCCAACCTTGCCGGTGCGCCTTCCATGATCTTCAACAAGGCATGCTGTACCCGTTCACCTGAAGTGCCACGCTGCTCGCCTTCAGAAGACTTCAATTTATCAACTTCATCGATAAAGACGATGCCATGTTGCGCCTTGCTGATATCGCCGCCTGCTTTTTCAAGCAGTCGTTGCAACAAAGCCTCTATCTCTTCGTTGACGTATTTTGATTGAGCTAGCGATGTGGCATTCGCTGTGACGAAGGGGACGCTGAGAATCCTCGATAAAGTCTCGCACATCAGCGTCTTGCCTGTTCCTGTCGGACCAATCAGAAGGATGTTGCTCTTTGCGATCTCAATCCCACTATTACGTTGCTTTCCAATCCTTCGGTAATGAGAATATACGGCAACGGCAAGGACTTTCTTGGCTTCATCCTGCCCTACGACATACTGATCCAGATATTTTGCGATTGCACTCGGCGTCAGTTTTTTTCCCTGTGCTTGCTGGCCTTTAGAATCGTCCATTCCAATCTCCGTCGATCAATCCTTTACGAACTTCATCACCCCACCCTTGCAGTCTACCTTGATAGTGTCTTTCGCGGCGAATTGCCCTTCGAGGATGTGTTTACCCAATGGTTTCTCCAACTGCGCCTGAATGACGTGGCATATGTGGAATCAGGGATAAATCACAAACACAAAGCCCGGCATCGACGGGCTTTGTGTTTGCTGATTCACAACTTGCTGTTCATCACTTCACCTCTTTAGGGTCGACCACTCGAATCACTTCACCTTCGAATACGCCGTCGTTGCTTGCCTGCGCCTCACGCCGTGCTTCAGGCGTGGCGACGCTACGCATGATGCGTATCTGCTTCCTGATCTCGCGCGTCTTCCACCAGAAGTAAGAAAAAGCGATAGTGCCTACCACCAAGATGACCACCAGCAGCAAGCTTGGTGGCTGAACTTGCGAATTCAACACGAATCTCTTTTGCATCTACTCAACCTTTTTCAAAACGCATGACGCCCGCTTTGCAATCCACCTTGATGGTGTCTTTCGCAGCGAACTGACCTTCTAGGATATGCTTGGCGAGTGGATTCTCCAACTGCGCCTGTATCGCACGCTTCAGCGGACGTGCACCATACACCGGATCGAAACCTGCGTTGGCGATCTCTGCAAGTGCGGCTTCGCTCACGTCTAACTTCATCTCCATCGCAGCGAGACGCTTCTCCAGATACTGCAACTGGATGCGCGCGATGCTCTTGATATTCTTTTCGTCCAACGCGTGAAACACCACCACCTCGTCGATACGGTTGATGAATTCGGGACGGAAGTAGGTCTTCACCTCGCCCATCACGGCCAGCTTCACCACTTGATAATCGTCGCCTTGCATCTGCTGGATCATCTGCGAACCCAAGTTAGAGGTCATCACGATGACGGTGTTCTTAAAGTCCACGGTACGGCCTTGGCCATCGGTCATACGACCATCATCTAGCGCTTGCAGCAACACGTTGAACACATCGGGGTGCGCCTTCTCCACTTCGTCCAGCAGGATGACGCTGTATGGTTTGCGCCGCACCGCCTCGGTCAAGCCGCCACCTTCTTCGTAACCCACATAGCCGGGTGGCGCGCCGATCAGTCGCGCGACGGAATGCTTCTCCATGTATTCGCTCATGTCGATGCGGATGAGATGATCTTCCGAATCGAACATGAATCCGGCTAGTGCTTTGCACAGCTCAGTCTTACCCACACCCGTGGGGCCGAGGAACAGGAACGACCCATAAGGACGGTTCGGATCGGACAAGCCGGAACGTGAACGGCGGATGGCGTCGGATACTAGACGCACGGCTTCGTCCTGCCCCACTACACGTTCATGCAACTTGTCCTCCATTTTGAGTAACTTGTCGCGCTCACCCGTCATCATCTTACTCACAGGGATACCGGTGGCACGACTCACAACTTCCGCGATTTCTTCCGCGCCCACTTGGGTGCGTAGCAATTTGTTTTTGTTGGCACCACCTTCCGCTTCGCGCTGGGCAGCTTCTTTCATCTTGGCTTCGAGTTGCGGTAGCTTGCCGTATTGCAACTCGGCAACTTTCTCCAACTTACCTTCGCGTTGCAGGCGTACGATCTCGGCGCGCATAGCCTCGATCTCTTCTTTCACAGTGGCGGCACCTTGGGCGGCACCCTTCTCTGCCTTCCATACTTCGTCGAGGTCTGCGTATTCGCGTTCGAGTTTTTTGATCTCGACTTCAATCAGCTCGAAACGCTTCTTCGAGGCTTCGTCTTTCTCTTTCTTTACCGCTTCGCGCTCGATCTTCAACTGGATGAGTCGACGTTCAAGTTTATCCATCACCTCTGGTTTGGAGTCGATCTCCATCTTCATGCGCGATGCAGCCTCGTCGATAAGGTCGATGGCTTTGTCGGGTAGGAAGCGGTCAGTGATGTAGCGATGCGACAACTCCGCCGCCGCAACGATGGCAGGGTCGGTGATCTCGACACCGTGGTGAACTTCGTATTTCTCTTTCAAACCACGCAAGATGGCGATGGTTGATTCCACGCTAGGCTCGTCCACCAATACCTTCTGGAAACGGCGTTCCAGCGCGGCATCTTTCTCTATGTATTTGCGATATTCGTCCAACGTGGTTGCTCCCACGCAGTGCAACTCGCCGCGCGCAAGTGCAGGCTTGAGCATATTGCCCGCATCCATCGCACCATCCGCCTTACCTGCGCCTACCATGGTGTGTAGCTCGTCGATGAAGACGATGTTGTTGCCTTCGTCTTGCGACAACTCTTTCAGCACGGCTTTGAGACGTTCTTCAAATTCACCGCGATACTTCGCCCCCGCCACCAGTGCCGCCATATCCAGCGACAACACCTTTTTACCTCTGAGTGAGTCAGGCACTTCACCGTTGATGATGCGCTGCGCCAAACCTTCGACGATGGCAGTCTTGCCCACGCCAGGTTCGCCGATGAGTACAGGATTGTTCTTAGTACGGCGTTGCAACACTTGGATGGCGCGGCGGATCTCGTCGTCACGACCGATGACGGGATCGAGTTTGCCCAAACGTGCTCGCGCGGTCAGATCGACACAGTACTTCTTCAGCGACTCGCGCTGACCTTGCGCCTCTTGCGAACCGACCGACTCGCCACCGCGCACGGCAGCGATAGCGGTTTCCAGTGGCGCACGCGATACGCCATGCGTCTTCAGCAAACGTCCTGTCTCGCCCTTGTCGTTGGTGAGCGCCAGCAAGAACATCTCCGAGGCGATGAACTGATCGCCGCGCTTCTGAGCTTCTTTGTCTGTGAGATTGAGCAGATTGGACAAGTCACGCCCGACCTGAACTTCGCCGCTATGGCCTTCCACCTTGGACAAACGTGAGACGGCGTCGGTCAGCGCGGTCTTCAGCGCATTGGTGTTGCCGCCCGCCCGTGCCAGCAGAGAGCCTGCCCCGCTGTCGGCATCGTTGAGCAGAGCCAGCAGTAGGTGCTGCGGCTCGATGAATTGATTGTCCGCACCAACGGCCAGCCCTTGGGCATCGGACAGTGCTTGTTGCAGCTTGGTGGTGAATTTGTCGAAACGCATGATTAACTCCTTTTAGGAATATCTAACTTCCAACTAAATGGGGCAGGTACTGAAGAATTTCAACCCCATCGTCATTCCTGCGCGGGAATGACGACACATTGTGGCTTCCCTTATACTGCCAACCTAAACTTAGGGAATGTTCGATGACACACACTAGCCTTGCCCACCAGATTCGTGCCGATGTCCTCAATGCACTTGCCGAGGATATCGGAACCGGCGATCTCACCGCTCAACTGATCACCGAGCACACTCAAGCTCACGCCACGATCGTCACGCGTGAAGACATGGTGCTGTGCGGAACGCTTTGGTTCGAGGAGTGTTTCATGCAGCTCGATCCCGATTGCAAGATCGAGTGGAAATACAATGAAGGCGATGCTGTCGAAGCCAAGCAGACGCTGTGCGAGATTCACGGCGATGCGCGGGCGTTGCTGTCTGCCGAACGTCCTGCCTTGAATTTCTTACAGACTCTATCGGCAGTTTCGACACAGACTCGACGATACGTGAATGAGGTGAGTGGTACGCAAGCCAAGGTACTGGATACCCGCAAGACCTTACCCAGCCTGCGCATCGCCCAAAAGCATGCGGTGAAGGTGGGCGGTGGATACAACCAACGCATCGGCTTGTTCGATGGTGTGCTCATCAAGGAGAACCACATCGCAGCGGCGGGTGGCATCGGCAAGGTTATGGAGCATGCCTTCCAGATAACCCCGCCCAACGTGCCGATTCAGGTCGAGGTGGAATCGCTTGCAGAGTTAGATGAGGCATTGCTTGCAGGCGCCAGACTCATCTTATTGGACAACTTCTCGCTAGAAGACATGCGCACTGCAGTGACCCACGCTGCCAAACGTGCCGAACTAGAAGCCTCCGGCGGTATCACATTGGATAACATCCGCCTCGTGGCCGAGACGGGTGTGGACCGCATCTCCATCGGCGCACTCACAAAGGATGTGAAAGCCATCGACTTGTCGATGCGTTTGCAACTCTCTTGAAATCACATAGAATGCCCATATATTAGAGTTCTCTAATTTTATGGAGTCATCATGAGCGAGCCAAAACATATCGTCTGTCCCCACTGCGACGCAGTGAACCGTGTCCCCGAGGACAAACTGAGTTCTGCCCCGACCTGCGGCAAATGTAAGCAAGCGCTATTCACCGCGCACCCCATCGAACTCAACGCAAATAATTTCGCTGCACACATTGCTCGCAATGATGTGCCTGTGTTGGTAGATTTTTGGGCACCGTGGTGCGGGCCGTGCAAGATGATGGCACCAGCCTATGCGCAAGCGGCACAACGTCTTGAGCCGAATATGCGTGTGGTGAAACTGGATACCGAACAAGCCCAGCAGATTGCGGCGCAGTACAACATCCGTAGCATTCCCACGTTGGCAGTTTTCAAAGGCGGGAAAGAGGTCGCACGTCAGGCTGGGGCGATGGATGTGAACGGCATCGTGGCTTGGGCGAAGTCTAAAGTATGAAGATGCTCTGGATACTTTCAGTATTGATGTTGGTCGGATGTGCCGATCCCGCACGCAACCTATATGATGGTATCAAGGCAAATAACGATGCTAAGAGGACGCCTAGCGAACAAGCTACCACCCCTGCACCGAGTTATGACGCTTACCAAAAAGAGTTGGAGAGATTGAACAAATGAAAACGGGAAGCAATGATGCTTCCCGTTTTATTGCAATATCAAAACTCAGTGTATCTCTGGCTTCTTCGTATCAGGTTTGATTCTATCCAACAGACGACGCATGTTGCCCATCGATGCTAGGTGCAAGTACACCATCCCTAACGCGCCACTTCTAAACAATGCAGGAAGTTTGTCATCCGCAAGTTGGCCGAACTTCACTTCATCGATAAGATAGAAATCATTCAACTGGAAGGCCTCGCCGCTGGGTGTATCGAAGCGTGCGCCTTGCTGCACGAAGAGACCTAGGTCATCAAGTTGTTTTGCCAATGCCTCGGTGCGTGCGAATTCGACTTGGAAATTCTGTAGGAACAGCATCACCTCATTCATGCGCGGTTGCAATCGACCTGCTTCGTCGATCAGCACTTCGCCCACGCTTGGATTCAACGCGGGACATTCTTCATCG
>JFJP01011539.1_pt1 | contig 11065 bp, 1 predicted proteins | sample 431651 | NCBI WGS metagenome assembly JFJP01 (sample SAMN02602958, study PRJNA72255) | Microbial mat metagenome, whole genome shotgun sequencing project. | biome: fresh water; feature: sink hole; material: water; isolation source: purple microbial (photo- and chemosynthetic) mats found in...
CTAAGCCTGTACCTTCCGACTTCATGTAAACTTCACCGACTTGGCGGAAGGGTTGGAATATCAGGTCAAGGTGGTCTTCAGGAATGCCCACGCCCGTATCCTCAATTTGGAAGCGAATTTTGCCGTAATGTGGCCCGACTTTCAGGGTTACGCCACCTTGTTTGGTGAATTTAACGGCATTGCCTAACAAATTGATTAAGACTTGACGCAACCGTTTTTCATCTCCTGTAACGGCCATGGGTAAATCAGCCATGGGTTGGTAGGTAAAGGTTAAGCCGTTTTGCTCTGCTCGTAGGCGAATAACATTGATGATATTTTGTAAGAATTTGACTAAATCAAATTCATTAAATTGAATTTCAATGTGTCCCGCCTCAATTTTGGACAGGTCAAGAATATCGTTAATGAGCGTGAGGAGGTGTTCGCCACTTTGCTGAATGATATTAACGCCATTCAGTTGATGTTCCATTAACCCTTTATCGCGTTTGAGAATTTGGGCATAGCCTAAAATGCCATTAAGTGGTGTTCGCAGTTCATGGCTCATATTGGCGAGAAACTCACTCTTCGCCCGATTAGCCGCTTCAGCCGCTTCTTTTGCCTGTTGCATTTCCTTTTCCGCTTGATTACGCCTCACGATTTCCGCTTGCAAATCCTTAATTAAACGGCGGCTATCTATCGCGGGTGCGCCCATGCTCATGATCGTACGGTAAATTTCCACTTCATGCGGGGTGAAGGGGCGTGATTCTTGCCATTGATAGGTTAAAATCCCGACCCAACGATTATTCAGCCGAATGGGAATGTTCACTAATCGTCCAATATTTAACTGAATGAATAAAGCACGTGTATTAGCATCCAGCAATTCGTTGGTCAAGGTATTTTCTATCAAAATAGGGTTATCAGGATTGGCTAACCAAATTTCGGAAAAGGGAAATTCAGGTAGGTAATAACGTATCCCTAACGTGGCAACGGGTTGCCCCTCCGCCGCATGGCTGGCCACTAACACCGCCCAAATCGGCTGATTTTGCTCGTCCAGTTCGAAATGGAACAGGGTTGAGGCAAAGCCCTCAGCTTTGAAATTTTCGACCATGACGTTGAGTAAGGCTTGCTCATCCGTTGCTAAGTTTAACCCTTGGCTCATGTGATATAAAGTCTTTAATTGTTGTTCAGCCTGTTTACGGTTAGTCACATTACGAACAATGGTCATAACCTCATCCGTTCCCGATGGTACCATGCGCGCTTCATATTCTTGTAACCCGCTAGGCACGGGTAATTCGTATTCAAAGGTTTGCATGTTGTTTTGGGCTAGGGTTTGCTCCACATAAGTCATCACCAAGGCGGCAAAGGGTGGCGGCATCACCTGTTTAATATTATTACCAATAATTACTTCGGGTGTAATGTAGGTTTCTTCTCTGGCCCCGCGATAATCTAAGAATATCCCCTCACGATTTATTTGGAACATCATATCAGGCATGGCATCTAGCAACGCCCGTTGACGGGTTTCGCTTTGGCGGAGAGCATCCTCATACTTTTTGCGTTCCGTAATGTTCGTAGACATGCCACCCAGGGCATAAACGTGTCCCTGCTCATCATGTAAGGGAAATTTAAGCGAAATATAGGTTTGCAAACCGCCGTCTGGAGATGGGACTATTTCTTCTCGTTCTAACAGAGTGTTACTTTGAATAATCTCCAAATCATTCTCACGAACAGTTCGGGCAATCTCTGACGGCATAAAATCATAATCGGTTTTCCCTAAAAGTTGGTCAGCCGTTAAATTTATCCATTCCTCATACGCCCGATTAGCCAGCAAATACCGCCCATCCGTCGCCGCTTTAACATAAATAATCGTGGGAGTATTGTTAATGATATTCTTAAGCAGCATTTCGTTTCGGCGTATTGCTTCCTCCATGCTCCGTCGGTGGCTAATGTCGGTGATAAAAACGGTGGCTAACATGCCATCTTTCGTTTCAATTGAACTTAAGCCCGCGTCAATGGGGAAGACTAAGCCATCTTTACGTTGCCCCGTGAGTTGCAACCCATGCCCCATTTGGCGAGTGTAAGGTTTGTCAAAATAGTTCTGCACCAATTGAGCATGATTTTTACGCGTCCCCATTGGCACTAACTGTTCAATGGCTTGCCCCAAAAGTTCCTCGCGGGAATAGCCAAACATTTGCTCGGTTTTGCCATTCGCTAATCTTATTTTGCCTTGTTTATCTATTAACATGATGGCTTCGGGTGCGTTTTCCAGAATAACGCGGAACTTTTCTTCACTCTCATGAAGTTCAACCTCAGCCAGCTTACGGTCAGAAATATTGCGAACAAATACGGTTGTCCCCACAACTTCATCTTCATTAAGAATGGGGCTATAGGCTAACTCAAACCAAGATTGTGTTTGTCCCTTGTTGCCATAGATTTGTTCCACCGTAAAACGTTCACCCGCTAAAGCACGGTCAAAGGCCGCTTTCGTATTGGCGCGCGCCGCCTCATCGTTAATTACCTCTAGTACATTTAGCCCTGCGTAAATGTCCCTGCCAAAGGTTGTTTTGAAATCTAACGCCCCCGCCGAGTTAAAGGCCGTGTAACAATAGTGTCTATCTAAGGCAAAGATACTATCTTGAGTGCTTTCTAAGATGGCTACTATATTAAGATTAGCTTGTTTAATTGCCGCTTCAGCATGTTCTTTTTGACTAATTTGTACCCGTAAATCTTGGGTTAACGTTAAAAGTTCCTCTTCTGTCACTCGTAATTCTTCATTGCTCGTAGCGAGTTCCTCATTAACTTGTTGTAATTGCCATTCTGCTTGTTTGCGTTCTGTAATGTTACGGGTAAAGGAGGTGATGCCAATCACTTGGTCTTTATCGAAAATGGGATTATAAGATAGCTCAAACCAAACCCGATTTTGCTCATCATTGCCGTAGGCTTCCTCAACCGTAAAGCGTTCACCCGCCAACGCGCGGTCAAAGGCCGCTTTCGTTTTCACGCGGTCTTCTTCAAATTTCAGTAATTCGACGGGCTTTTGGCCTAACGCAATCGGTATGCCTAACATATATTCCGCCGTGGCTTTATAGGCCGAGTTAAAGGCTATGTAACTATAGTTACTATCCAGCGCAAAAATAATATCGCTGGTACTTTCCAATATTGCGCTGAGATTAAGGTTAGCTTGTTTCAGTGCGAGTTCCGCCTGTTTGCGCGCGGTAATATCCAAACTCATGCCCACAACGCCAATCACTTCGCCTTGTGCATTAAAGACGGGGGCTTTGCTGGTAGAGACCCAAGTTATTTTACCCTTCGCATTTGTCACCGCTTGCTCAATTTCAACATTTAATTCGGCTTGACGTGAAGCCATGACCCTAGCATCATCTTGCCGCAGCCGTTCGGCTTGCTCTGGAGGAAAGAAATCGTAATCTGTTTTGCCGCGTAACTCGTCCACTGATTCTAAGTGTAGTAGGTCAAGTAAATTTCGACTTGCGGTAATAAAGTTAGAGTTTTTGTCCTTAAAGAAGACGATCATGGGCATAGAGGACAATAACGCCTCTTGTTCACTGGTACGTTGTTGTAATATCGTCTCAGTTTCTTGCTGTTTCGTAATTTGTTGGCGTAAATTCTCAGTTAAGGCAAACAGTTGCTCGCCTGTGGCATGTAATTCCTCATTGCTGGCCGCCAGTTTTTCATTGGCTTGCTTAAGGGCAATTTCAGCCTGTTCCTTTTTACTGATTTCTGAGCGCAAATCCTCTGTTAAGGCAAAAAGTTGCTCACTAGTCACTCGTAATTCTTCATTACTGGCCGCCAATTCCTCATTTGTGCGTTGTATACTTGCCTCTGCCTCTTTGTGTTCCGTAATATCTCGCGAAACAAAGACCACCGCTTGCTTCCCATCTAATTCCAAACTAAAGCGATTAATCCGCCCCTCAAACCACCGCATGCCCGCCAACGTGGGCAACGGATACTCCACCACCTGCATTTCATGGGTAGTAATTGCCCGTTGAATCACGCCCAAGAAATAATCAGCGTTCTCAGCAGGCATAATCTCATGCAGCCGTTTGCCTTTCAATTCAGTCGATTCCATATACAACTTATCTTGTGCCGAAGTATAAACTTCAACATATAAACCCGTTTCATCTAGCAAGAAAATCAAATCAGGCGACACATTGACCACCGCGTTCAGCCGTTCAGCACTGGCGCGCAGTTGCTCCCGCGCCTGTTTACGCTCCGTAATATTTTCCAAAGACCAAATTGAACCCTGACTTAAATCATTAATATCAATGGCTTGACCCTTTAAACTACACCAAACAGGCATGTTCGTTCGCCTATTTTTCATTTGTAATTCACCGATATATATTTTACCCTGATTAATCAATGAATAGGCTTCCTGTCCAAAACGGTCAAAATCATCAGGATTGGCGTAAAGGTCACTGGTACTTAAAGCCCCCACCTCTTCCAAATCAACGCCCATGATTTCAGTAAAGCCGCGATTACTCCAAATAAATTTGTGTTCTTTAACCGTCATAATGCCCATGGGAACAGTATCAAAAATAATTTGTTGGCGGGCCAATAACTCTTGATTGGCTTTAACTTGGCTCTCTAATTCTAGGGTTCGGTCAGCCACTATCTCTTCCAACGTGGCTTGATACAGTTCTAAATCATGTTGCGCCTGTTTTCGTTCCGTCACCTCACGGTTTAACTCAGCATTACGCTTAATTGAATTAAAAACATACATAATTAATAAAGTCGTAAATAATACCCCACCCACCAAAACGCCCCAGGGCTGCCAAGTTTGGTTTGCCGCGATAAACGCGGGCGTAGGAATAGATAAAATCACCCATTCACGTTGCCCCACATTCAACGTTTGGCGAACAGACCCCGCCGTTTCCACCGCCGTTAATTTTAAGGCACTCAATTCCTCAAAAGAACGAACCGCTGTCGTCGAGGTACGTGAACGGTGATAAGCCAAAAATTGCTTCCCTTCAGGCGCAGAGAGGTCAAATAAATACATATCCATGCCCAGAGAGGTACTTTTTTGCACCACTCGGTCAAAAATATCATCAAAGCGCACATTTGCCACCACATAGCCCATTAAATTTTGCCGCCGCGCCTCTACCGTATCATGGGGCAGGTCATTACGGTAAATGGGGTAAAAAGCCGAAGCCTCAAAATCGTCATCTTCCGCAACCTCGTCTAAGGCTTGTGTCCGCCCCGTTAAAGCCAATTCACCCGTTGAGCGAGCCGTTTCTAACGCCCGTTGATTGATGGGGTCCGCCCCCAAATCAAGCCCCCAGATTTCCGCGTTAGTTTCGGTTGATTCAAAGAAATAAATCGGAAAATACTCCAGCCGTTCCGTTATCGGCACTAATTCATGCTTATCATTAAATTGCCTCACTTGAAATTCAGGCAAGCCTTCTTGTTGCCCCTGTTTTTCAAAGGCGGATTTCTGCGCGGCAGTAACCCGAGGTAGCCAAGCCAAACTGGTTACGCTCCCTTTAATCGCTAAAAATTCTGTAAAAATTTGAAATTCATTGCGTGCTATATTGTCTGAAGCCGCATATAATCCACCTATCGCTTTCAGTGCCGTTAGGTCGAAATCAATTTGCTGGTGTAAAAGTTGGTCGCGTTCCTTAGCTTCCAAATTAAATTGCGCCGCGATTCTATCCCTCTCAAAACGAGAGGTCAGATTAAAACCCAAAGCCGTTACATACAGGCCAATAATAATGATAACTATAATTGGGGCATATTTACGCTTATTGGTGACACTAGAAATCTTATTTAATGATTGTTCAGTCATAAAGTCCTCATGATAGCACTAATTTTGCTCGTAATTGTCGCACAAATCAGAGAGAGAGTCAAAAATGTAACAAATCTCTGAGCGTATGTTAGGAAACATGGCTATAAAACCTGAGTTTGGGATAAGGTGGCACAAGGCTAAAGCCATTGTGCTATACTGCGTTTCAAATGAAAACTACACTTTTGGCATAGGAGTCCGCAATCATTTGCGGACAGCCCGCAAAGAATTGCGGACTCCAGATTTGAAAGTGTAAGTCTCAAACGAAATGGAGTATAAGAAGACAAAGCCTACTTAAGTAGGCTAAAAAGCCACGCCATGAAGCGAATTGAGTGCGCTTTAGCGTACTTAGGACTTACGCAAAAATAGAGGAGTTAGCACGCCCTCGTGCTAACGGTGACACACGCCCTCGTGTGTCACTCCGCAAAAATGGCCGTTTTGCGTAAGTCCTAGTAATTTGTCTTTTTAGCCTGACCGCTTTAGCATCAGGCAACTCTATCCCGAACTCAGGCTATAAAACAAAAAAAGCAGCTTATCTCACGATAAACCGCCTTTCTACTTTCTAACTCCTAATTCTTACTCCCTACGGAGTCCACGCCGCAGGGTTATCCAACGCCGCCTTCTTCATATCCGCCAACGCCTTTTGCGAAAAACCCTGCCATGTGCCATACAACGACCGTAACGCCTCATCCGTAATATCCCCCTCAGCCGCCGCGCGGTCTGTTTTATTCACATAATGAGAGATAGCCTTCCAAAAATCAATCCCCTCCGTCTTCACCCCACTCATCTCCGCCGCCGTTGCAAAACGGTTCATATATTTATAAATTTCATATTGGCGCATCGCCACCGCAATATCTCCCGCATTTTCATGAATTTGGTGCGCCACCATTTCCATTTGTGACAACGCGGCCTGATACGCCTCATGCCCCACCACCTTCACCTGCCCCGCAATCATCCGCCCCGCGCCTGGCCCAATGTAGGCTTCATCCGAAAACAGATTCGCCTTCATCTGTTGCGCCGTAATTTCTTCCGCCAACTGCAACTTTTCAGGCGAACCGTCAGGCAAACTCTTATATTTTGTAACCAATTTATCAATTTCCTCAACTAGTTTATTCCGTTCCTCAATGGATTTACCCGACTTCAACGTGGCTAAAGCCTCGGCAATACGCGGGTCATCAAGGTTAATATTCAACGTTTTCGCCAGAGCCGTCGCCTCTTCCGTACTCCCCTGGTGCATCATCTTCGCAATATTATAAATTTCCGTCTGCTCCGTCGTTTTTGCCAACAATTTCGCGGCCTGCTCAGGGTTCAAATGCTTCATCACATCTTCATATTGCGTCAGCCGTGTAATATCCGTATAGAAATTCATTCGCAACACCTCATTCCACCCTGGCCCATACTTTTGGCTGACCCATTCCTCGGCAATCCTCATCATCTCGCCCGAATCCACCCCTGCCGTCGTCCTATCCACATCACTCACCGCCGTCGTGCTTGGCTTACCCACCAACTTCGCTTGGAAGAACTCCTGCACTTCTTTCTCAATAAACGCCCGTCGTTCCATCAATTTTTGCGCGGCCAGGCGCATCTCAGGCGACCCCCTATCCAACATGGTCATCAACTGTTTCCAATTGCCATATTGAATCAACATGCCATCCATGGCCTGTTTATCGCCACTCAACACACTCTTAATCAACGGATTATCAGGATTCATCAACTCATTAATCGCCTTCGCCCGCGCAATCCCCTTCTCCCCCGACACCACGATTTGCTGCTTCATGCCAAATAAATATTTCTTAATATATTCCTCTTCTGTTGGCACTTTTTCCACCAACTCATGCAACTTATTCGACTCCGCCAACGAGTTATATTTTTCCGCCGCCGCCAATCTTTCCGTCTCATCTGCAAACTTACTCAAATATTCCGCCTCCGTTGGAATATCGCCAATCTCTTTCAACCGCCCCGCCTCCGCCAACGTCTTATATTGTTGCCGCGCCAATTTTTCCGCCTCCGCCAACACGGGCGCGGCCTCATTCTTCACCTCACCCACATGCGCCAACACCTTTTCATACAAACCAGGCTTATCCGCCGTCAGAGCCTTCAATTTATCCAACTCCGCCACCATCTCCGCCGACTTCATGGCCTCCTCACCCTCTTTCGCCAGCGAGCGCATCATCATCACCGCCCGCACTTGCTGCTTCAAGGTCTTAAACGCCGCCAAAGCCCCATGAATATCCACCACCGCGCCCACAATATCCAACGCCAGCCAGAACATGGACGGCTCTTCCTGCGAAATCGCCTTTGCCTTATCCACATCCGTTCCTGTCGCCGCCTTTTCCAACTGATACTGCTCCACCGCCTTCACCGCTTGCACCATGCTAATCGCCGCGCCACCCGCCGCCGCCGCTGTCGTGGCCGCCGCCGCTGCCATACTTGCCCCGCCCGTCGGAATCGCCGCAATCAACCCTAAAGCAATCGCAATAATTCCCACCGCCAAATTTGCCAATAGTTCGTCACTTTCCTTATCACTCTTATATTCCTCTACTAATTTTTCATCCAGAGAACCCGCCGCCAAACCCATTTGGGCTTTCGTTCCCTTAATAATCAGCTCATTTTTCCAAATAATCTTCCCGACCCCTTTCTCCACCTTTTCAATATTCGCTAATTTTTCATCAATCAACGGCCCAATCGTCGTCGCCGCCGACCCCGCCCCTTTAGCAATTTCTGCCAAACCTTCAGGGTTATCAATATCACCATAAGCTGCCAAAATGGGATATTGCGACTCCGCCGCCGCCCGCGCCACTTTATACTTAAATTTTAAGTTTTCTAAATGGGTACTCTTTGGCCCATTTAAAAGCTCTTCCCGTTTAGCCTTATCACTTTCACTGCGCGGGTCATACCCTAGCGCACCCTCCGCGCCCTGGTCACCTGGCCCTTCCAACGGCTGCAATTCAGCATTAAGTTCACCTTGCAAACGGTCAATTTCCGTTTTTTGCGCGTGCAAATCCGTCGCCGCCGCCACCAAACCTCTCGTCGCGTCATTATCCGCCATGCTATGTGACGGTGCATCAGGCGCGCCCACGCCCCCACTAGGCACGCTATCACCCCCGCCAGAGGGCGCATTTTTTTCCAAGCCATATTTCTCTTTTTCCTGCTCCAGCGTCTTACGGCTTTCTTGAAGTAAAGCCCCCGTATACGTCACCGCCGCCGACTCAAATGAAGCCACCAACCGTTCTTGCAATTGTTTAATTTTATCGGCTTCACTCTTAACAAGCTGCACCACTTTTTTAGCTAAATCAGGGCCAGCTTCATCAGACACAGTGGTTTGAGGGGCATATTTATTCTCCTGGTCAGCTTCTAAACCTTGCACAAATTTATCCAATCCTTTCAACCCCTCTTGTTTCACAATATTTTCTAAGGCCACCCGCACCAGTGCCGCGTCAGGCATGAGCGTCACTCCCCCAAAATAAACCGCCCCTTGCGCGGCCTGACCAGGTGTACTCGCATTCGGCTGTGTATCTGCACTCGGTTGCCCGCCACCCGCCCCACCGCCCCGTTGCACCACCAACCGATGTAAACTGTAACGGTTCACCATGGGAGTCACCATGTGAGCAATTAACGGCTGCCCCACACTCGCCCGTTGAACGCCCACAGAGTCATCTTCTTTAATATCAGGCTCGGTCATCCGCATCACCTGGTCAGCCTCCTGCTCATACACATCGCCAGGCTCATTCACCTCCAACTTCGGCTGAATCGCTACCGTTTCCTCCTCATCTACCACCTCACGGCTCACCGCGCCCGTTTGCTGCACCACATGGGTCAATTCATGGGCAATCAACCGCCGCCCCTCATTCGTGCCAGGCTGATATTCCCCCGCCCCAAACGCAATGTCACTGCCCACCGTAAAGGCCCGCGCCTGCAAATCCCGCGAAGTTTGCCCCGCCTGACTATCGTTATGTATCCGTACCTGACTAAAATCCGCCCCAAAGCGACTCTCGAAAAAATTACGCTCTGTTTCAGGTAATGCTTGTCCGCGTCCTTGTAATGATTGGACATTCTGTTCCAACTCAGGCGTAACCGTCACCCCCGCCCGTTGCACTTCGGAATCCAAATCCTTAAATTTGTCAGTATTTGTAAGCTCCACCCCCGCCGCATGACTAGCGCGTTGCACCTGCTCAGGTTCATCTTCCACAACCGCAGGCTCCGCCATCCGCATCACCTGGTCAGCCGTTTCGTCAGCTTCCTGCTCGTACACATCGCCAGGTTCATTCACCTCCAACTTCGGCTGGACAATGGCTTGTGCGCCATCTAGTAAACTCCGCATCATCACCTTAGACGACTCAATCGACTTCGTAGACCGTAATAATTGCCCCGCCGTAGGCTTGGCAAGCGGACTCCCCGCCAAACTAAAACCATGCCCTCCACCCAAACCCAACTCCTCGCCCATCTCCGCCCCATTTTCAGCCTCAGCCCCTTTGGTTTCAGGGCGCGCCTTCACGTTAGAGCCGTTATGCTTCAATGAAGTCATCACCTTGACCATGTGTTGATTGCCCTGCGTCTCAGCAATGTGCGCCGCCAGTTCCTGCCGCTGCGCCACCGCAAAACGACCATCTGCCAAACGCCCCGCCTGACCATTCGTCGAACTTATATCGCCCCCCACAATCGGCGGCATGGGCTTTAACTGTGAGGTCTCAACGCGCTCCTCTTCCCGTTTCTGGTTCGGGTCAACTTTGCGCTCTTCATCTTTCTGATTCCCTTGAGGTTGGATTTGTTTTTGTTTGGGCATGGTCATATCCTTTTTAGTCGTTCAGCTAATCAGCGTTCAGCTAGTCAGCTATATTACGCGAGGTAACAAATTAAAATTCTTAGCCTCTTAGCGGCTTTGCGTCTCTGCGTTAAAATTTCAACGCCAAGCCCCAAAGCCGCTTTTAGCTGAACGCTGACGCGCTGACCGACTGACTTGCTTATTTACTATCCTTCACCGTCATATTCGTTGTCACAAATTGCCCCGTTCCAGGGAACGCCCCAGGCACATCAGGCACGGGGCCGCCAGGCGAAGGGGCCATGGCAGGAATAGTTACTTGAAATTGCGCCTGAAAAGTTGTCCCTTTCAGCATGACCGCTTTTTTACCACATTTCGTCACCTTAGATAATTGGTCAGGCCCCAACGCCGTAATCGTAATTTTGCCCATGCCGCCCACATACGGCCCTGTCACGGGTGGCACAAATACAGGGTTCGTGTAGCTACATATCACCGTCGCGCTCATCTCATCACCCTGCACACATATCGGTTTCTTA
>JFJP01040539.1_pt1 | contig 11065 bp, 16 predicted proteins | sample 431651 | NCBI WGS metagenome assembly JFJP01 (sample SAMN02602958, study PRJNA72255) | Microbial mat metagenome, whole genome shotgun sequencing project. | biome: fresh water; feature: sink hole; material: water; isolation source: purple microbial (photo- and chemosynthetic) mats found in...
CTGTCTCTTCATCAATTTCGATCATCTTTCTGAATTCAGGATTTGTCTTTCCTCTGCATCTTGTGCAGTTTCTCTTGTCTCTGTTGAGAGCATCGGCAATCAAAACGAGAGGAATGTCAATCAAGACTTCCCAGAAGAACTCAACAATGAGAGTGTCTGGTCCCAACCACCAGATGTTCTTGAAGGCTGGCCATTCGAGGTTGGCAGCAGCAAAGTGGATGGCGATCCAGACACCAATAAAGAGAAGAAGGTTGATAACTGAAACTGGAATCCAGAATTTACTGCATCCTTTGATGTCATTTGAGTGGAGGTTGTACATGATGAAGTTCCATATTCATCCGAAGATGAAATTGATGAAGAGACAGAAAATAGCGCTTTGCCATCTTGAGTTAACCCATGCAACGCCCTAGAGCCAGCACACAATAATGAGAAGCATGGCTGAAAGGCCGGTATAATGGATAAGTCCTCTTGAGAATCTGTTGACTCTTTCGTGTCTTGCAATAATTGGGTTAAGAAGAGGGTGTTTAATGAAGAAAGAAACAAAGTACTTAATAATGCAAGGTTGTCTTGAGCTTCTGTTTAAGGTTCTCATAACTGATTTTTCGCTCTATGAAACTCTTGATTTAGCTCCCCTCTTAGACTTAGCTTTAGTCATATATGATTCATCAGATCCAGCTTCAGATTGACCGTCATTTGCTGCAAAGTTAGTATCAACATTAACTTTACCAACATCAACTGCTCTTGCGTCATCCTGATAATTTTCATCAATGTTATACTTGTTTCTTCTTGCATAGTCCGAGTTATTCTTGATTAAACAGGCAAGGAAAGAGACAAAAAGAAGTACTCCCATTAAAATGTTGAAAAGAATGATGATGATCCAAATTGCAGCAAATTTAGAATTATCTACTTCTGGTACCATCATGTTAGCCCAAATGAAATATGTCAAATGAGTCGACTGATATGTTTCATCTTTTGTCGTGAGTCCATTTTGATCGTAGCAGTGTTTAACTTCATTCAAATAGAACAACTATACTGCTCCATTGACAACATTCTTGCATTTTCTTCAATCAGTGTCAATTTAAAGAGTACATCCAAGTTCTTCATCCACAACCAAATTTGTAATTGTAGTCCATTCCCCATTTGGTTCAACACACTACAGATTAACTTTCATTTCTTTTGAACAGTCTTCGATGTCATAAGGAAGATTATTATCACATCCATAAGCCTTTGCAAACTATCATGGTTGTTCGACAACATCTAAAATTACGTTTCCTTCGCATGTTATTTTAGCAGCACTAGAGCAAGTTATCTTAGCATAGTTCCTATCAAGTTTTTCAAATTTAATTCCGTAAGTATTGTCTTCATTTAGATTTAGTCAGCCCCATCTAGAGAGTTTCTCTCCATTTTAGTAATCACTTTACTCTCCTGGAAGAGCTCTAATTTTCTCTCCATTTGAATATTGTTCCATGATAAACTCAATGTCGTTTGACTATCTAACAGTCAGCCCAGAGTAATTATCATAAATATTTTCAAGGATTTGCATCATTTCTCCATCAAATATTGCCTTGACACTTGAGACTTATCTATTAATAGGAACTTGATTGTTGATTAAAACGTATGCGTACTGAATGAAATAGTCCATAGCAAAAGTACCAGGATTAACCGAACTATCTCCATTGACATAGTCATTAAATGCGTGCATGAAGATATAGTTAATCTCTTTGAACATCTCTTTTTGCATCGAATAAGGCTGAAGATTATCAAATACCTAGAATCTATTTGTTGCATTGATCAAAGCAAGGCAGTTGTCAAGTTATCCACTTCTGTATCACTTACTTAGTCATTCAAGATACCCATCTTCATACTCATACCAGTTCTAAAGACTCAAACAGCTTCTTGTTTGCTAGAATCTGGAAATCTAAGGCTAAGCCATTTTTTCAAGTATCACTTTCATCTCTGCTTTTTCATCATCATCTTCGAAAGCAGTAACTTCAAAGTTGTACATGCTTTAAACCATCATTTCCTAGCTCACAAGATCATAGCACTGGAATCCGAAATCGTAAAATCCTGGAGGCAAATAAATTTCTCTACTTGAATAGTCGTTTTCATTGTCAAACTTTTTATTAATGGTTCCTCCTCTAACGTGGAAAACTCCCTCCATGTATATTCCTCTATCGCAATAAATTTCAAGTCTTTCTCCCTCATCTAGGTTTTGCTAATTGACACTATACACAAAAGTTGCTGGATTTGTAGGAGATGTTCCCGACCCTTGGTCAACAATAGTCATCTTTGAACTTCAATCTACTGTAGAAATCAATATTATACTATAAACATACTCTGTAGGATTGGAATTAAGAGTTTGAGGAATTGTAAGAATATAGTTCTTTCCAGTTTCTAAAGCTCCAGCATGGATGGTCAAATTGTTTTAAATTAAGTTGTAAGAAAGTGATTGAGAAGAAAATAGAGATTCAAAAAGTTCATTTTAGGGGGCTGAAATGTCATACATAGTGATCTCTTCTTTCTGAAGAGTAATTTCTGTTGAGTCGAGTTTTCATTCTTTGTAGTAATGGAAGTAAATGTCGTTCTTCTCATTGACATCAATAAATCCATCATTTGGACCTCCTTGTCTTAAAGAATAAAATCCACTTGTTCCCTTATTTGTCTAAACAGCTGTTCTACACTAAGCAACAAGTACATTTTCACCATCAATATCTGCTTGTACTTAAAGAATCAGTAAGAATGGATCTGCATTAACAAATGATTGACTGAAAGAGAGACTTGATTGCCCTTCAATGAGGCTTTCGTCTGAACCATCAAAATTAGCAGATTTCCATTGATAGGTTAGATTCCAGTCTCTATAACAAGTGATCGATTTTTCAGTCAAAGAGAAAGATATGTCTGAAGAACCAAATGTTGAAGGAATTCAACCAAGATCACAATAGCATTAGAGGTTAATATAATCAGATGCCGGAACTTCCGTTTCAAATTTGGTCGTAGCACTTGGTACTTCATCTCCAGTTGCTGCATCGCATTAGAAATATTCCATTCTTTAAAGAACATATTAATCATTTAGTCAACTGAAAGCAAGATCACTCGGCTGAACAATGCATTTATATTCAAATTCTTCATCACTTCAGACTTCGTACTCTGATTTAAGTTCTTCTATCAACTTAGAGCCTGATTCTGTGTACTCTCTCAATTCACATGTAAAGTCTTCTCCACAATCCTCTAGGACAACTTCTTCAGCAAGATTACGAGCATACTAGGTCGCACAAGCAGCTCTTAGAGTTCTTGTTCCACTATATGCGATTCCATTAGTAAGTGTGACTTCAAATAGATTAGACTCTTGTTTTTGGCCTGCACAGTTAGTGAGGGTTGCCTTGACATAAATAGTTGACTATCCTGCTGTATTATCAAGGCTGAGGTCAGCAAGAGCCTTGATGGCTTTTGCAAGATGTTGAGAAGTAGTTCCAAAAGATAAAGAAGAGTAATTTCTATTGACAAGCATTGAGTAAGTGGTAGACTTCTTGTTGTAAGCAAATGAAGTATCAGTATTATTAATGAAGTCTTTCAAAGCATAGTTAAGGTTATTCTTCAACCCGGTTGAGTCAAAAGATGTGTTCTTTGCTGATACCATTTCAAGTTCTAAGAAGTTTCTTCCGCACATGCCGAGCGTTCCTGTAAAGGTGAGTTAGATTAAATAGTTGCAGTTCCATCAGATTTTACTGACTTGTGGATCCTTTGCAATAGTGAACGTTTCAGTAAAGTTGGTGATTGTTGGAGGATTAGTATTAGCAGGCGCAGTAATAGCAACATCGTAGTCTCTGTTCTTTGAATATGTGAATTTAGAAGCAAGAGTGTCATAGTACCAGAAAGCATCTGAGATTCTAATAACGTCTCCAACCGCGTAGAGCCCAGTGCTCATTGAGGTTACATCGATCACAATTGTATCGGCTGTTGAGCTGGATCCGTTTCTCTGGCAGACTCATGAACTACTAAGGAGAGACTAGGGGGAAGTTCTAAAGGCTCCATTATCATAAAGAGAGGTTTCAAATATAGAATTGCAAAGTCCCTGAGAAGAAATTGAGCCCAGATTCGTGATAACAGATGTCGTTGGCATTGTGAGCTGTATATTTGAGTTCGAGCTGTAGTCATTTCCAAACAGAGAATTAGCAATCGGATAAAGTTTCTTGTAGAAAGCACTTTGGGTCAGTCCGAGTAAAGTTCACTTTTGCGTCAAGAAATTTCTCTTCGCATCATCAGAAAGTGTATTATTGATCTTTGTGATGATTGGAGTTAAATCAGTGGTGAAGTTTGTAAGGCCCCAGTCTTCATTCAAAATCAAATCTTTGCAGACCAATAGAGGCTTTGTATTGTCAAAAGCGAATGGAGTCCTGTATCCGGAGTAAAGACCAGCTCCTTTCCATATAAGTTTACCTGACTGATAGTCTGGATTCAGCTAAAATACAGGAGAGGCGTCTTGTCCATATTGAACTGAGCAAACTCCAGGAGATTCTAAAGAAGAAACACCAACGCAAGATGTGCAGACATCGTAGCTTGAGCATGTTTGGCAATCACATCTGCATTTAGGACACCATCCAAACGTGCTGTCTTTGTAATATCCTTCAGGACAGGTTGATTGACAATTTTCTTTATAAAGATAGAATGTAGATGCGCATTCAAGACAAGTAGACGCATCATTGGCATCAGCAGAGCAGGTAAGACAGTTTGCAGGACATGCAATACACTTTCTTGATGTCGCGCTAGCAACAAATCCTGAAGGGCATGTCACTTGGCATTGATCTCCGTATAAATATGATCCCTATGGACAAGTAATACATCCAGTGGCATTTGAACAAGTAGCACATGTTGAGAGACAGTTTTGACAGCTTCCAGCGCTATTGTAAAATTGGTTTGAAACACAGTTAGTTTGGAAACAAGATTTTGAAGTTTGGTTCAATGAATACTGAGCATTACAAGTTACACATTCTTTTTGAGAAGAAGTAAAGTTGTATGTGCAAGAACTACATCCTGTAGGACACGTTTCAGTTATACATCCTTATCCACTTGGTACTTTGACACTTCCAGTTGGAGCAGGATTGATCAAGGTATTGCAAGTCAAGCAGTTTCCATTAGTAGAGTTGCAAGTAAGACATTGACTATTACATGAAGTACATGATGTTGAAGTGGGAGTTGCAAGATAAGATTTGCCGTCTGTGCATTGGATCTAACATGAAGTAATTCCTCCAGTGACTTCTTGAGTAAAACCGGATTTGCAAGTATTACATCTAACAGCACTTCCAGAAAGAGAGCATGTATCACAGCCAAAGACTTTTGAACAGTCAGGAACACATTGTCCAAGAGCTTAAGTGGTCATGTTAGTGTTACACTGAGTACAGACTCCTTGCATGCAGGCAGAACAGTTGGCAGGGCAAGGGAAGCAGTATTTGCCTATAGGTCCGTATAGAGATTGGCAGAGACCGCAGCTTCCAGAGTCAATTCCTTCAGCGATAATTGTGCCGGCCAGGGTGCCTTTGTTAAATCAGTCAATAGCGGCTAGAGAGGTCACATATAAAGAAGTGTCTTTGCAAGTAGTACATTCGTTTGCAGTACTTCCTGTGCAAGATCCGCATGAGCTGTGGCAGGTAATACAGTCATTGTTAGTTGTCACATTATTGTAAGATTTGAAAGTTCCTGCAGGACAAGCATACTCACAAGTCTTTGTTGACTGAACATAAAAGGCATCAGAATCACAGAGAGTACAATCGGAAGAGCTAGAGCAAACTGTACATCTTGGAGCGCAATTAATACAAACTTAAGTTCCAGGCTCGTAGAATTGTCAGATAGCACAACTGTCAACACAGACTCCCAGAACTGGGAATTTGGGAGAATCGCATTTAGTACACACAACTTTTGCTAACGAAATAGAGTATTCACATGAACTGCATCCAGTCTGACAAGCTTCACAAATACCGTTGTTGGCAGTAGTTAAAGCAGGACATGTTGAAACACAGACGCCATTGTAAAGAGAAAATGATCCCAAACAAGAGGAGCATGTAGTGGTTGTGCCAGCAAGGGATGATGAGAAGGAGCAGACTCCACAGTTACCTCCGCAGTTCGTGCATTTACCGTTCAAAGGACTTTGACCGATAGGGCATGAGGCAACACAAATGGGGTTTGAAGGGGTTGTTGTAGAGGTGAGGAACAGACCAGCATCGCAGCCATTTGAGTCGCAGGTAATCTAGTTGGTGGCTAATACGAAGGAAGATGCGCACTAGAAGCATCACAGAATGCCTGTTGAGGAGTATCCGCATGTTTAGCAATTCTACATACCTGAACCTAAGGAAGTGCAGCTCACACATGTATTGTTGACGGTTACTTATCCTGAGGGACAAGGAGAGCAAATAGTTCCATTTTATCCAAATCCAGAAGGACAACTGCTCACACATTGGTTATTTAATAAGAAAAATCCTGTAGAACATGCAGAACAAATTGCTTGACTATTGATATTTAAATTGCATGAGGAGCAATTGTTAATAGAGCAATTCTAACATCTTCTGTTTGTGTCAAATGCAAAACCGGGAGGACAAGATGACGTGCATGTTGGTTCAGTCACATTATTAGGACCTGGAAGTACTTTAGGTGTCGTGTAGATATTTGGAGTATAGCATTGACTGACACAATCTCTTGTAACCTCGTTATAGTAGAATCCATCTTTGCAATCATAGCATTCTCTGCTTGCTAGTTCAAAGTTCCAAGAACAGTGAGCACACATAGAAGAACAATTCTAGCAAGATCCTGCTCCAGGAGGTGCCGGGTTGAACCCTCCATTCCAATAGTTTCCATCATTGCATTAAGTACAGTTGCCATTAGTTACTCCGTTGACAATATATCTTAAAGGTCCATAGTTCGAAGTAGCGTCACATTAGATCTTTGTGATACACTAAGGAATACCTTCTGCTGTAGCTCTGAACCAGAATGTATCAGGATTACATTAGTCACATCTTTCTTCTCCATTTTAAAATCAAAATCTGCACTATGAACAATTGTTACCAGTTGAACAAAGTTGGCATTTATGAAGGTCAAAATAGTTAGGTCCATAGCCTGTAGGGCATTGATATTAGCAATGAGTGGAGTTCACTTGATAAACATATCCAGGACCAACAGCTGCTGATGCCTTACAATTTGGAACACATTCAGACAAAGGCGTAAGCAGTAAAGGTGTTTGGCATGCTGAACATTATACTTGTCCATTAGTGAAAGAACAAGCAGTGCAGTTTGCTGGACAAGCAAAGCATACTTTATTGACAGCATCGAGAGTTGTTCCAGCAGGACATGTTGCTAAACATTGAGTCCTGTCAGAATTTGAAAGAGGAGTAGGAGCAACGCAAGAAGAGCAAGTCCACATTCCATTTGTCACATTTGTGTTTTCACATGCAGCACATCCTGGAATTTATAAAGCACAATTATAGCAGGTTCTATCTGATTCTCTTCAACCAAATCCAGTTGGGCATGTATTATTACAAATGTTTGTATTTGGTGCTGGTTGTCTGAATGAAGGGCTTGGACACTAAGAGTTGCATGAGAATTGTCCAGTTATTGTTGGGTTGTTGTATTGAAGAGGGAAAGCAGCTTTGCATATGGTACATCCATTTTCTGCTGAATTGTTTGTACAGGTTTAGCAGTTAGTGAAGCAAGGACCACATTAAGTAACTCCATTTATGACTTGTTAAGGAGTACCAGATGGGCATGTACTGACACAAAGTCCATCGTATAAAATTGAAGGAGCAGTACATTATGAACATCCAGTTGAGGTACAACTTGCACAGTTAGTAGGGCATGATCTACAGTAAGAAAGTTTGACTCCATTGATAGTCTCATTATACACGAATTGTCCTGAGGGACAAGACTCCACACAAATTGAGCCTGATCCAAACTAAGCATTTCCTGTGATTCCATCGATGGTACATTTCTTGCAAACAGGAGAAGAATTTGTTGTTGATGTGGCTTCGCATTGAGTGCATTCCGAGTCAGGACAATAAAGACAAAAGCTTCCAGAAGTGTTCGTGAAAAGGAATGAGTTGGGTTGAGTACAGGTAGACACGCATTTTCCTTGTGTGGTATCATAAATTGGTCTTGGATCCGCACATGTAAGGGAACAAGTAGTGCCAGTATTGCACTACACACACTAACCATTTTCATTGCATGTAGCGCAGTTAGTGACAGAGCATGTAGTACAACTTCCAGTACCCGTGTTAGGATAGGTTCCAGAAGAGCAATTATGCTTGCACGCAGTATCGCTAACTTGATAATAAGGAGTCTGACATTGTGTGACACACTGCTAGGACTAAAGAAGCCACTCAATTCCGTCTCGTTCATTGCACTAAATGCAAATGTTCTCAGAGTTGTATTCAGCACAGGAAGAAAGGACGCATTTGCCTAGAGGATTGATAAAGTAATCGTTTCTGCAGTCTGTGCACATAACCTGTCCGTTCACGACCTCGCACTCTTGGCAGTTTGGAATGGCATCATTGCAGTACTCGCAGGAAACTTTCGTAGGGTCTGTGTCAAGTTTCATGTATTGATTAAAGTCACACGTGCAGAACGTTAGACCATAGTGAGTTCCGTTTCTGTTATCAATTTCAAGTATTAGATTGTTGTAGCATTCTTTTGGCTAGAATTCATTCCAGAAATCGCATCGTCCAAGATGTTCAATCTCTTCAGAGCATAAAACACAACCTGTCTGAGGGTCAGGATGGAGATACTCGTCTTCCTCGCAGAGAATGCATCTGTCTTTATTGTAGGAAGGACTGTATGCCCCGGCACAGGCTGAACAGACAATCGGAATATTCACAATGTTAGCAGGGTCATAGTCGTAATTGAGATCATCGGAGTACTCGCAGGAATTACAGTTAGGAATAGTAGAAAAGCAGCTGACACATTATTTTGTTTGGTAAGAGTCATAGAATTCGTCTTCTTCACATTTTGGTAGACATCTTTTATAAGTATGGTCAGGTTGCATACCCAAGCCAACACATTCTAAGGGAGTCACACATGAGCCAAAAACTTCGTTAATATACATATCCTCATCATCACAGTTTATACAATAGTAGTTCTCAAAAGATCTTAAAGCCAGTTGAATTGTATCACTGCCATAATCATTACTGGTGTCATCACATCATGTAATATCTGCGTCACACCAATCATCTGAATAATCTGTGCCGCCAATGTAATAAAACTCCATTCCATCATCACAACTGTTGGGACATATATATTCATCCCCATCGTTCCAATCAACTTCGCAATCTGAGCACCCAAACACTTGATATTCACATTTAATGCATTCATCAATAACCGGAGCTCCATAGAAATAACTCAACCAAAATTCATAGACCAGTCCAACATAGCCTTCTTCACAGTCTGATCAGACACAAAAAGACGAACCAGTAGTAACATCATAAGCATATCCAGTAATATCTGTTACCTCAGCGCAATCAGCATAACATCATCTTGTTAGATGGTGGTAATATGAGCTTGCATCACAATTGTCACCACAGAATGAGTAGAGTCCATCATCAAATTCAATTGGTCCAGTACAATGATGTTCATAACAAGTATTTTCAAAGTAGTCATAGGCAAATCCATCAAAACAATTATTGCAGAACAGACCTTCATCGTTGCACTCAAGACAGTTTCTAATAGCATTCGTACAGAGTTCACATTGTTTGGAAGTCTTGTTGAAGAAGAAGTGGTTATGACATTCAAGGCAGTTAGTTTGGTCGTTGAGGTCAGTGATCAAGCAGTTCTCAAGAGGCTCTGGCCATTGGCAGACCTAGATAACGAATTCTTCTGTGGGGTCCCATTCAAAGTTTGTAAAGACATATCCTTCTTGACATTCAATACAATTTGAAAGATAAGCGATTTCTTCAGGCTCGTCAATAGGAAGGTAAATGTAGGTATAGGGATCAGTGATCTAAATACACTGGTTGCATTTATCAATCAAGCAAGGAGTACAGGCATTTTCTTCGCTATTCCAAGACAATGTATCGTCACATCTTTCACATTCAGAGTTGTCATGAGATGGCTCTGAACAGTTTGCAATTGGAATTCTTTCGCATCCTTGTCCGTCTTCTCTCAAGGTCCATCCATCATCACATTCAGTACATGATGTGATCTCTCCAGTCTATTCAAAGGCGCAGTCAAGACAGAACTCCCAGTCTTCAGGGCTTTCTTCAGTTGTGCATTCTTTGCAGCCGACATGGAAAGAGCCATAATTGTCAGAACAGTCTTGGTCGACACAGATAGCAGCCTGAAGAAGCTGGCCGTATTCAAAGTTTCCTCCATAAGTAGTGTCTGGATAGTAATTAGCAATGCTAGGCCCTGCACATTCATCAAACCAGCATTCTCCCTCATCAAGTTTCAAGTTGTCAATACATTCAAGACACTCAACAATTGAATTGTCAACTCTATCAATTTAGCAGAATCTGCATCCGAAGAAATCTCCGTCGTCAAAGCATCTAACACATTCTTTCTTGTTGGGACTGAGAGTGTATCCATGATGACACAATTGACAAAGAGAAGTATTCTAAGGATTTGCTTGAACACAGAAATCAATTCCGTTATCCTCTTTGCAAACTCCATCGATGAACTCAAGGAAGTCATTGCATTTCAAACAGTTTGTGTCATTTGAGCATTTTGTGCATCTGTCAACACATGCATGGCAAGTCAGTTTAGTAGTGTTCCAGTAGTAGCCGTCCTCGCAGTGAGGGCAGATGTACACGTTCTTTTCTCCAAGAATAAGGCCTGAACCTTTGTCGTTTAAGAGAGTAATGTTCTTTCTTGGGCTCCATCTGCATTAAGAGGCTGTTTTTAATGGAATTGGTTTACAAGCAGCTCCTCCAAATTCAAGATAAAATCCAGTGCCAACTGTGTTGTGAGCATTGCATTCTTCACAGGTGGTTAGAGATTCTCCAATTTTACAATTTGTAACTGTTGTTAGTGTGCAATCTTTAGTTAAAGGATTCCAGAAATATCTGTTAAGAGGATCAGTCTGATCACATTGGAA